>Ga0208435_100126_pt1 | contig 24836 bp, 16 predicted proteins | sample 24_taG_FD_184097 | JGI IMG/M metagenome (GOLD analysis project Ga0208435, IMG submission 184097) | Marine viral communities from Cariaco Basin, Caribbean Sea - 24_WHOI_OMZ (SPAdes) (version 2) | ecosystem: Environmental > Aquatic > Marine > Oceanic | place: Caribbean Sea: Cariaco Basin...
TTGAGCAGCAAGATAGGTATAATACTCGTTGGCAATAACTAAGTTTCCGTCAAAAACTATTTTATGCTGACTAACGCTTTATTATGTCATATACCTATCTTGCTGCTCAATAGCTGGCTAATGATGATAGGTGTGACTGGTTCAATAGATATCATTACTATAAAAAGGGAATGCTAATCGTAGGTATCAGGTCATTAAAAAGGAGTACGTTGTGGGCATCAGCATTGAATGGAGCATGACACAAAACGCTTGGGACAAACGGGTCTGTGAGGATTATTGGGCCTATAACCATAAAATGAGTTATATGGATTATGTCCATCTGCTTTGTCAAAAATATAGCATTAGTGCGCATGTGTTATTTGAAACCGTAAGCCAATGCTACGCTTGCTTAGATGATGTGTGCTGCGAATATTGCGGAAGCGCCTGTCATATTGAAGTGCCCGCTGATATCGCCTATATGCGGACAAAAGAGAGTTGGTTTTGCGCAGTATGTGAGCATGCTATGTGGCGCGGAGATTCTATTAGCAAATAGAACTAGTTCCAATTGATAGTAGCAGCCAAAGCCATACGTTTACTACGTGTGGCTTTGTTTTTCTTCAGCATAAATTCCATTCAAACGAAAAAATTCAGGCTCATCAGTACTATTTGAACTATAGTATATAAAGGTATCGTCACCAGACAACAACTCTTCAACAGCTTCTGTTACATAAGCCATGGATTCCAGTGGTAAGCTTTGCGGACTCTGCAGGCCAACAAATATTCCTTTAGTATCATGAGCTTTTGCAAGTAGATCAATCAGCTTGTGTGTGGCTATCTTTATCATATCGAATTCATGCTCGCCTGTAGAGCTCGCTTGAACAAACTGGAATGAACTGCCAACCTCAAACAAGCTTATAACATCTATCACATCTATACCGATAATAGTACTTGCGGACCTTACATCTAGCAGTTCAACGACATCATTTACTTCATTAGGCTGGCATCTAATAATGCCTTCTACAATACCTAAGCGTTCATACTCATTGTTATCTGTCTGTAAGCCTACTAAAATATCAGCCTCTGCTTTCTCTTTTAGCTCTAGTAGTGCCTGCTCATTCCAACCGTCACTGATGATAAAACAGGCGATAACAGATGGCGAATAATGGCCTTTATTTGGTCGGTATAAGGCTACACATGGAATGTCATCTATTTTCGATTTGTCGAGCTGATATTTCATCTTTAGACCTTTTATTACTTTAAATGTTATGACACTACAACTATCACCCGTTTTTATTTTTATACTGGCTTACCGTATGATCAATGAATTTTTGCACCTCATCCATAAGCCTATTAACCTGTTGCAGATCTATTGAATTTTCATTCTCAAAGACATCTGTGTCTAATACAGCAAAGGTCATATGTCTACCTGAACCAAAGCGCTTCGGCTTAGTAACTTTTAAATCAAACTCAGAAGCTTCTGTCTTAAATAGTTTATATAACTCATCCCTAATCTTACTTCGTCCTTCCTTATTAGGAACAGACATTTTAAAGCAGATTTTCTTTTGCTCGATTTGCAAGTAAATATCTATATTATTTTCTACTCTATGACCCAAACCCCAAAAGCCCATAAAGCCGCCCGAAGGATTAGCGACATAACCCCAGTTACCTTCTCCTAGGTAAGACTGTAAATGTTGAAAAAAGCCAATCCAAGCCCGTTTTTTCCACTTGTTAACAGGTTTTGATTTAAAGCTTTGCACTGCTTCTTCAATAGACTGCAGATGGTTAAGATAATCGCCATATATATCACTCTCTTGCAGTGCCGCATTTTGTTCACTATTAAAGAGGTCTAATAAATCTCGTCTAGTTACTGGATAAAAGCCGTCTTTTAACACAGCCTTATAATTGCTTTGATCATGCGTTTGTAAATAAATAGGAATGATTTTGTCTTCTGCGAAAGTAACTTTATGATCATTAATCATAAACTGCTTGTATCGAACCAACTGATTAGAATGCTGAATACTACCTACTTTATCTTCAATTAATACGCAGTAAGTGTCGTTAATAATACAAAGGACATCAATGTTATTCACTTGACGCTTCACTACTATTTCATCAATATGGCTCGGTAGTGATTTGTTCGCTTTATCGAAGAATAACGCCAATACACTGGTTGCTATCTTATTGAGCGCTTTATGTTTATCGCTTCCTGTCTGATAGTCTTGGTCTGCCCACGACAGAAGCCAACAGATAAAAGCGTCTTGTGATAACTCAGAGGTGGCAAATTTAAATAAGTTAGGTGTGGTCATTCTAGCTCCTTGATGACATTTAAAAAATGTATTTGTCTTTTAGTACTTTAGCAAAATTCTTGAACAACTATTTTGTATATAATTTTATCCCGCTTTCTAAGCGCTCTAAAATAGCCGCTTTTAACTCTACCGGTTCAATCACTACTGCTAACTGCGACATACTGACCAGCCAATCTTGCAAGCGCTGCGTATTGGCAACTGTTGCACGCACCTCGTTCCAAGTGTCATCGATAACCGTAATCGTTTGAGTAGATGATAACGGCCGCTCATAGAGATGCTGGCAGGCATATTTTTGCACCTTTAGAACCAGTCCGATTTTTAAACCATTATTCAACTCAAGCTTTCCTAGCTTACGTAGATTCTCAAGAGTGAAAGCATTGCGCTCTACCCAGTCCGGTACCGACTGCTCTGTTACTTCAGCTGCTTCAATACGATTAACCGCAAAATTACGATGTGCCATTAATAAGACATTATCATCGATATGATCATTCGTTGGATTAAACCCAGTAAGATAGATCATGTTGTCGATAAAAATAAGTCCTCTAGGGTAGATCACTCTGACGGTAGGATTGTTACGCCATTTGTTTTGATAGCTGATTTGAAGCTGCTTGTTGTGTAATAGTGCCTGATGGATGCTAGTCAGCACGCCGCTATCAAGCTTTGGTGCTTGTACGATACTAGACAGGGTAATAAGATAATCTTGCCACTGTCCTAGCTTGCTTTGATTGAAGCTGTGTCTATCTTGGCGACCTAATTGGGTCAACTTTTCACTAATGCTTTGTTTAAAAGGTGCTGGCAAGTAGTTCGCCGTATAGTTAGCGAGCATCTGCCAAAAAAATACCGTTTGCTCATTAATGACATCGATACTAAAACTTGGCTCAATATAAAACCGTGCCGTTTGTCCGCTGATATTCTGTCCCCAAGCTGGCAGACGCATTAAAGCGTCACTGTGAAAGACGTCATTGAATATTTGATTGAGACTTGTTAGGTCGTTTTCTAAATTTTTACGCTCGTTTGCGTAATGGTCAAGGTTATCACCATAAACGTTCATTAGCTCTGTGAGTGATATTGCCTTGTCTTTATGACGTGGCAAGCGCTGATAGAGCGCAAACAAACGGGTGGATTTGTTGTAGGTTGCGATTGGGTGTGTAGGCATGTTGGCTGCTCTATAGGCTATCGAATCTATCAAACTGTCATTTTAAAAGTGAACTATCGTAAAAAGGTTAATCAAACCGTACCACAATCGCAGTACCATTGTCATAAGCATTGCCATCTGAGTCATACACTTGATGCCAAAGCATCTGTAGCCAACCCTGCAAATCTGTTTGGCTCTTAATAAGAGCCCATTCACTACTGGGTACTAAATCATGAATACCATCGCTACAGATGACGAGACTATTGCCTGATTGTACCGTGATGTTTTGCCTTATACTTTTAGGTGGCTCGCTGCTCGGATCATCACTATCTACTGCTAGCGCAAAGCATTCAGTAATGCTATATAAGCTGCCTGCCATACCTGTGCGATTGTACTCCGTAAACTCTACTTGGCGATCTTCATCTTTCGCTTGCTCATCTACCAGCTCGTTTAGCAAATTATGATCACGAGTTAAGCACTGCCATTCATTCATATCTTTGCCAAGCAAATATACACGGCTATCGCCGACATGAGTTATATCTATATTTATCGACTTATCATCGTTTAGCGTGCCGGTGATCATCGCGAGAGTTGCTGCGGCACCATAACGTTTTTTTGGGTGTTTGGTTTGACTCAGTTGCGTATAGATATGATCTGAGGTGATAGCACTAGTACTCTCTTGATTGCTATCCCATAGCTTTTTAATTGCTTTGACCACTGCCTTTGAGCAGTGCTGTGACTGGTTAGAGCTGGCAACGCCATCCGATACGGCAAGACAAAATGGCGCTTGTACTGATGTCACTGCCATCACCCCTAAATCCTCTTGATACCAATGGTCTAAAAAGAAAAATGCGTCTTGTTGGAGGTTATTGCTGGCATTACCTTGAAAAGTAATGGCGCAGGCGTGAGCTATTGTTTCAGCAAGAGGTTCATACTCATCACTCAAAGTCGCTGTCATATTCATTCGCTTATTATTTATTATCATTAAGACAAGTATAGTAGACTGCCTAGTAATTGTTTTTCTAGGTTATGCGATATTTTGAGTTGATAGTAATGACGATTGACTGAAACCTTCTAAAGGTTTACCAATCCAAGTTTAAAAAGATTAGCGCTATTGCTGGTAGATCACAAAGGCAATATTTAAAGCATATGAATCGTTATATTTTTTATGAGGAATATGAATACATATTAATTTTTCCTTACTTATCAGGTGACTATTCTGTCCTTTTTTAGGGTATCGCATTATCAGTATTCATAGAATAGAGTGATATGCGCCTAGTGCTATTTAGCAGAAAAAACCCTGCTAGGCTATAATAGTAAACGCTCAGCAGGGTTTCGTCAGTTTTACAAAATTCTTAGGTGGCATGAGTGATATCGGGGTTTGTTCTTATGGCTTCTAACAACCTTGCTTATTACTTTCCTAATTGTTAAAATCATTAACAAATCATAATACTTTAAAGACTATATCTATGAACTTCAAAAACGTATCAACTTTAGTGTTCGCATTACTGCTAAGTAGCCCTGCATTATCTGCTATTTGTCCAGATGGTAGCTATGTATCAGGAAATAGTTGCACTATGGCACCTAATGGTCAATACGTAGGAGGAAGAAATGCCACCTTAGCGCCAAATGGCTCTTATGTTGGTGGCAGTCGCGCTATCTTAGCACCAAACGGTTCTTACGTTGGAAGTGGTAATTCAAACTCTAATAGAACGACCATATGTCCAGATGGTAGTTATGTAGGCGGTAGTTCTTGTCAACTACAACCTGACGGCAGCTATACAGGCAAATAAGTATTACTGAACTCTAAAAGACTCATAGTTTATTTGTGAGTCTTTTTTCTATATACCTCTATAAAAAGTATATTCTCGTCTTTAATAGTTATTAGTTAGTAGTCTCACTAGGCATAGCGCCTGCCAGCCACAAAAAACGCCCCATTCCTGAAGCGTCTTCGAAAATAGTTGCTGTTAGTTATATATTTTTGATGCTATCTCTAACGGGAAGCTTGGTGATTTAATGATAGCGGTAATCAAAGAACTATCTTTATCACCATAGACTTTGACATTATTATCTGAGTCTTTAGTAACCACTAGCATGTGATTGTTATAGCTCTCATAGGCTATGAATACAGTCAGCTGAGTGTCTTTATAGTATTTATTTTTTTGCCAAAAATAAGTTGCTAAAGTGCCGTTAATAACATTACTGGCATCCAGCCCTTCGCCCATATCAAAATCATCTATTTTTAACTTTAGCTTATTGAGAAAAACTTCGTTAAACCTATTTCTAAATAGCGAATCGTTCTCGTATAAGTCGTAACCTGAGTACGAAATATTTTCTGCTGCTATACGGTTCTGAACTTTATTGGTTGAGAGCTGCTTTGCTGTAAAACGATGCTTTTCTTTTATATTTGAAGAGTCAGGACTATACATCTCTGACAGATTGCTTCTTAATAATAAAGCCAACTCACCTCTGCTATCATCTTTCCGCACAACTACTTCATAATCATCACATAAATAAGTATATTGGCCTTGATTACTATCTGCTACCCAATGCTTACTAGGAATACCTGTCTTACTTATTAGTATATCCTTTTCTCTATTGATATTATCTGTGATAGAAGCACCCATTATTGCGAAGGACGTTATTTCTTTCTTATCAACATTAAATGATATATGACTGACAGCAAAATCATCCAACCCCGTAATAGGCTTGAAAATAGTATCAAATTTCCCTTGTCTATCTATAGCCTCTAAACTCCCTTCCCTGCTGCCACTCTCCTCATCAAAATTACTTACTATCCTTACCCCTTTATGAGCAGATGAAAATTCAGCAAGTGTTTGAGTAGGCCATATACCAAGAAACCCAAGTCTTTCAGACGGTACAACACATGCCGCACCCCAGCTAAGAGATGGCATCATAAGTAGTACCAGTAGTTTTTTCAGCATATTTTTACCTATTGTGATTATTTTATTGCACACCCAATGCCTTATAAACGGCATCGACTGGGTCCGCATAAAAGCTGATCTGAAACTTCGAAAAAAGCTCTGACGGTACAGTTGGTATATCTGAAGCAGATGCCATGGGTAGGAGTACTTTTTTAGCCCCGCTGTCCATGGCTAGTTGTAAACTTTCAGCTAAATTCTGCACCGGGTTAATTACACCACCAAGTGTCATTTCACCTAGAACTACCATCTGCTCTTGTATTGATCTTCCCATTAGAATAGAACAAAAAGCAATTAAGGAAGCCAATGATGACTTAGTGTTTGGCCCAGTATTATGGAGTTCCACAACATGCAAATGAAACTCATATTCAGAGAATTTTGAAGATGCGCTAATACGCTTTAAATTCCCTTTGAAATAATCAAAACCAATACGTATAGCCTCTTTTGCAGCCGTGTTAGAGCCCAAGCCAGATACGGAATGTTTACCTGAACCTGGCATCATTTGAGTCTCATAGCGGTAAAGCCCTAGCTTGTCAGTACTCCCTTGAGTGACTAAGTGTACAACGCCTGGTCTAGGTACTCCCTCAGCAATTAATTTACTGCCGCCTTGTTCGGGCACATTCACGAAGAACTCTTCTAAAGACTCATTATCAATGTAGCTGAAGTGAACGTCAAAAAACTCCATACCGCCTAATTTCTTTAGCTGCTCTTTTATACGACGTCTCGACTCTAACGCATAAACCAAACAGTCACGCACATCATCTTTTGTGTACTTACTATCAGGATGCAAAAGCTTTAATAATCCTGAAACTGTACGTTTTACAGCAATAACATCGCGTTGGTTGAGGTTGTTACCTAGCTTAAAAAACTTATCAATCGCATCGGAAAACCCATACTTACGCATTTCACGCATGTATTCCGCTAGATAGTCAGTGATTAAGCCATAGCTATTGGTAAAAAACTCTGGTCGCATTTTTGGTACTTCCCACCCAGGTATATAGCAGTGGAATCGATCAAAAAATGCTGTATCAATCATTGCTTCAGGAAAGGGAGCTAAAAGATGACTTGTCTTCACAAGAGTTTCAACACTTTGGTTAATATTACCAACGAACACCATAGAAGCCTTAGCCTCGACAGAGTCTCGACCTCGAGCAAAAGAACCAGAGGCCATATAGTCCTTCATGATCTGAATACCGTCTTTATCTTTAAACCTTATACCAGCAACTTCATCAAAAGCGACTAAATCCCACATGCCCACAAGGCCTACCTGTCGTGAACTCATGTTATAAAATAAATTAGCTACTGTGGTTTGACCACCTGACACTAATAGTGAGTTTGGAGAGCACTCTTTATATACATGACTTTTACCCGTACCACGAGGACCAAGCTCACAGACGTTATAATTATTTTCGACAAATGGAATCATTCGAGCGATAAGATGCCACTTAACCCGCTCCTCTAGATTGGTTGGTTCCATCCCTACTGAACGCAGAATAACATCCATCCACTGCTCATTTGTGAAATGCTCTCTTGCAGAGAATATTTCATCCATATTCATTGAAGGCATTTGAATGGGCTTCAGATTCATTATCGAAAAAGGTGACGTCTTTTGCCCCTCTTCAAAGAAGTATTGGACGGTGATAATGGACCAAATACCACCAGTAAGTAGCTTTTCGTTCTCTTTAACTATATTAGTAGGTACTAGGGCATCATTGATACCTAAGTTAGAAAGAAACGCTTCATAGACATCTTTTCTTTGATTTAATTTAACACTTACTTTGTCAATAATTTTAAATGTGCCACGCTCACGAATTAATGATTTAATTTTTTCAGCTTCATCAGGCCTTACATAGTTTTCAGCAAGAATCTTTTTAACACTTTCAAGACCTTTTAGTACTATCTCATCATCGTTAGAGGCACAGTACATACCTAATAAATATTCGAGTACATAAACCGGTACGTTGGCACCCTCTTTAAGCTTTTTGGTTAAGTCTTTACGAACTACTCTGCCTTTGAAATGCTGATTTAATAAGTCATCTAAATCAGTAATTTGAATAGCATTATTATCTACATTGCCATTCAGTTCATTATTCATTGTCATATTCTTATCCAAATATATTTAGAAAAACTCATCCTGAATAGCAAGGTCAATGGTCACATCATAACGTGCATACTCTGTATTAGTATCTGCATCTAATAAAATTAGTGTATATTTATTATTTCTACTAAAGCTTGATCCAATCAAACTCAGTGTTGCCTCTTGCTTACGCTCATCCATATTACTACTTGAGCTGCCAAACACTAATGTTTCTTTGCTAGAGACCTCAAGGCCGTTACTATCAACGATATAGATATGAAGTTTTCTTGGATTATATTCAGCATTCACAGCATCTGTTTGGATAAATGAGACTTTATCGATATTATTGACAAACTTAATCGACTGCTTGGCAGAAATAACCCCTACTGGCATCTTCTCATATTTTGCAACCTGCTCTTTTTGTAGCTCACGTACGGTAATGATTGGCACACAAATTTCTTGTAGCATTGCGCCACCATGCACAAACTGAGCACCACCTGAAAAGTGAAACCTTTGAGAGGATTTTGGTATCATAAACTCAACTTCTTTACCCTCCCCTGAAATACCATTCGCTGTGTTAGAGATCAGACCCTTCCAATGCGGATCATTAGAGCTCAAGTCTCTTCCAACAATATAGCGTTTCTTGTTTTCATTGGTCATAGTGCTCTTAACATCAATACCCGTTTTATCTGTGGTAGTTAGCTTCTTATTTTGGAATAAAAAGCCATGATCAGCGGTAATAATTACTCTACTACCATTGAGCCTATTAATAATTCGATTCACTAAGCTCTTAAGCTCATTAATAGCATCACGGCAGGCTTCAAAAGTCTTATGCTCAGAGCCTTGCTTGTCACCTATAGCGTCAATCGTGTCATGATAAATATAAACAACACTAGCGTTACTTACTTTTTCTCTGCCTTCTTCGTTATTCCAGTTCATCAGATCTTTAGAGGTTACTGCAACACCGCCTACGCTTTGCAATATTTTTTGACGCTGCATACTGCCCTGTGACGATACACCATCTACATATACTGCAGAGTTCCCTTTGGTGTCATACTCTAGGGTTTTGTGTGGTAGTAACGATGCCATACCAAGTTGAGTATAGCTTGGCAAGACGCCCAACTGTGTTGATAAGTCTGACTTGAAGCGTTTTTCATTATTAATGATCGAGTCAAGCTCGTTGGCTATCTCATATCTAAAGGCGTCCGATATAATGACGAAAACCCTTTTAATTTGGGTGCCTGCCAATATTGATTGGACTTGTTGATTATAAAAATCATATTGATTCGGAATATCTTTAATTTTCCAGTTATCTAAAAGCTGCTCTTCACCAAGGTGTTTATCCCAAGCCAAACCCAACTGGTGCAAATACCAGTTTATATATAAATTTTCCACTTCTTCTTTTAAACTTCTAAGAATCTCCCAACCCTTACTCAACGTAAAGTTAACCTTTTCACTAAATAAGCGATAGGCTTGATCAAATTTATATATATTATCCACATATTCGGTATACATCTCTTTGGCACTCTCGAAATGAAAGCCACCAGCATACTTACTACGCAATTGCATTAATTCTTTAGCATTACCAAGCGCACTATAGATTGATTCATAGTCTGTTTTAAGCTTGGCCCAATAGCCAAATGAGCGGCGTGACACAATGGCATCAAATTGTGCTGAATCAATATCAGTACTATTTTCGATTAAGCTATTCACCAAGCCAACAATAATATTTTGCTCTATCTCTTCGAATGTCTGACAATCCACCATTTGGGCAGGTTGATAGCTAGAAGTCTTAGCTTTGATCTCCAGTTTATATGCCAATAAGCGTGCAATTTGTTCATAACATTCTGCGTGTTTTCTACTGTCGCGCCAACTACTCATAAAAGCCATAGCATTCGCTTGACCTGACATGGTCTGAAGCAAATTATTATTTAACCAGTTTTTATCATCAGAATTTGTTTGACGCCAAAAATCAGTACAAAAAAGCTTTAAAACGAAGTCTGCTAAGGATGGCTCCTCAGTAATATAACCATAAGCCTTTTCTAATAAAACCCACAATGAGGCACTGAGATCATATTTACTTAACATTTTCAATAAAGACGACTCATCGACTCCTTCATCAATATTTTGAGCGTATTCATTTAGCAGACTCAGCAACATACTATCCAGCTCCGCAGATTCTGAGCTCACCACAACGGCGATCATCTTACGATCTAGACTTAGCTCATCCTCGTTTTCACTTATCCACTTCTTCAGACTTGCAGTACGTTTTTTACTTCCAAAAAAAGCATTGCGCTGTCTAATATGCTCACGAAGTGACATTTTTGGAATACCCAGCTCATTAAGCAACATAGAGCTACGATCTGCAAAAAATGGCTCACTATATAAACGAATATCTAGCAACCAATCACGCTCTGGCGTTGGTTCAGCTTCAGAGAAATAAAGTAGAAAACTCTGCTGAGGCTCATCGATCTCTATGCGTTTTTTGACTGCTAATACAGATTCATCAGCCATTTTTAACACAGTAATACTATCAGGCAATATATTCGTATCTTTTAGCTTAACGCTATCACTCCCACTTAAAGAAGCAGCAATTTGATCAATATCTTCCTGAAAGCTGTGTTCTGGGTCATGCCAAAACACAATTCTACTTTGCTCAAGCTTAGATTTAATGCCTTCGATCAGCTCATTAATTTGCATTAATAATCTCCGGTTTTTCACCTGTTATATTTTTAACATCAGCAAGTAGATCGCCAAATTTGCCGTAGTTTTCTTTAACCCCATCATCTAGGTCTATTGAGATACGCATGTCTGCATAGTGCTTCAGTTTGTCGTCAAACTCACGTAATTCACTTTGCTTTTTATCCATACTTTTTAGCTCTTTCTCAAGGCGCTTTTTGTCTTGTGTAGACTCAGCCATTTCGAGCTGTTTGTCTAACTGTTCTGCATAAGCTTGGTACTTGCCCAATAGTGGCGTGACGTATTCGGTACGCATACGAGAGAGTGTGCTTTCGTTATAGCGATGCAAGTAGACGAGACATTCAAAGGCTTTTTCTTTGCCCGAGCTGAATAGCCAGTAGATAGGTCTTTTTTTATAGGTCTGCATGTGATCTTTGTAGAACTTAGTCGATAGATAACGACGTATGGTTCCGACGGCAGTTTCTGATTTTCTAGGTGTGATCGCATCCAAACATAATGAGTCTGCAATGAACTGTAGGTTCTCAGTTAGATTATCTTCACCCCACACGGTCTTAACGCATTCAACCACTCGATTGCTGACATCGTCTTTAAACCACTCTTCTTCCGTTATTGGAATAATACCGTCGCTGTCTGCTGGGAAGGTCTGGTATAAACTGGCATCAAACCCTTCGTTGCCTGCATGGGCATATACTAGGCCTTCTTGGTCTAGTGAATAACGTCCCATCATGCAGCCTATCGTATAAGAAACTAACTCGGTCATGGTGTCTGATCTAAAGCGGGCGTTGCGTTCTTCTTCTGTGCCTTTTATGCCGTAGCGATAGGTAGGGTTGACCGTTAGGGTGATTTGTTCAATCGGCACTTCTGGGGTGAGTTCGTCTTGCAGGCCATAAGCGTCGATGAAGAGACGGTTATTTTCCTCTTCGAGGTGCTTCATCTCGGCGATGGTGGCTTGGTTTTGGCTAATCCATGTATTGTAGCTGGACTCTAGGTCTTGAATAGACTCAGAAAATTTTGAGAGTAATGGTAAAGACTGAAACTTATCTGAATTTTCGTATAAATTAATCACCGAGGTTGTCTTAAGTACGCACTTCTCTGCAATCATTTCTAGTTTTGATGTGAATTTACACAGCTTATCCCAAAGTAAGGGGGTTTTTCCAATGTCACCAGGAGTAAAATTCAAAGTAGGACATAAAATACTTACAAAATGAGAGGTTGGCTTTGAACAAAGTGATGCAAGCAATATGTTAGACGACAATCCATCTGGAAATGCGGAGTTTGAGCTGATATCAAATGTCGATCTCCCATTTAACCCAACAGCTGAAAATGTGCCAGAGGTTATTAATGGGAACGAAACACCAGCTTTAAAATAATATTTCTCCCCTGGAAGACTATAAGATTGTCCACGTTCTTTTCTATAGCTTCGGATGTTATCACCATTAAGTGAAAAGTCGACTACGTAGTTAGTCGGCTTACTCCACCTTTCACCAGACGCACCTTTAACATGCGGTACCCATCGTGCATTTTTCGAACCAAACATTCGATTATCATTTTTTGCTACTTCCCACCAGTAACGAATAAATCTTTCATTATTGCACGTGAACATGCCACAACTGAACCGTGCGTAGTTTTGAATTGAGTCTCCATCAGCAAAAACATTCAAAACAGCCTCGCTAGCCCAATAAGCTACTGTACTACCCGGAATTTTCCCGAATTCACTTTGAGAGTTTATGTAGAGCCAACCACAGTTGCGATTATTAATTGCTTCCAATACTCTAGGTGCTTGGTTTTGATGCCCCTTAAAGTCAGAAAGTCGGATAAAAGACCCTTTAAAACTTGAAATGCTTATTTTAGAAAAGCTAAAAGTAGCCACAGGAATACAGGCTGGCTCAAAGGCGTTATATTCCAACTGGATCAGGCTAACTAAAGTTGTCTTATTAAAAAAGTTCTCTCGAAAATTTTCATAAGAAGATATAAACATCCAGACGTACGGAGCAACTATACTGCCACGCCCTACATCTTTTGTAAGACTGTAACCACGCTCGATAAAACAGGCGAATAAATCACTTTTGGCATTTGGGAAGTTGTCTTTAGCAAACTTTTTCACCACGGTGTTCATGCCTTTACTGCCCATATAAGGCGGATTAGCCACCACCGCATCGTATTGTGCAGCAAGGATGTTGGCTTGCACTACCAAAGGTGTTAGCTGTTGCAGCGCCTCACTCACAAACAAGTCTGCGTTGTGTGTTTCATTTTGCACCAAATTATTAAATGCGGGCAATTTGTCGGCTAGATGCGGTGGTATTTGTATCAGCGAACCGAAGTCGTGGGCGTGTTCAAACAGCTCGATAAATTCGGTTAGGTCATCGGCATTTAGCTGGTAGCTGGCTAGATTGATACCTTGGGCTAGGGTATTTGGGTCTAAGCTGCTGCTGTTATGCATGGCCATGACATTCATCTTTACGCCACGCTCGAATAAACGGCGATCGTCTTCACGGCCTTTCATCATCAGGGCAAAGCCAGTGAGCTGGGCGGCGCGTTGGTCTATGTCTAGGCCAAATAGGTTGTTCTCTAATATCAGCTGGGCAATATCGCGCTGGCGGTAACCGCGCTCTAGGTAAATGGCTTTAAATAAATCATAGGCTTCTACCAGTATGTGGCCCGAACCACTGGCGGGGTCGATTAGGGTGAGTTCTTCTGGGTTCAAGCTTTCTGGGGTAATCGCTTTTAGCTGAGCGTTGACTTCATCGGTTTGCTCGGCAGGTTCGATGTAGTATTCCATTTGCGCTTTTAAAGGCGATTTTGGATAGGTGGCTAACCATTGTGCGCCCAATGAGTTTTGCACCATGTACTTTACGATCCAGTTGGGGGTAAATAATTGGGTGGCGGCGGGTATATCTTCGGTTTTGACGACTTTGCCGATGACTTGGTCTTTTTTCTCGGAGATATAAGACTGATACAGCCAACCAATGACTTCTACTTGCTGCCAGTCCTCTTCAGGAATGCTATCAACCAAACCACGTAGTATCGAGTCGGTACGGGTTAGATTGTCTGGTAACAGCAGCTCTGTTTCATCATTTAAGGCTTCAAATAAGAATGGCATGGCTTCATGTAGCTTGTGACATTGGCCCAGTAGCAGTTCACGGTACAGCTCTTCGTTTTTATCACCCGCGAGCATGAGGTCAATGATGCGGTCTCTATCTAGCCCAAGATCTTCTGCAGCATCTTGCGCATGATCGAGTATTTCAAATCGCTTGTCGCCATTTGGGTGAGAGAGTACTCGAAAACCATGGCCTAGGTAGCCATGTATTTCCATATAGCGAATGGCACTTAAGCGGTTAAACCAGGTATAAGCCACTTGCTCTACCAGCTGGGCATAGCCTAGCTGTTCACTTCTCTCGACCAGACGCTGTCTAGCAGGGGCAAGCTTGCTATCAAAGTTATTATCACCAATTTGTAACACTGAGCCTTGAACCAACGCATCAATAACTTGCAGCTCCCCTTTCTTGTCTGCGCTGATACCAAAGGTGTTGAGGCGTTTGGCAACGGCATCCATAAATGCCACACGTGCTTTAGGGGCATAACTCTTTATGTTACTGGTTTCCATGGAATATCTTCTTGTCTTTGTTGTTTGTTTGAGCGGTTAGATGTGAGGAAAAATTATAAGCTAGTAGATATTTATACCCTACTAGCTTACTTAACCGTTTTCCTACTTAAATATCCTGATGCATAGGCACTTATAATCGTACTTTCTAAACTTATTTAATTCTTATCCTGTCACCAGCTTCTACCGACTTTATTAGCTGCTCTCTTAGCAAGGATAAACAGTCATCAATCTCTTGGACCGTTTCGATTATCCCATTTGAGACTGATTTTCTAATTAAGTCGCTAGGACTAATAGGAACTGTTTTTCTAGGAATTACATTAGTTGGTTTGTTGATATCTATTTTGGTGTTGGTGGTAGCGTTATCAGTTATATCACTTACAGATTCAGACTCAATAATACTGCTTTTTTTCTCTAACGCTGCCTGCTTATGTTGCTCTTCGACATACGCATTTATCAAATCATAAGCCTTATCTTCAAAGCTCATAGACTCACCTTGCTCACTAAGTATTTGGTGAATGGAGTCTGTATTTTCTATACGCTCACGACACTTCCTTAATGGATATAAAGCTTCGTTACTTATATTAGCGGGAGCAGATGCTACATCCAGAGCTTTTTGCACTCTTTCAACTTTTGAATCCACTTTGCGAAGAGCATCTTCTTTTCTCTCTTTAACAATGCTGTCATTAACAGCTTTTATCTTCTCAATAAGTGGGTTTATGAAGCGAACTTTACTATAAGGATCTTCCATGCTGTGTATGGATTCAAGCTCTTCAAGCGCTTTGGCAGCTTCAGGATTCTCCATCAACTTTGATTTGTTCGCTTTAAACCTTTGGTTCAATGCCACATCAAGCTGCAACCAAGTATCCACTTGATTTTCATAAAAATCTTCTAAATCCTCAAAGTCTTCAGAAAAATCTTCCAAGCTTCCTTTTTCCTTCACAAAGCGTTCAATTAGCAAATAGCTAGTACTTTCTTCTAATACGCCACTGACTAAAACCAAACCTGCTTCAATTTTTTGCTTACCAGGAAACTTTCCACTCTGTGATCTATTCTGGAACGCCTTTAAATCATCTCGCCAGCTTTTTAGTTCAGAAACGATCAATGCATACAATTCTTTTTCTTCAGATCCTGTAAAGTTTTTGCCAAATAAAGCCTTAACTAATGCAGATGCCTTTTTAATGTCTGACTCACCATGACGGCGAACGGTACTTATTCGAATATCAGGACGCTTACGCCCATTCGTAAATGAATCATAAGCTTTATTGAGCGGTAGGCTGTCTCTGCCGATATCAAATGAAAGCTTGCCTGCCAGCCCAAGTCTAGCAACCACAAGTAATATTTCATTATCGGGCCAACCATAAGGACGCTTGCTAAAATGTGCCACTACGTCACGTAAGCTGACTGGGATATTACGTTCGAAATTGAGTGAAATATAATTATCCACTTCTTGTAACGCTGCAGGATTATTTTCTTCAGTTTGAAGATCCAAGCCAGCTTGAGCCATATCATCTGCTGTCAGAACAGCCTTGAGCTCTCTTAGAACATCACCCTGCGAAGCTTTAAGCATGTTCAACTTTTCAAAAGTATTTTCAATAACATACTTATAAGACTCTTCTAAAACTGCGATGGGCGTTGAAGGTTTTTTTGGCATTTTTGTACCAATTGCATATACCTCAGCCTCCAAAAACAAGTTCTCAAAATCAGTTTTTAGACGCTTTTCACGCTCAATATTTTCCATTTGCTTTTCTCTTAGCAAATGCTCTTGTTCACGTCGCTGACCTGAATTTTGTTTTAAAAACCTATCTGTTTTAATATAAGTAGTTAATTCCGCCCACAAACGCTGGTTTTCTCCAAGCTTAACTAACATACTACCGTCGTCTTTGAGCGTGTACTCAGTACAGTCATAGTCTGTCGAAAAACTATTATAATCTGTGTCCAAAGGTGAGGTGATTTTTAAAACCAAGTCTTCAAGAATAAGTCCGTCTTTTGGATGTCCATTGCAAAATCGACTAACAGTAAAGTCTTGTTTATTAACTGGATAACGATAAACCCGGTTGCCTTTTAGAATATTATCAAACACTATGGAAGATAGCTTGCTAGATAGCTCAGATATCTCACAATCTGTATTACGGATCTCGTTTTCTATCTCTTTTTCTTCATTGGTTAGAAATATAAACTCCTCTCCATTCCTAGCAATAAGAAGTTGGCGCTCAAGACGCTCAAGGCTGTCTTCTATTTTCTTTCGTAACACTATTTTATCTTCATCTATCTTACTAATAGATAAAGTTACCAAATTATCTAAAGTGCTTTTGACCGTATCTACATAACGTATTAAAAATAAGGTCTTTAAAATTTGACCATCAAAATCTGAAAGTGAATCCAACTCTAAAGCTTGATCAATGGTTCTTTTGACCGCTGGTTCTAAGAAGCTCTCTATAGGGGCATAAAAACTATGAAAAGGAACTAAGACATTCAACTCTTCATTTTTAATTTGCTTTGCTGCATTTTGGAACGCGTCTAGCAGAGAGCGCTCTCCCATGGCCAAATGCTTCCCTGTCGCACCTTTAGTTCTTATAGATTCAAATACTTTTTGGACGAGCAAGTAGTGATAAGGTATAAATGGGTAGTTGGCTACAAAGCTTTTGCCATCGGTATAACCTTTTAACTCAGCTGTAGTCGTTTTATCAAATGACAATTGATGTCTAAGAATATCTCCTTCTGCAGAAAATATCTTAAGCAAAGCCTCTTCCGCTTTATCTGTTTTTGCCAACAGTCTTTTTTGAATAACTTCTGACGTATTACTACTCGAGAGAGCCAACCGTGTTTTAAAACGACCTTGAATTTTAGAAAAATCCTGACTCTCTCCTCGATTCATACTACCAATAGCAGCATCAATATCTGCCTGTGATGTAACAATTACCCATGCTCTACCATTACAGTAAGTCCCTAGGTTCTCTGTAATAGTCTGCAGCTTCAGCATCATTTGCGTATTTTTGCCTATAAACTGCCCTACTTCATCAACTAAAAAAAGTATGTTCTTGTCACCTGATGAGTCTAAATAGTCTTTTACCCAAGTACAGAAATTATGAATATCTAGCGGAAAATTATCTTCCACATTTTCAATCATCTGTTTGGCAGACTCTGTGGACTGTTTAGTAGCATAGCTTAGTGCTTCAGCTATCTCGTCTCTATAAAAATCATACGCATCTCTCTCATCTTCCCATGTAGAGTCTGCAAGCTCGGCAAATTTACTCTTAAAAGCTTCATACTGCTTACGCTCGTCCAACTCTCTCTCTAAATGCGCGATATGAGGAAAATCAGCGCAATAGCCCAAGCGCTCATTAAACACTTTCAAAAAAACCTTTAGGATTGCATTCTCACGATCTTCAGTGTTAGCCCTTGAATCAATGTTAAATAAAATTACATCTGTATTTTTTGATCCAGCATTTTGAATATTGGCCCATAGCTCGTTATCGTTAATTTTATTTTCGAAAAAGTCCACGGCTCTACGACTATCGCCCTCATACTCGACTACGTTATTTTCTAATAAGTACGACAGAATTTTTAAAAAATGTGACTTACCTGAACCAAAAAAACCCGATATCCAAACACCATTATTCCCTGAGGATGCAATGCCTTGATAGTTCACTGTTGGAGAATATACTTCAAAAAAATCATTAAAATGCTTGTGTAACTCTCGTGTTACTACATATTCATCTAGCTCAACGAATATATTTTCGTTATCTTTTTCTTCTGCTTTTACAACACCATTAATATTACGTGTTAATTTTTTTGAAAAAATACTTTCAATATTCATCTCAATCTCTCTATTTTTTATTAATTATTAATTATTAATATTTGTTTCGTTACCACTTTCAGGCACTAACTTGAAAGCACGATAATAATTTTGTGAATCGATTAGCCCAAAAGGATGTAGATCTCTACCGCTATAACCCCCAGGGTAGAATAAAATCAGCGGTGTGCTACCCATAACATCTTGTAATGCACTAAGCAGTTCATGACCTCTTATAAGGGGCCATGCATTACCTAAACCAGACAATATTAAAAAATCTAACTCATCAAGCTTGTACTTACTAGCAATAAATTTTGCAACTTTCTCTTGGCTAAGCGGTCCAGATAGCGTCTTCTTAATAGCATCTATGCCTACTTTTTTCTCGCGCTGGCATGCACGATCAAAAATTCCACGCTCCTCTAATATAGATATAAGAACTTCAAATATATTTAAATGCTCAAATTTGTACTTACGACTTTCTAGCTTTTTCGTTATGGACTCTAAATTTTCACGAACCAGTATTTCATGCTTGGCTGGATAGTCAAAAACCCAAAACCCGATTTCATTACCTAAGCCATCATTTTTTAGAAATTTAGGACTTTCAATCCTATCAAATATCAAATCTAATCGACGTTGTAATGCCTTCATACAGTACACTCCATAACCTCTATCAAATCACCTCTATTGAGGCGTAGAAGCCACTCTTTTACTTCTGGTAGAAGATATACAGGATATATCTCGCGTTTACGACTATCGCTTAGATAATCACTATCAACTAATATTTTTATTACATTACTACCCAATTTTTTTATAGTTGATTCTGAGTATCTATGCAAATCTGGATACTTTAAAACCTGTGTATCAATAAACTCACTCCAGGCATCGCTGGGTAAGTTTGGTTTATAAGTTCTTTTTGCCTCTGCTAGACTTAATCTCATAAAGTCTTCAACTATTGGAGAGTTGATCATTACAGCAACCAATAACAGTTGAATATAAGCTCTATCTGTCGCAGTCAACAACGACTGCATGAACTCATCACCCAATCCCTCAATTCGCTTTCGGATTGCTCTCATATAACGGCTAGAGGTTTTATCAGACTTCTTCTGTAGAATATTTTGCTCTACTATCAAAGATCTCAACTCATCTTCAGGTAGCTTTTTAAGAAGAGACTCTGCGATAATTCTTGTTTCTGTAATCAGCAGACTACCTCCAATCAGGTCGCCTAGATAGTCTTGCATATCTACTGCACGCCTAGCATTATCAGTCATTTTATTAACTGCCTCCAATAAGATGAGTAAATTTTGTAATCATATCAAAATAAGGTGCTGCTCTGTCAGGTGTTTTAGATATGTGACAAGTATTTAATATTACATCGTAAGAAAAGTCATAATCATGGTTGATATGTGTCCCTTTTTTATTTTGAAACTCGCTATTGTGACAACTTTAAACCATAACTTTATCAGCCTAACTCACGCAAATTTTTATGCATGGTTGTAATAAATATACATTGATCTTCAGCAAGCGATTATTCATAAAATTGATATATTTAAATTATCAGCCTCTCAATCTGGGTAACAGCTCAGGGTTGATAGTACGTAGCCTCATATTTGACTCTGGTGACCATACTAGGTCTCCATGCTCTACAGCTATTTGGTAAGCCCATCGGCTAATAGTTTCTGAACGCTTCTGATTGCTTATAAAGCCAATACCGTCTGTTTCTTGTTCAATAACTTGTCCATATTGTTGGTTACGCTTCAACCACTTCTCATAAAACCTCTCTTCAGCAAGATAGTCACGTTTACTGTTATTACATTTATGATCAGTCAGTACAAAATTATGAGTCGTATCATTGGGATATTTTGACCAAGGTACAAAATGATCAACTTCGACGGTTTTCTTTAATAGTTTTTGACAGTAGAAGCACTGACCATGCTGTGTGTCATTTAGTATAGGCACTAACAAGCTTAGATCTTGACGCGACTGATTAAACAAGAAACCTTGTAAATCAACATCATCGCTGAAATATGATTGGTTGTGACGATTGTTACGTACAAACTCTGTCCAGTATTGCTGGCAAAGCTTATGGATTATCTGACTAAAACGCGCAAAGCTGTAAGCGATACCAGGCTTTAATATGATTGCTTTATCTATTGAGTTATAGATATAAAAGAATTCACGGCTAACTTTATCTTCTGCACTTTGTAGATACTTGGCAGGGTTGTTTTTAATCGTTTGGGCTATTTCTTTAAGGGTCGATTGCCACTGTTTGATATGACGTGTCCGAGCTATATTTAAGTTAGTAGTCTTAGTTTCTTCTTGCAGGGTTAAGATACTAGTGATGACCTTAGCTTGACCTGTGGTACTGCTTTGCTTCAGTATAGATTCACCATATTGATCTGAGAATGGTAATGCTTGTGTCCAATAAAGCTGAATAAACTGCTCTGCCAACTGCTCATAAGAAATAACGCATTCTCTATTATCATTAAGCCCAGACTCTATAGAGAGGTTGGTTACTGATATTAATAATGCAAATTTATAGGTCGAGGTATAAGAGCTAGATTCAAGCAACCATTGAATACGTCTTAGAAAGTTAAGCTGAAATTCTGCTGTAGGCACTATAAGAATCCTTAGAGGTACGATTAATTAATTCACTGTAATTCAGACTTATACCACTAAGTCTTTCGTTATGTAATGCTGTGCCTAAAAATGAAGCTGCTTTATTTGATCCAGCCAGCCCTTCTAGAGTAACTTGTCATATCAACCAGCTTCAAACGAATCGCATATTTTTAGTTATCACGTTCAGCTAATGCTCACTCTAAGCTAGCTAGAAGCATATTCTTACTCAATAGCTTTTCTATTGTTTATGCTAAGCCTTCCCCGATTTTGTTATTAATCCACTCGACTATTTCACTCGCTACCCACGCTACTCTGACTTTTGTAAGTTGTACCTTTTTTGGGAACGTTGGATCGTAGTGATCAGACTCCTTATTAATCATCTCATAGATGGTAGAACGACTAAGGCTAGTATAATCAATGACATCCTTAATGCTAAGAAGTTGGGGGATATGATTACATCGTTCGAGTATCGGGTCTTGTTGATATAAATTTCTCATAATTAAATCCTTAGTCTAGTTTTCATATATATAGTTTCACCGATTGGCGATTACTTAATCAAGAAACCTGATAAATGATAGCTATTACCAATTTATATGTTAATTTGTTACTTATTACTAACGGATGCTAATCACATCAAATATTTCACTATTTTAAATCTCATCCTTAAATAAGAACTACAAATAAAATTATGACTACTTATATACTCGACACAGAAACGACAGGACTTATTGAACCACACATGACTGAAGCGGCCTATTCTATTGTTGAAATAAACGATGGCAAGGTATTTGTATTACAAGCTCCGCGAGCTAAGCGATTTAATCCTCTCAAAGAAATCAGTTTAGGGTCAATGGCAATATCGCATATCTGTGATGAGGATGTTGTGGATGAGCCACTTCATACCGATTTTAGATTGCCTAACAGTGTTGAGTACTTGATTGGACACAACATTGATTTTGACATGGCCGTTCTGAAAAATGCTGGCGTGACCCATACTCCTAATCTGATATGTACTAATGCGATGGCTAACTTCCTGCTTCCTACGCTTGAGAGTCATAAGCTAGTATCCCTCCTCTATCACTTCCACCGTGATATAGCACGCGCTCAAGCAAGAGATGCTCATGCTGCTATTGCTGACATCTACTTCACTGAACTAGTGCTTGGTAGTCTGATTGATTTGGCGAATAGCCAAGGTCATGAGATAAGTGATGTGGAAAGCTTATATGAATTTAGCCAAATGGCGCGTATACCCACGCATTTAAGTTTTGGTAAGCATAAGGGTGAGGCTATTGCAGATTTAGCTGCGAGCTCTGAAGGTACTGGCTATATTAAATGGCTGCTCAAACAGGACAGTGTTGACCCTTATTTAGCTCAAGCATGCCAGCAAGCATTAGAGTCGGTATAAATATACTGATGTAGTCAGTTTGAGCTATGCTGAAAATTGAGATCGATACTAGAAATGGTTAACGCTAAAGTAGATTAATTTCTTATTGAAACTATAACTTATTAGGTAATAAACCCCTCAATATTATGGTGTTTAAAATATTATTAATATCTGCATTGCCATGGATCAATCTTACTCTGACAAGTCGGGAAAGCTCTATGTGCTATTATCTATATAGTGTAGAGGGCTGGAGTATGACATTTATTTTTCTTAGGTGACGCTATTAATATCGGGGTTTGATGAGGTATTCTACCGAAATAAAACGATATACAACCAAGAGATGACTAACCCTCCTCCTATTCCAGAATTATTAGGATCTAATATTAACAGCTCAACTAGCCCAGTTATAGTCAGTTCAAAATAAAATTCTTCGAGAATTAAAACATGTTTTCAAAAGCCAAAATCAAGTTTGAAATCCTATTGTTGCAGATGCTAATACTATTAGCGTCATCATTATCCAATGCTTCTGATATTAATTTTCAAAAATACTCTATTCCTAATCTCGGAGAAATTTCAATTCCGTTAAATATGGAGCTTCAAGGAGGAAGATATAAAGAACTTAATAACGAGGTTTTGGAAATAATTAATGCTAGAGCAGACTTAGGATTATCACAAGATGGCCGCTATGTGTTTCAGCAGAAAGGCTTGAATAGCTTCGATAAAAATGGATTTAATACTTATGCTAGAATAATTATTCATACAACATTAGGTAATTACTCTGAATACGCATCTTTGAAAGATCCTTATGCTCTTACAGCCTTTGAACGTAACCAACTAAGCCAACAACTACGTACCCAAACAACTCAATCTTTAGCTAAAATTAATATCAAAATAATACGCTGGTACGGTATTAACCCTGTGAAAATAAACGACCAAAACGCTTTAGAAATAAGTTACTTACGGCAATTAGGCAATAACCCTTATGTTGCTGTTAGAGCGTATTATTTTGAGAATAATGATAGGGAACACCTTGTCACCGTATCTTATAGATTGAGTGATGAAAAAGTATGGAAGCCTTTGTTTATTAAGTCTCTAAAGAGCTTAAAAATAATTAATAGATAGTTCGTAACCAACATTCTCATAGCTTGGATTAAGGCCTTAAAACAGAAAAAATTAAAACCTTTGGAACTCAGTAAAAGAGTCATACTTTTCGAGCTGATCATAATTAACAGATGATTTCGTTTTGCGAAGCACTTCCGTTAAATGTTCATGACCAATTTTACTATTTTCTTTCAGGGCAAGTTTGGCCGCTTCATTGACCATATAATTAATATCACTGGAAGTATAATGCGCCATTAACATGGCTATAGATTCAATATCCAAACCACTATCTATAGGTCGTCCTTTCAAGAGAATCTTCAGCATCTCTTTACGAGTATCAAAGTCAGGCAGAGGTATATAAACCGCTTTATCAACTCTACCAGTTCTTAGAATCGCTTTGTCTATTGCATCAGGCCTATTTGTAGCCATAATGGTAAGAATGCCTTTCTCACTACATTCTGTGAGCTGAGCGAGAAATTCATTAACTTCTGAAGAATAGTGTTGACCCATATGTGCACTATCACGACTTGGCATTACTGCATCAACCTCATCAATAAATATCACCGAAGGCGCCTTAAGGCTGGCTTCTAAAAATAGCTTACCAATCTTTTCTTGAGTGCCATGAACATAGACACTAGCCAAGTCAGAAGGCTTGATTTCAAAGAATGTATAACCCAATTCAGCAGCAAGCTGTTTTGCTATAAAAGTTTTACCACACCCAGGAGGACCATAAAACAATAAGCCGTTAAGTGGCTTAATCCCATACTCTTTATAAGCCTGCTTATTTTTTAAAGGTTCAATAATATCAGTAATTAATAGCGACTTCAGATCCGTCATCCCTGCTATTTTGTTTAGACCGACATGATCACTCTTATACTGTGAGCCTTCTGATACCTTAAGCTTGATGTTTATTGCCTCACTATCGGGTAGCTGAATCTCATCATAATAAGGAAACTCATAGTATTGCTTTATAAATAAGTCTAACTTCTTGCTAAACTCGTTCACTCCTATATTATTTAGAGCTTGAAAGACAATACTTTTTAAATCGCCCGGTATGTGCTGAGAGTAAAAGGTTGATTGACTTAGAGGGCTTGAGTCTCGGTAAGAAAAGACCTGATATTGTACTGCTTTGTCAGTTGCTTTCCATTCAATATCATACTGCCAAGGTAAAAAACCAAACAGACACCTATACAGCAAAG
>Ga0208435_100127_pt1 | contig 24780 bp, 20 predicted proteins | sample 24_taG_FD_184097 | JGI IMG/M metagenome (GOLD analysis project Ga0208435, IMG submission 184097) | Marine viral communities from Cariaco Basin, Caribbean Sea - 24_WHOI_OMZ (SPAdes) (version 2) | ecosystem: Environmental > Aquatic > Marine > Oceanic | place: Caribbean Sea: Cariaco Basin...
TGAATTTGTCCAATATGAAAATGAAGCGCTCATCGGGTACAGCGATGAAGTTTTATCAGCATAAAGATAAATGGTGGTATCTGCTCCTGTACGTCATCCTTGCGCTCTTGGTATATTTTGCGCCGCCGTTTGCTGAGTTTTGGCAGCAGCTACGTGACCCCGCGCCTTGGGCCAAGCTTAAACTAGGCTTATGGCCAGAATTGATCAAAAGCTGGCTCAATTGAAAGCTATAGAACCGTTAAAAAATGAATAATAACGCGAGTAAATAATGTCAATTTCCCTACCAATCTGCCCTTGTCAAATTAATTCGTCATCGGATACCGTTAGCGCACCGCTACTTTATCAAGATTGCTGCCAGCCTTATCATGACGGTCTTTTAAATAAAGAAGCTGATAAAATTGACGGCGCAAAGCCAGACTCTGCTGAACGTCTTATGCGGTCGCGTTATAGTGCCTTTGTCTTGGCCCTTCCAAAATACATCGTCAAAACCAGCTTGCCTGCGCAGCAAAATTTACTAGATATGCATGCGATTGAGAATTGGGCAAAAGAGACGGACTGGGCAGGATTAGAAATCGTCACGCACACGCCGAAGTTGGGTAAACGTCATGCGCAGGTTGAATTTAAAGCTTATTTTAAGACCAATGAGAACTTGCAAGCACATCATGAATTGTCTGCCTTTGTAAAAGTAACAGACAAAAACAGTAATAATGCGCGTTGGTATTTCCTCGACCCGACTGTTTCTATGACTGTCACGCAAAAACAGCCGTGTATTTGTGGCTCGGGTGAGAAGTTTAAGCGCTGTTGTGGCGCTTATATCTAACTGATATTTAATCAACGTTAAATACTTGCCAATCCTAAACACTCGCTCCAACCGCGCGTGCTACCGCAATGCCTTCGTCAATGGTTAAAAACTTACGCTGACTTGGACTGTCTTTATAAATGACATCACCATCTTGGAATATTAAGCATTCATTGACTGCCAACTGTTGCCATTTTTCATTTTCAGTCAATGGCACGGTGACCAATATCGTAACTTTATCGCTGTCGGTAGTCACATCACCAAAGTTAATGGCCAAATCATCATCAGCAAGCTTTGCTTCGCCAAACGGTGCTTTACGCGTGAGATAAAACAATAAACTGCCCGCATACGCCAATTGCCATTGACCATTTGATATCAGGCAGTTAAACAAACCATTAGCAGAAAGATAGCGACATTGGGTGGTCAAAAAGTTAAACAACGTTTGGTCATCGGGGCGGGTTTTAAAGCTGCTCTTCAGACGATTAACGAGATAACAAAACGCCATTTCAGAATCGGTATTACCAACTGGCTGGCAATGTGAGGCATTGCCATTATCTTGCAGGCGCTGACAGCGTTTGATAAATTCGCTATTCATCTGCCCATTATGGGCAAAAACCCACTGCTCGCCCCACACTTCGCGGACGAAAGGATGGGTATTGGCCAAGCAATTCTGCCCTTGGGTCGCTTTACGGATATGGGCGATAACGTTCATCGCTTTAATTGGATAATTATTCACCAAATCAGCCACGGGCGATAGATGGCTCGGATGATTGTCATGAAACAGTCGCAAACCAGTCGAAGCATTGGCGGTTTTATCATTATTAGCACATTCACTGCGCTCAAAAAACGCAATACCAAAGCCATCTTCATGACTGTCGGTCATGCCGCCGCGACGGCGAAACCCTGCAAAGCTAAAACCAATATCGGTTGGGGTATTACAGTTCATTCCTAAGAGTTGACACATTTATACTTCACCGCCGTTGTTGTCTTTTGCAGAATTTAAAGTAGGGTTTAGAGTAGCTTCTGACACTTCATCAAACATCTCATAAGGCGTGGCCCCATCGGTATCGATATTCGCCAAAATACGCTGCGCATGCGCCAAATCCGTATCTTGTATCCACAGCACAATCCCAGAATTCATACCGGGCATGGCACTCAGCGGTTGCAGTGACACCGTAATACCATTGTTACGCAGCAGATTGGCATGCAGCTCACCTTGGATATTGGTATCGTAGCGCGCCAGTTTGTGCCAGTTATCAACTTGATCGGTCATGGTAAATTCCTTGTAAGTATTTATAAATATGACACGTTGCTATACTTCTAGTTACTCTGTTTCTAGTTGCAACCGAATCCTGATGACCAGTTAATTTGATTTAACGGATAAGCATCAATATGGAAACCGTTTGGATACTCTTTAAAACCGGGTTGTGATTTTAATTGGTTGATAGCGGCTTGCGCTTGTTGCTCAGTAGCAAATACGCCGATTAATTTAAAATCTTCGACATCATTATCTTTATTATCATCTATATAAAGTGCGTGTTCTAAAACAAACACCGTATTTTGTTCTTTTTCAACATGTGACCAATGATAAGCCGCCAAGCGTTTCATCAGGTCAGGGTTTTTGACCATGATGTTATCGCCAGTGCGACCTTCAGTGCGGTTGTAATGGATAACGTTCAAACGCAATAGCCAAAAAATCACCGCCGCTTTGGCTAGCATCACTGGTAAGGCACGTTTTTCATCTTCGCCAAGCTGACGTTTGGATTCATAGCCTTGCAAAAAAGCCGCCATTTTACTGCGGTCAAAATTGACGGTTTCGCCCTGCTCGGCATCGCCCCACGTGGTACAAAAATCATTAATCGTAATGGCAATATCCATCACATAATGCTCGACGCTGACTTCGGTAAAGTCCAATAATCCCGTTAAGCGCGCTGCGCCTTTTTGGCTATTACTTAACGATAAATCCCATAAGGTATTATCAGCGAACATGTCTAAATGGCATAAGCCTCTTGGCAACGTCGCAAGCGGCAAATCTGAGTAAGCGCGCCAAATATCGCTCATCAATTTGGCTTCGTCACCGGGCATAAACTGCATTTCACGGTCGCGTACTTCCGCCCATGGGTATAAAGGTACGCCATATTCTTCCGCAGGTTGTAGTGCTTGCAAAGTCTCATGCAGCATGGCCAAAGCGGCGCCAATCTCATAACACATCGCTTGTGTGGTTTGCTGTGGATGCGCGCCTGCCAAACAAGGCACTAGGGTAATCGCTTTATTGTCGTAATGGATGACATAGCATTTTTCTGCGCTATCAACGAGTGACAATGGTGCTGCTACCGGTAATTTACCGTCTAGTTGATTAAGGATAACCGCCATTTTTTCGATGTCTTCTGGTGGACGCTCTTCAAATAGGGTAAACACGTAAGAGTGCGCGCCATCTACATCATCAGTCGTCTGAATAAACCAGTTAGAGTTTTTGATACCTTGGGTAATCGGAATGGCACGCGCAAATGACACGCCAAAACGCTGGCAAAAAGCGGCAAACTGGTCATCGGTTAACTGGGTATAGACGGACATGACATCTCACTTATGGCAATTAAAAGAAGGTAAATAGGATAAATATCGACGGTAATGACAGTGATTGTACCGCGCATGAGCAAACTTTGGTTAAAAGCATAATAATCTTGCGAAAAGCTGCCTGATATGGCGGTGATTTTGCTAGACTAGTGCGTAAAAGAATGAATTGATTATAAGGCGAAAACCCCTATGTTAGCAAAGCGTATCATTCCTTGTTTGGATGTGGATAATGGCCGTGTGGTCAAAGGCGTACAGTTTGTCGACATCAAAGACGCCGGCGACCCCGTTGAAGTCGCCAAACGCTATAATGAGCAAGGCGCCGATGAGATTACTTTTTTAGACATTACCGCGACCAATGATGAGCGCGATACCACTTATCATACCGTTGAGCGTATGGCTGAAACCGTGTTTGTGCCACTAACGGTCGGCGGCGGTGTGCGTAAAATCGCTGATATTCGTAATTTGCTCAATGCAGGCGCGGATAAAGTGGCAATCAATTCTGCGGCGGTATTTACCCCTGAGTTCGTTGGGGAGGCGGCACAGAAATTTGGTAATCAATGTATCGTCGTGGCTATCGATGCCAAACGCGTTGCAGATATAACGGTCGATGGCGTTATCGTACCGCGTTGGGAGATTTTCACCCACGGTGGTCGTAAGCCAACCGGTATTGATGCGGTTGCTTGGGCAAGTAAAATGGCGGAGCTTGGCGCTGGCGAATTGCTGGTCACCTCAATGGATGGTGACGGTACCAAAAAAGGCTATGATTTGGCTCTAATGCAGCAAATAACCAGCCGCGTGAATGTGCCCGTCATTGCTTCGGGCGGCGTTGGTAACTTACAACATTTAGCAGAAGGCGTATTAGAAGGCGGAGTCGATGCCGTACTTGCGGCCAGCATTTTTCACTTTGGCGAATATACCGTGCAAGAGGCCAAAGCATATATGGCCGCGCAAGGCATACAGATGCGTCTTTAAGATTGCTAAAATATCAATGCCTATGCAAAAAATGGTATCATAGCGCTACTTATTTATTTTTTTCAGTTAACTATTGAAAACAATCGAGATTTTACATAAAAATTTTGTTTTAAACGCTACTTACCCAAAGGATTTTCTTATGTCAAATTTACAACAGCAGCGCAATGATATTACCCATATCGATGGCAATTTACACCAAAATGAAGATGCCCGCATTGGTATCGTCGTCGGTCGTTTTAACGGTTTTGTCGTTGAGTCATTGGTAGATGGCGCAATCGATGCCCTACTTCGCCATGGCGTATTGGGTAGCAACATTACCGTGATTCGCGTGCCGGGTGCTTTTGAGTTGCCACTCGTTGCTCAGCGCGCCGCTGAGTCTGATCGCTTTGATGCCATCATTGCGTTAGGTGCGATTATCCGTGGTAGCACGCCGCATTTTGACTTTGTGGCGAGCGAATCTGCCAAAGGTTTAAGCAGCGTTGCAATTGATTATAATATCCCTGTTGCTAATGGTGTATTGACCACTGACAGCATCGAGCAAGCGATTGAGCGCTCTGGTACCAAAGCCGGTAATAAAGGCTCAGAAGCAGCGATGGTTGTGCTTGAGATGCTAGCGGTTCTATCACAGTTAGACATTGCTGATGACTATGATAATAATGATGACGCATAATTAAATCTTCATTTTATAACCGGTTATTCGTTATTTAATTGGCGCGGGCGTTTATGTCATCTTTGATATAAACCCTAGCGCCAATGCTATAGTAAAAAGCACTATAAACAGTTCTATAAAGCACCGTTTTAATATCCGACTGTCACAGCCTGCCAGTCGTCTACTATTTAACAACTTTTATACTATTTCTTACAACTTGCTGTCTTTGCCAAGCTTGTTATTTGCGCCAAGATAGTTGTTTAAAATAATAGTTATTTAAAATTTAGGTATTGACCCCCTATGACTGACCAACTCAAGCGCGCCATTAGCGCTGCAAAAACCGCCCAAGCCAATGATGCACAAGCTGAAGCTACTCGTATCGCGAGCAGCAGCGCGGGTGAGCAAACCTTTGATATGAGTGAAACGACTTATAAGACTAGCCACACTGCTGTGCGTAAGGCTCGTCGCTTTGCGATGCAAGGCCTATATGAGTGGTTGGTTACCGATCGCCGTTTTGATATCGATGGCAAGCTTGGCTGGAAGGACAATGCGCCGCATGATATCGCTGCCCGTACGCGCGCGACCAATGCCATGCATACCGTTCATATCGGCTACTATCATGAAATGATGCGCGATATTCCAGAGCAGATTGACGCTCTCGATGCGCTAATCAGTCAGCACCTTGATCGTGACATCGACAAACTCGATACCGTCGAACATGCCATTTTATTGATTGGGGCGTATGAGCTACAAAACCGCTTAGAAATTCCCTACAAAGTCGTGCTTGATGAAGCGATGAAGCTAAACAATCATTTCGGCGCTACTGACGCGCATAAATTGATTAATGCCGTCCTTGATAAAATGGCGATTGAATTGCGCGCGCTTGAAGTCGAAGCCGACAGCAAAGCCAATCTACGCACCTCACAAAAAGCGGCGACTCAAGCAAATACTAAGCAGACTGAAGCTCAATCTACTGCTGTTGAAGAAGCTAGCGAAAGCACTGCTGAATCTGATGTCGATAGTACATCTACCGCCTCAAACAAACCGCGTATCAGTGCCAATAATGCCAGTGTTAAACGCAATAGCGCGAGTAAAGCTCTAGCAAATATTATGGACTATAAGATCAATAAGAAAAACGACGCCGCAAAAAATGAAACGCCAAATAATATCGTTAATGACAAATCTGCAGAAGAAAGCGCTTTAGAAGAAAACTCTTTAGAAAAAAATGGGGCTACTAATGGGGTTAGCAAAGATGAGAATAGTGACGCAGCTGACGTAGGCTTACATGATTCAAACCTTGTTACTCCTAATGAAAACAATAAAGACTAGCCATGAACGAATTTGAGCTGATTGAGCGTATATTTGCGCAAATACAAGCTGCACCGTCATTGTCCAGCACTGCCGAAGCACACAATATCGAAAAAGGCATTGGTGATGATGCGGCGGTAATGAGCTTGCCTGCAGGTGCACACTTGGTTAGCTGTATTGATACCCTCGTTCAAGGGCGGCACTTTAGCGCTGATTGGAATGACGTAAACGAATTAGCCTTTCAAATCGGCTATAAAGCGGTCGCAGTGAATGTCTCAGACATTGCTGCGATGGGCGCAACGCCGCATAGTATTCTATTGGCCTTGGCCTTACCTGAGCGTTTGGCGAATGAGCAATGGCTGACTGAATTTGCCAAAGGTTTATTTCACGCCTGCCAGCTATTTGGTATCACGCTTATTGGCGGTGATACCACGCGCAGTGATAGATTAGTGCTTAGTGTCAGCGCGCAAGGATTACTGGCTGCAAACATTCCGGCTGTCTACCGCTCAGGCGCGCAAGTCGGCGATAAAATCTATGTCTCAGGGTCGCTTGGCGATGCTGCTTATGCGCTACAGCATCCTAATACTGCTATCGGTATTGAGCTTGCCCATCGGTTGCATATGCCAACGCCGCGTATTGCCTTAGGGGCAGCAGTGGCAACAATTGGCGCAACTTCGATGATAGATATCTCTGATGGTCTGTATCAAGACCTTGGGCATATCTGTGAGCAAAGTGCCGTTGGTATGCGCATCCACCTTGAGCATCTGCCTACCAGTAAAGCATTATCAAGCGTTGGTCTATCTGAACGCTTATTATGTCAGTTGGCGGGCGGCGATGATTATGAGCTGGCTTTTACCTTGCCTGCCCATATCGAGCCACCGATTGATAATAATAGCGACACGCCTGTGACCTGTATCGGTGAAGTCATAGCCGCAAACAAGGCAGATACTGCTAAAAATTTACGACCCGAGATTTTTTATCAAGGCCTAGCAGTCACACCGACGCATCCCGCCCCATTTCCTACTTGGCCCAATCTGACGGGTTACCAACATTTTGCAGGTTAACCCATGATTGATCACAACCTATCTAAGCCTGATATCCGACAAGCCAATGATTGCCCGCCTCTACCTGCCAATGCCAGCGCGTTTGATCGTTTGGTTTATTGGCTTGGTATCGGTCTAGGTAGCGGTCTGCCGCGCCGTGCACCCGGCACTTGGGGTACGGTTGGCGCTTTAATCGTTGCGTTACCATTATTAAGCCTAGGCTTTGGGCCGTTTTTGATGATTACCATTTTAGCTTGTTTGCTTGGTAATGCGATATGCGGTCGTACCTCAGAGCTGATGGGCGGTCACGATAATCCGCACATCGTTTGGGATGAGTGGGCTGGTATGTGGCTTACCCTACTGCCGCTGTCTTATATGGGTATCGCTAACGGCAGTTTTTGGCAAAATATCATCCAAATACCTACTATCGTAGCGATTATTATCGCCTTTATATTATTTCGCTTTTTTGACATTATTAAGCCGCCGCCGATTGGCTGGGCAGATAAAAAAGTCGCAGGCGGCCTCGGTATTATGCTCGATGACATTATCGCTGGTGTGATGGCAGCAGCCGTTTGGGTGATTATTTATACCTTTATCTTCTCTTTTACCTTTTAATCTTAAGTTTGTCCTTTAAGCCTCAAATAAACGTTTTTACCATAAATAATTCTACTTTATCGCCTTTTATATCGCTCACCTATTTAGCGGTTATATTTTCTGAACGCTTGCTATTTAAGGTAGATTTATAGACAGCTAACGTCATAATCAGTTTACAAAGATGTCACGACATACTATTTTGGTTAAATGACGATTTACGTTATAATTCAAACATATATTTTGTTACATTTGTAGGCTCTCTTTTAGGAATACTATGACAGCTCCTCTTTCGGTAATTATCCTCGCGGCTGGTAAAGGCACACGTATGCAATCAGCCAAGCCAAAAGTGCTACAGACACTGGCTGGCAAGTCGTTACTCGGTCATGTGCTTGATACTTGTCATCAATTGACCGTTGATGACACCATTATTGTCCATGGTTTTGGCGGCGAACAAGTCCAAGCAGACATTAATGAGCAATATGCGCATTTGCCGATTACGTGGGTTGCCCAGACTGAGCAGTTAGGTACGGGCCATGCAGTAAAAGTCACCCTATCTGAGTTACCAAAAGAAGGCCAAAGTCTGATTTTATATGGTGATGTGCCATTGGTCAGCTGCCAGACGTTAACAGCTTTAAAATCTGCCAATACTGATGGTATGTCGATGTTGACGCTAACAGTAGACAACCCATTTGGTCTTGGTCGTATCAAACGCGATAAAGAGGGCAATATTGAAGCCATCGTTGAGCAAAAAGATGCCAACGCCGATGAACAAAAGATCCAAGAGATTAATAGCGGTATTTACTGCGTTGATAATGCATTATTGCATAAATATCTGCCAAAGCTGTCTAACGACAATGCGCAGCAAGAATACTATCTCACCGATATCGTTAAAATGGCCGTCGCTGAAGGGATTAATATTGTCGCCATCGAGCCTGAACATAGCTTTGAGATTGAAGGCGTCAATAACCGCCAACAGCTTGCCAGCTTAGAGCGCACCTGGCAAGGTAAGTTGGTTGCTGACCTGCAAGAAGCTGGCGTCCAGTTTGCCGATCCGACGCGCGTTGATATTCGTGGCAGCTTGATCGCAGGCCAAGATGTATTCGTCGATGTGGGCGTTGTGTTTGAGGGTGATTGTGTCTTAGGTGACAACGTTTATATCGAAGCTGGCTGTGTGATTAAAAATGCGCACATTGGTAATGCCTGTCACCTAAAGCCGTACTGCGTCATTGACAGTGCGCACATTGGTAACGGCGTCGATATTGGACCTTTCGCCCACTTACGCCCTGATACTGTTTTGTCTAATAACAGTAAAGTAGGTAATTTTGTCGAGATTAAGAAATCGACTATCGGTCAAGGTAGCAAGGTCAATCATCTAAGTTATGTGGGTGATGCGACGGTTGGAACAAATGTCAATATCGGTGCGGGCGTGATTACCTGTAATTACGACGGCGTCAATAAATCGCAAACCATCATCGAAGACAATGCCTTTATTGGCTCTAACGCCAGCTTGGTTGCGCCAGTTACCATTGGTGATACCGCTACGGTTGCGGCAGGCTCAGTGATTACCAAAGACGTCGATGATAGCGCCTTAGCCTTTGGCCGTGCGCGCCAAACACAAAAAAATGACTTTCAGCGTCCAACCAAAAAATAAAGGCGGCGCTGATAGTTGACTCGATAAAATGATGGTAAAACCACTAAAGCAGTACGACAATAATTTGTGGTGCTGCTTATTTATATTTACAGATTAATGATTATCCATGTGTTGGCAACTTTCAAAATCACATGGTATGAAAACATAAAATTTAAGGAATAATTATGTGTGGAATCGTTGGAGCAGTTGCTGAGCGGAATATTGCCAATATCTTACTTGAAGGCCTTAAACGCCTAGAATACCGTGGTTATGACTCTGCTGGTCTGACTGTTATCCGTAATGGCGAGCTACATCGTGAGCGCCAAGTGGGCAAAGTACAAGCGTTGGTCGATGCCGTCGCCGTCAATCCTGAATTTTTCGACGGTCATATCGGTATTGCACATACGCGCTGGGCCACGCATGGCGAACCTGCACAGCGTAACGCCCATCCACATGTATCTGGTAAAATCGCCGTGGTACACAATGGTATCGTTGAGAACTATGCTGAGCTAAAAGAAGAGCTGATTGCTAAAGGCTACGAGTTTACCTCGCAAACTGATACCGAAGTCGTCGCTCATCTAATCAATGATATCTACAAAAATAAGCCTGATTTACTAGAAGCGGTACGCGCAGTTATTCCGTTATTACATGGCGCGTTTGCCCTTGGCATTGTGCATATTGATTGCCCAGACGAGCTGATTACCGTCCGTTTAGGGTCGCCTTTGGTCATCGGTGTAGGTATCGGTGAGAACTTTATTGCCTCTGATCAATTGGCGCTTTTGCCTGTGACCAATCGCTTTATGTACCTAGAAGAAGGCGATATCGCCAAATTAACCCGCAATAGTATTGAAGTTTATGCAGACGGCGTAAAAGTAAAACGTCAGATACACGAGATTGATGCCGCCCAGCATAATGCTGATAAAGGTGAATTTAAGCATTATATGCTCAAAGAAATCTACGAGCAGCCGGATGCGGTCGCGCGTACGATTGAGATGGCAATAGATTTCGATGCGCCATCTAAGCTGCGCGATGACTTTTTGCAGCGTCATGAAGCACAGTTAAAAGGTATCAAGAACGTCCAAGTCATCGCTTGTGGCACAAGCTATCATTCAGGTTTGGTCGCGAAATATTGGTTTGAAAGTCTAACCCGTGTGCCGTGTTCGGTTGAGGTTGCTAGTGAGTTCCGCTACCGCAATCCAGTGGTCGTCGATGACACCTTGGTCATTTGCATCTCGCAATCTGGTGAAACGGCGGATACCTTATCGGCGCTACGCGATATCCAAAAACATACGCCAGCAGGCCTCGTCAGCTTGGCTTTATGTAATGTACCGACCTCATCTTTGGTACGTGAAACCGATATCTTTTTACCAACGCTTGCCGGCCCTGAGATTGGCGTTGCTTCTACCAAAGCCTTTACCACTCAGCTTGCCGCATTGATGTTACTGGTATTAAAAGTGGGTGTTGTACAAACGCGTATGACAGGTGAAAAATTAACCACCTTGCTGGGCAAATTACAAGCGCTACGCGGGCAACTACATGCCAGCTTACAACTCGATGCGCCTATCAAAGTCATGAGTGAGCACTTTGAATATAAGAAAAGCTGCTTATTCTTAGGTCGCGGTTTACAATTCCCAATCGCCTTAGAAGGCGCATTGAAGCTAAAAGAAATCTCTTATATTCACGCAGAAGGCTATGCCGCCGGTGAGCTAAAACACGGCCCATTAGCGTTGGTCGATAAAGACATGCCTATCGTGGTGCTCGCGCCAAAAGACAGTATGTTTGATAAGCTAAAAGCAAACATGCAAGAGGTACATGCGCGTCACGGTGAGCTGTTTGTATTTGCCAGTGAAGAAAGCAAGATGGTCGCAGAAGATAGAATGCACGTGGTTTATGTCCCTGAGGTTTGCGAGACGCTTGCCCCTATCGTTTATAGCGTACCGGTGCAGTTGTTGTCGTATCATGTCGCGGTGATGCGTGGTACGGATGTTGATCAGCCACGTAATCTCGCAAAATCAGTCACGGTCGAGTAAGATAAGCGTTTGATTTTAAAATATTTTTTATCTTAATATTGTATAACACTAAATACTTTGCTGTCTAGTACCATATAGATAGCAAAGCATTTTTTTATAATGGACATAAAAAATTTCAATAATTTGGATATATCTCAGTATATATATTATATTCAGCAGCAAAGTAACCCAGAATTGATTATGTCCCTATTTCAATTTCAGAGTCAGCCTTATTTAAGTTGTCGCAAATGTCTTTGGTGACATCAAAACTAGCCACTTTACTATCATCTAAATCGTAATAGCTATACTGATAATCAAATCCCTTATTTATCCCTTGCATAACTTCTGCTTCTGCACAGGCTAACCCAGTACGTTCATCGCGCATTTCCGTTTCAAGCTTTTTTCTTTCAGAAGCATTATAATCAGATATCTTTAGCCGATAACCAAAAGTAACCGTTGTTTCATCAAAATCAATCTTTTCTAACGTAGTGACTTCATCAATTACGCTTGGCAGCTCTCTTTTTAATGTATCAATATTACGATACATCTCCTGTACATCGCGCTCGTGATTGCTAGCTGTGGTAACCTTTTCATCACGAGCTAAAACCGAATTATCATTCGAACAGGCAATGACTGTGAGAAAAGATAAAAGTAGAATCAATGCTTTAAGTTTATTGAACATAATTATCTTTGTTGAACCTAATTAGCCAAAATAATATGATTAGGGCGCATCCTCATTCTAAATGAAAACACGCCCTATTATACAAACATGAATAATTAAACCAGCCCTTTATACAGAAAATAAAATCCCACCACCGTTAATAATACCGCAAAGCATTTTTTTAATAGTTCTGGCGATAGTATATGAGCGACTTTTGCGCCCAACTTGGCGGTAAAAAAGCTCATAATACTAATGCCTAAAAAGGCATAAATATGTACAAAGCCAATGGTATTAGGCACATCGACTTGCTGCTGCATGCCAAAAAACATAAACCCTAATGCACCGGCTATAGCAATCGGCAACCCGCACGCCGCTGAAGTCCCAACCGCTTTTTGCATCACCACATTATAACGCGTGAGATAAGGCACGGTTAAGCTGCCACCGCCAATACCAAAGATAGCAGAAGCGACACCAATAACCCCGCCTGCTGCTAATTGCTTAGGTTTTGAGGGTAGTACTGGATTGGCGTAGTTGGCGCTACTGACATCATTAGCGCCACTAGAATGATTAGCAACAGGTTTTTTACCGGCAAAAAACATCTTATAAGCAACCCACAGTAAAAAAACCCCAACAATCAGCTGAAGATACAACCCAGATATCTGCCCTGCGATTCCCGCGCCTAAGAAACAACCTAGCGCTAAACCTGGTGCCAGATTTTTAAACACCGGCCACATCACAGCGCCTTTTTTATTGTGTGCCATAAGCGAGCTGATAGAGGTGACAATAATAGTCGCCAATGACGTCCCTAATGCTAAATGCATAATGCTGTCAGGGCTGTAATCCATTTGGGTAAAAACGACAAACAATAAAGGCACAATAATCGTGCCACCGCCCACACCAAAAAGCCCGGCAGCAAATCCTGCTAGCGCGCCTATTATTAAAAAAATGAGTATTTCCACAGGATAGTTACTTCTTAGTTAGCTATAGTTTTAGTTAAATAACAAGGGCTTTAAAAGTAGGTTAAACGATTTCTGTTTGACCCACTTGATGGTACGAGCGATTGAAATACACCAAACTTTCATCGCTCACACCTTGTTTGATGGCGACCACGCGGCACATAAAAATACTGTGTGTGCCGACTTGTTGAATGTCATCAATTTCACAATCAAAACTGACTAGCGCATCCTCTAAAACAGGGGCACCTGTGGTTAATGTCGTCCAAGCACCGTGACAAAAACGCTCTTCTGAGCATAGTTTGGAGGCAAAGGCATTAGATATGGGTTCGTGCTGCGTACCTAAGACATTGACACTTAACGTTTTGTTTTCAAGAAAATGTTCGTGTGAGCGCGAGCTCTGATTCATACAGACAAGCAAGGTTGGCGGTGTATCGGTCACGCTACAGACCGCCGAGGCGGTAAACCCATGACAGCCAGAGTCACCTTTTGTGGTGATCACATTGACCGCTGTCGGTAATAGAGACATGGCATCTCTAAAATCAGTTGCTTCAATCATGACTTAACTCCTAAATTTTAATCTTTAAGTACTTTAATCTTTAAGTACATTGATAACTGAGGTCACTCATGGGTTTAAACAAGGTAAGCTTTGTTAAGAAATGCTAAACGCTAAGCTCTTTACTTACAATAGCTGCACCTGCGCTCAAGGCTTGCAATTTACCACGTGCCACTTGACGAGATAACGGTGCCATGCCGCAGTTGGTCGAAGGATAAAGCTTATCTGCATCGACAAACTGCAGCGCTTTACGTAACGTATCTGCTACTTCTTCCGGTGTTTCGATATTATTGGTTGCCACATCAATGGCGCCGACCATTACTTTTTTACCGCGAATCAGTTCAATCAAATCCATCGGTACATGCGAGTTTTGACACTCCAAAGAGACGATATCGATATTTGACTGCTGCAATTTTGGAAAGGCTTGTTCATATTGACGCCACTCTGTACCTAAGGTTTTTTTCCAATCGGTATTGGCTTTGATGCCATAGCCATAACAAATATGCACCGCCGTCTCACACTTTAAACCTTCGATAGCACGCTCTAAAGTGGCGATACCCCAGTCGTTGACGTCATCGAAGAACACATTAAAAGCCGGTTCATCAAATTGGATAATATCGACACCAGCTGCTTCTAAGTCTTTCGCTTCTTGATTTAAAATTTTAGCAAATTCCCACGCCAGTTTTTCACGGCTTTTATAATGACCATCATATAAAGTATCAATCATCGTCATCGGGCCGGGCAACGCCCATTTAATCGGCTGATCGGTTTGCGAGCGTAAAAACTTAGCATCGTCAACAAATACAGGTCTTTGGCGGCTCACCGCACCAACGACTGACGGCACACTGGCCTCATAGCGATTACGAATTTTGACCGTCTCACGCTTTTCGAAATTGACGCCATCAAGATGTTCAATAAAGGTGGTGACAAAATGCTGACGTGTCTGCTCGCCATCACTGACGATATCAATCCCTGCCTGTAGTTGCTCTTGTAATGAAACCCGTAGCGCATCTTGTTTGGCTTCAAGCAGTTGCTCGCCTTCTAAAGCCCAAGGTGACCAAATTTTTTCAGGTTCAGCGAGCCAAGAAGGTTTTGGCAAGCTGCCCGCGGTTGATGTCGGTAATAATTTTTGTGTCGGTAATAATAGTGTCATAGGATTTATCTTCTTATTTATGCGTATTCTAATTTTGGCTAGATTGAACGTATCTAAATTGAACGTATCTAAATTGAACGTGTTTAGGCAGCGTATTCTTTATCTGCACACTCTTCCACCGCGCGCTCATTCACATCATAGCTTGCCGCCCATTCTTCAAGAATAGCTTGGTAAGGCTTGATAAATTGCGCTTCCGTAAACTTGCCTTGCTTCACCGCCATTTGACTGCGCTCTTCGCGGTCATAGACGATTTGCGTCAGTGAATAATCTTGGTACTTCAAGCTGGGTTGATAAACCTGACCTGCCATCGAGTTGGCATTATAAATTTCGGGACGATAAATCTTTTGAAAAGTTTCCATAGTTGCAATCGCACTGATGAGCTCAAGGTCGGTGTAATCGCTCAGCAAGTCACCCGCAAAATAAAAGGCTAAAGGCGCTACACTACCAGCAGGCATAAAGTAGCGCACGGTTAAGCCCATTTTGGAAAAGTACTCATCGGTTAATGAGCCTTTGTTAGAAGAGCAGCCGTCTTGTCTATACTCCATCCCTAATACCGGATGCTGATTGATCGTACGATGATAAGTTTTGCTGTTTGATACACTCAGGCAAATCACCGGCTGTTTATTAAACTCAGCTTGATAGGCTTCTGAATTCAATAAATACTGAAACAGTTTTCCGTGCAAATCACCAAAATCTGCTGGCGGTGGTAAAGTGGGGTTCTTATCAAAATGCTCTAATAGGACGACGCTAAAGTCATAATCGCGCACGTAAGAAGAGAAGCTATTGCCAATCATACCGTCGATACGGGTGTTGTCTTTATGGTCAACAATCGTTGTTTTAAGCGTTTCAATGATAGGAAAGGTATGTCCATTACCTTCGATATCCAAATCTACTGAAATAATATCAACTTCAACAGAATAACGGTCGGCAGTTGGGTTATCCCAATGCGCCAAGGCATTAAAACGATTATTGATCATTCTTAACGTTTTACGCAGATTTTCTTCGCGATGTTCACCGCGTGCCAAATTGGCAAAGTTAGTTGTTAGACGCGTGCTATCTGCAGGATGATAGTTTTCATCAAAACGAATGCTCGAGATGGAATATGTAAATTGTTTACTCATGATAATCCGCTACCCTAATCTCATAGTGTGAGATAAAACCAAATTTGTGTATGAGATAAATCATACCCGAACCGAATCATGAATAAAAATGATACTATCTAAATTAAAGATGAGTTAAATTCATGTTGGTAAGATTGGATTATAAAAGAGGATTGGATAGCGGATAATATGGCAGATGATTTTACGGGAAATGAGATTTATAAAGGACTGGAAAAATCTTGGAGGATTGAAGAGAATAATGTAGCAGGTTTAGCAACTGACTCGCATTTTACTATCATAAATTAAAGTCGCATATAACATAAAACTTAAACTACAAGTGATAAAGAAAATGGCAAAGGTATTAGATTGAATACATTGTTGTACTGTATTAACTAAATTCAGATGCAGATAATATTATAGATAATTATTCACCTTTTAATGCTTGTACAGGTTCAATTTTAGCAGCACTGTATGACGGATATAGAGTAGATAATAAAACGACAACTAAAGAAGATATTAAGATAAGCAGTATATCTATGAGTTTAATTTTGGAAGGTAATGACTCCACAAAGTAATTATCAAAAAGCCCTAAATCAAAAGTGACATTGATCCAAGCCGAAACGCTAGGAATGCTAAGCGACAGTACAATACCTAAGGCTAAACCAATAAGCACACCTAATACGCCAATAACAGTCCCCTGAACGATAAATATACGGGAAATAAGACTTGATGACGCTCCAAAAGTTTTTAGTATCGCCACATCTGCTCTTTTTTCTGTAACGCTCATCACTAATGTTGAAATAACGTTAAATGCTGCAACTAAAATAATGAGAAATAGAAGTAACGACATCATGGTTTTTTGCATACGAATAGAAGTATATAAACTGCCATGGGTCTGAGTCCACTCTCCACTAGAGAAGGTAACGTCTTTTTGAACACCTTGAAGTGTATAAGCTTTGTTAGAGGCACTAGCTAATGCTTGCTTAGCTGAGTCCTGAGAGGTGAAAACATCTTTTAAATTTAAACGAATACCAGTCGCACCATGATTTAAGCCTACCGCATCAGAAGCATCATCCATCGCGATATAGCTCATCCATTTCTCTATCTCTTGGCTGACATGAAATACGCCCGTAAGCGTATAGGTATGAAAAGTAGGTGTGATACCGACTGTAGAATTAGAAGGTTTAGAGATTATAATTCCGACTTCATCACCGAGCTTTAAAGCATACTTATCGACGACATATTTGCCAAGGATAATATTATTAGCACCGGCATTTAAACTTTCAAAATCACCCGCTACCATGCTTTGTTTAAGAATAGATACCTTAGCATGAGAAGTTGGCTCTATACCGTTTATGATGGTGCTATTTACATCACCATTTAGCGACAACATACCTCGAGCCTGCACAAAAGGTGCAGTCCCTACTACATTGCTATCGTTTTTTTCTATGGCTTGCGCAAACGGCTTCCAATCATCTAAGGGAAATGACGAATAGACCGCCGCCTGTGGCACCATTCCTAATATTTTTTTAGATAACGCTTCTTCAAAACCATTTAAGACTGACGTCACAACAATTAATGCAGCAACGCCAAGTATTAGACCTGCCATAGATACGGATGAGATAAAAGATAAAAACTTATTAGCATTTTCTGAACGAGTAAAGCGCAATCCTATAAAAATGGGTAGCGAACGGCGCATAAGTTAATATCTCTTATATATATGAATAATAAAATTAGAATGCTTTAGTCAATTCGACTGAAACATCATTTTTATCATATTCTTCAAAAGGTGAATTACTGGTTACTTTATTATAGCTCCAACTTAATCTTGGTGTCAGACCCAAGAAAGAGAAACCTCTATTCCATGCGGTAATACCCGCACTGTATTCTTTGTTTTCACGTTGAATACCAAAGAAGTCTGCACCATCATAATTACGTTCGGCATAACCTAGATTTAACCTAGTAGTATAGCCTTTTGGCCAAGTTTGACCCCAACCTACTCTAACGCCTGGACGATCAAAAGCGGCAGAATCATCTTCTGAACTCTTCGTTGCATAGTCTACACCAAAAGTCCAATACTGCTGACCATTTGGAAAATAGATGGCAGTATTCGCAAAGAACAAATCTTGTCCATCATTAAATTTATAACGATCTATATAATCTGTATCAGAGTAGCTTACTATACCTTGATAACGTAATTTCGGACTAATCCACTGCCCTAAACTCAGCCTTAGGCCTGTGGTATCTGAATAGGTGTGTAAATCACCATCGCCATTACTACCTTGTGCATACCAACGTTTATTATAAAAAGGTACGGCTTCTATTTCTGTAACAGCGTTTTGGTAGCCAATCCCTGCGCCGATACCTGTAGTAATATCATTATAATCTTTATTATCCCAATAATATTTACCATAGCTATTTAGATGAACGGCGGTGAATATTTTATTATCATATAACCATTTTTTATCACCAGAAACACTAAAGTCTAAACCTTTTCCTGACTCTCTAGGTGATGTGTAGGTGATAGCCGATCCATCAGGTCGCTCTAACCTAGTCCCTTGCTCTGGTGCATTGGTAATATTGCTATCGTTAACGTAAGAGACGGAACCACCAAAGTCCCAATCACCTTGCTTATTAATAGCATCGATATAATTATTAATAACTTTTATATCAGCTTCATTTTCGGTCTCAGCACGTAGACGCTCAAACTCAGACTCTGCAGCGACGAACTGACGATTATAGAATAAAGCCATAGCTAGCTGAAAGCGCAAAATCTGTATTTCTGGGAGTTGCGCATTAATTTTACGATACATTCGCACCGCTTCATCAAGATTGTCTGACTTAGCAGCAATAATAGCGTTACCCCAATCAATCACTGAGGGATCGTAATTTGGAACTTGCTCATATACAGGCAATAATTCTTTTAAAGTATCAGCATTACCTTGTCTAAGCAAATTGTTTAACAGCGTTTCAAATTCAGCAGGATTAGCTTTAAGATAGGCAATACTCTCTTCTTTAGTCATAGTTGGACCGGTATTGTCAGAGGGTAGCTCAGTTGATAGTGACTTATCCTTTTCTACTGAGCGTACTGTCTGTTCACCAACTTTATTATAGGCCTCCACAGATCTATCTTGCGGTGCTAATCTATCTTGTGGCGCTAATGGTGAATCTGCCGCCTGAACCGTTACACTGATGCAACTGACCAGTAGTGCCAGAGGACCATACACACTTGAATAACGCAAATATTGCATAACTGTTCCTATCAGTAAGTTGTTAACTATCAGATACAGAAACGACCACACTAGGTGGTCGTTAAAGTTTAAACAGAGTCAGTAATTACAAGTAAATGATTACTCAACACCATTGATAGGTGGAACAAATACTGGTGGTGTTGGTGGAACAACTACTGGAGTTCTTGGTAACTGCTTAGCACCAAACACGCCACCCCAGTTAGACTTACCATATTCTGTAGTAATTGAGTTAAATGAACCACCTAACTCTTGAGCAGCAGTACCAAAGAAGCTGCCTTTGAATGCTGCTTTATCATTACCAGCGATATAAGTACGGTCTGCTGAACCATTTACTACTGAGTTACCAACGACATCACCAGCAAAGGTAACTAAGTCGACTTGCTCAAGAGCAGTGCTATTAGTGCTCTTATCAAAAATATTATAAACACTACCAGCTACTTTCTTCGTACCAGAATCATACTGGGCTTGAACAAAGTTACCGATACCTTCGCCATTACCACCAAAGGCTACTGAGTTAGACTGACCACTACCTTGCTCACCATTGAAACTATTATCAATACCGTACATTAACGCATGACCAGCATACTGATAAACACCGGTATTATTTAATTTAGTCATGTTAGCAAGACTAGTCTCGCCTACACCGCGATAGAAATATACGTCAGTTTGAGTAGTATTACCATTGAAATTCTTGTCTGCTAAATTTGCTTGGATATAAGTTCTACCCTTAATGTCAGCAGCACTTAAACCACTTAATGCACCAGTCACACGACCGTATTGAACATTATTAAGAGTCAAATTTGTGTTCTTAAATTGACCAGTAGAACCATTAATACCTGCAGTACCAGTAGTATTACGAGTTAATGGCACAGCTACGCCGTCACCGTTTTTCACAAGATACTGAGCACTATTAGGAGTAGGGTTTGAAGTAGAGGTAGCATCAGTTTTTGATAAGTTACCAAAGATTCTTACGTTATTGTCGCCAGCGGTAGTACTAGTTGAACCACTTTGAATGTTGCCAGTAGCGGGAGTAGTGCCGACAGCAGCTGTACCTTGTACGCCTACTAATGATTCTTGGTTAGTAGTTTTATAACTAGCAACAGTATTACCCGCTTGAGTTTTCATAACGTTGACTAATGCACCGTTACCAGCTTTACCAGTGTCATTATTCTTCTGTAAAGAATCATTATTATTTACACTTGGACTAGCTGATGGAATTTCACCAAGGATGTATTTTACATCTCCAGCAACACCGTTAGCATTAGTAGTTGATGAATCTGGGAACTGAGCAACAACAATATTGGTCATTAGCTCATTCTGTAAAGGTACAAAACCTACAACAGTTGAGTTAGCATTATTACCTGGTACACCATTGGTTGCGTCAGTCTTATCAAAGTTTGAAGTCGTACCACGGATATACTGCTGACCGACTACTGAAGGACTTTTTGACTGCTGACCTGGGTTTGCTGCATCACCTGGATTATCTGGTCCACCATTACCTGGCGTAGGTGTAGGTGTAGGTGTAGGCGTAGGCGTAGGTGTAGGCGTAGGCGTAGGTGTAGGTGTAGGTGTAGGTGTAGGCGTAGGCGTGTTATACGAGCTATCACCATCACTACCACAACCTGTTAGAGCCGTTGCTGCAAAAACAGCACTCAAAGCTACTGCTAGATATTTTTGTTTCATGTTCATTTCCTTATATCGATGTAAGAACTACTCATGTGTAGACAATATAGTATGTTTCGCTATCAACTACAGCTTCTAGCAAGAGAACAGCTTAACGTTGAGATTACCAAACCGTATACTTTATGTCAATGTAAAATTCTATAAAGCAACATCAATCTTATTGCGTTATATCATTATAGTTTTCGGTAAAATTTATAGCGCTACAATAAAACAATATTTGGTTAACTTCAACACTTTTATTGATTAATAATTATTTATTTATTTATAAAAATAATGGACTGGTTTTACTGCAGATTCAAGCTTCTATGAAAAAAATGAGTATTTAAAGATATCGTCTTGAGCCATGAACAAATATTTAACTATTAGGTAGCTATCTTTAACCACAGTCATTAACATTTAATAACAGTAATCACTTTTATGCTTTAATTTGGGTATCTGTTTTAACCTTTATGTAGGATGTAAAAAGCTTTCTTTTCGTATTTAGAGCTTTAGTAGAATGATGATTGAGATATGACTTGTCTTAATGCTCAAGTCATCATCAAACTGATCGGTTAAGTTATATAAACCACCAGTGTTTAGAGATAAAGCAGTAGTCAATAGCGAAGCACATATTGTTATAAATAAGTCCACCACTATAACAGTAGCTCCCTGATTGCTGATTTCACCTACGAACGTATATATTGATACTGATAGGAAAGCTGATAGATGAATATAGCGCCAACGATAATCAGCTAATGTGTGATTCGCTAGAAAGCATACAGGTGACACTCCTTTACTATTTGGTATGAGCAGTTGTGAATTAAGCGTGCTATAAAATATTCAATTTAAAATAATACAGTGTAGCTGGGATATTTGTTTTTGAATTATAAACTTAGAAGCCTTTGAAAGGCTAAGTGCTCGGTAAGCGAGGAAAAAACTACCCCAGTAGAACGCTATTTTGAACGACGCTTTTTTATATCGAACTCACCCTAGATCAACTACTTCCTATTTAATTGACCTAGAGACTACTTTAGCAATACTAACTATTCCTCGACAACTACACTTTCCTTATCCTTTCCATGCGGTATCAACCATTTAGCAAACCATCCTGATAAATCATCCATCAGAGTATAAACCACGGGAATAACCACGAGGCTTAATAAGGTTGAGGTAACCAAACCGCCCAAGACCGCGGCGGCCATTGGACGACGGAAGGTAGGATCAGCATCGCCCCAACCAAAGACCAATGGCATCATGCCTGCGCCCATCGCAATGGTGGTCATAATAATCGGCCGCGCACGCTTACGACAAGAGTCGATAATGGCCTCAAAACGCGCCAAGCCTCGACGTTGAGCAATCAATGCATAATCGACCAATAAGATAGAGTTTTTGGTCGCGATGCCCATCAGCATAATAAAACCAATCATCGATGGCATCGACAGACTGCTGTTGGTAATCACTAAGCCGACAAAAGCGCCACCGATAGACAGCGGTAGAGCCATCAAAATGGTAAAAGGCTGCAATATGCGTCCAAATAATAAAATCAGCACGCCTAAGATACAGACCACACCGACCGACATCGCAATCACAAAGCCACTAAATAGCTCAGCCATATTCTCGGCTTGTCCTTGGTCAATAATAGTAATAGAGGCCGGCAGCTGCTGCATACTGGGTATGGCTTTAACTGCTTGCACCAAGTCCCCAAGCTCGCCATTGGCAGGCTGCACCGTAATACTAATCGCCCGCTCACGATCAAGGCGGCTGATTTGTGCAGGTCCGGTACCAAAGTTTAACGATGCCACCTCACCTACTCGTACGCCTTGGCCCGGCGGTAAGACGCTAGGCACATATAAGCCCTCTAATTGACTGACATTTTGTTTGGCAACATCTGGCAGGCGCACCACGATAGGAATCTGGCGTGTATCGAGATTGAGCTTAGATAATCGCTGCTCATAATCACCAACAGTCGCCACACGTAAGGTAGTGGCGATATCTTGCGTGGTCACGCCTTTATCCGCCATCGCCAGTCTGTCTGGAGTTACCGTTAGCTCTTGACGCGGTAGACTGCGGTCACTGGTGACAGCGCCGGCACTTGGTAATGCACGAATCTCTGTCATTATTTGCTGCGCGGTTTGCTCGAGCAGTTGCGGATCGGTACTAGTCAAAGAAAAATTATAACCGGTCTCACCGCCACTCGATAAACCAACCGTAAAGCGTGCGCCGGGTACTTCTGAGAGCATGCTGCTTATCTGCCGTTCAATCTCTTGCTTAGAGGCACGCTCTGCTCTTGGAGCAAGTACGATATCTAAGCCCGCGATATTTTCAGCTTTGCCGCCTGAGCTGGCCTCCATTGCCGCTTGCGCTTCGCCTACTGAGGTAAAAATATTGGTCACTTCAGGCATGGCCAGTATACGTTCACTGGCCATCGCCGCAACACGCTCGGTATCTTCGAGCGCCACATCAGGGGTCAGCTCAATCTCAACCCGCGTCTGGTCAATATCATTATCAGGAATAAAGGACGTTGGTAGTAATTTTACCAAAGCAAGTGATGCTACAAATAATATTAGCGTCGCACCCATGGTAATCCAGCGATGATGCAGCGTCCAAGAGACCACTTTTAGATACCAATCCATGAGCGCGCTTTGTTTTTCGACATGCTTTTTTTCTGGTCGCAATATATAAGCAGCCATCATCGGAGTGATTAGGCGCGCGACCATTAACGACGCAAATATCGATAAGGCGGCAGTCCAACCAAATTGCCGGAAAAACTGCCCGACAATCCCGCCCATAAAAGCTGTCGGTAAAAACACTGCAATTAAGGTAAATGTGGTCGCGACAACGGCTAAACCAATCTCATCAGCTGCTTCCATCGCCGCTTCATAAGGCGTCTTGCCCATGCGCAAATGGCGGATAATGTTTTCAACTTCTACAATCGCATCATCGACCAAGACCCCGATGACCAATGACAGCGCCAATAACGAGATAATATTAAGACTAAAGCCGAATAAGTACATCCCTAAAAAAGTAGGAATAACTGACAACGGTAACGCCACAGCCGCCACAAAGGTCGCGCGGACATTGCGTAAAAATAAGGACACCACGACAACAGCAAGCAATCCGCCTTCTATTAGCATGCGTAACGACGCTTGATAATCCTCAGCGATTGGCGTAGCACGATCATAGACTTTTTCAATATCAATATTGCCGACATCGGCTGACAGCTTGGCAAGCTCGGCGTCAACCAGCTCCATCACTTCAACCTCACTGGCACCGCGCGAACGGGTGATATTAAATGCCACCACTGTTTGCCCATCAAGCTTAGCAATCGAGCTTGGGTCAGCAGCGCCATCGGTGATTTGCGCCATACGTCCAAGCGCTTGCGTACCACCCGTCGGCACCGCGACTTGTAAATTGTTTAAATCACTGGCACGTTCAACCGCACCAAGTACCCGAATGGTCTGGGTGGTCTTGCCTACTTCCGCTTCACCGCCTGAGCTGTCTTGTTGAATACCGGTGATTTGTTCTGATAACTGAGCGATAGGATATTTCAAACCGCTCAACGCAATTGGGTCGGCGGCAACGGTGATTTCACGTTGCAAACCACCGATGCGGCTAACGGTACTGACCCCTGGAATATCGGATAAACGCTTGGTGACCGTATCATCGACGAACCAAGATAAGTCCTCGACGTTCATATTGTCAGAGGCAACAGAGTAAGTGACGACGGGAAACCCGGCCGTTGAGACTTTGGTAATGATTGGATCATTGGCCGCAGCTGGCAAATCGCCACGTACCTCACCGACCGCCGAACGTACATCGTCGACTGCTTCTTGTATGTCTTTTTCTAGGACAAACTCGGTGACCAT
>Ga0208435_100133_pt1 | contig 24224 bp, 20 predicted proteins | sample 24_taG_FD_184097 | JGI IMG/M metagenome (GOLD analysis project Ga0208435, IMG submission 184097) | Marine viral communities from Cariaco Basin, Caribbean Sea - 24_WHOI_OMZ (SPAdes) (version 2) | ecosystem: Environmental > Aquatic > Marine > Oceanic | place: Caribbean Sea: Cariaco Basin...
TGATTCGGCGCTAACACTTCTAGCATATTGCGCACGAACGGATACATCGCCGTTTCTTGTACGAGACCGTTTGGTTCATTAGAGCCTTTAATTCGAGCAATATTACCGCCTGCTGGATTTTTACTGTCAGCAGTGATATTCATCATGGCAAGCGCCTTGCTGTTTGCGACGCCCATGTGACCACTTGTGTGTTGTAAATACACTGGATTGTTTGGCAGTACTTTATCAATCTCACTTTTGGTCGGATGACGCCCCTCAGCGAGCTGAGTTTCATCATAACCCCAACCAAAGATCCAGTCGCCATCAGCAATGTTATTGTCCACTTTATACTCTTTTAGCGTTTGCATCATTTTTGGAATACTATCGACTTGACCGATGGGTGGCGGGTTGAGATTGACCTGACCCATGGTGTTCGACACCATATCAAAATGACTATGCGGATCGATAAAGCTGGGTAATAAGGTTTTATCTTGTAGATTAATCTGCGCGGCATTTTTATATTTCGATTGCGCCTCTTGTAAATTGCCCACATAGGCAATCTTGCCCGCTTGGGTGACTAAGGCTTCAGCCATTTGCGGCTGATCACCCTCCATCGTGATGATGTTGCCATTGTAATAGACAGTTGCTGAGTTGCTCATATCCTTGGGCGCAGTCTGCATGGTAGTGCAACCTATGACACTCATTAATCCAATGCTCAGTACAGTTGGTTTTAGTAATGTGCTCATATTCATTACGTTATCCTTAAAGGTGATTTGATGCTTACATCCGTGTGTCATAAGCATTGGTACGTGGTGAGTTTTCTATATTCTAAAAGTCTTTATATTTTATCAGTGAATGTTGTTTTAAAAGATATGAATGTTGCAACCAATTTAGCGATAAAGCCTTGTGCGGTCAATGCTATTTAAGAGTTTTGCACTGACAACTGTGGCATTGCCAATTGGATGAGAAGGTCGATCTATAAAGCTGCTGAATATAATATCTTAAAAGCCAAATTCAAAAGTGCTGTATGACATCCTACGAAACGTCATGCTCATTTGGAATAAAAGGTAAAAATCATGCTATTAGTTGTCAATATTGTTTCACAATCAGGTATGATTAATTAGATAAATCGTAAAGTGACAAGGCTGGAAATGAGATGATAATTTTATGAAATAATCACAAAAAGCAATTGCTTGCGTGTGAATTTGTCTTTTTTAACCTTTTATTTTTGCGTCATCCTTCTTGCTTTAGAGGTGCTACTAACGGGGTTTTATACCATTATGAAATCAACTATCGAATTACTCGAGCACACGGATTTTCCAGCGCTCAAACGTCGTGAGTTAACCACGCTACAGGTCAATATGGGTTACTTATGCAATATGTCTTGTGTGCATTGTCATGTGGCTGCCAGTCCTTACCGCACAGAGATGATGTCGCGTGAGTTGGTTGAGTTGATTCTACAAGTCTTACAAGCACAAAATATTGAGACGCTTGATTTAACGGGCGGTGCGCCTGAGATGCATGAAGACTTTAAGTATTTGGTTACAGCCGCACGTGCCTTGGGTGTAAAAGTGATTGATCGCTGTAATCTGACTATCCTGATGAAAGACGGGTATGAGGACATGGCACAGTTTTTGGCAGACAATGCGGTCGAAGTGGTGGCTTCAATGCCCTGTTATTCATTAGAAAACGTCGATAAGCAGCGCGGTAAAGGCGCATTTGATGACAGTATATTGGGACTGCGTAAACTCAATGCATTAGGTTATGGCAAAGTGGGTTCAAACTTAACGCTTAACCTCGTTTATAACCCGCAAGATGCGACGCTGCCGCCCAATCAACAGCAGCTCGAAGCGGATTATAAGCGCGAGTTAAAAGCGCATTTTGATATCGAATTTCATCAGTTATTTGCCTTGACCAATATGCCCATTCAGCGTTTTGGTGCGGTGCTATTGGCTAAAAACCAAATCCATCCCTATATGGATTTGCTCAAAGCCAATTACGTGGCTGCCAATTTAACCGAAGTCATGTGCCGATCGACCATCAGCGTTAATTGGTTAGGAGAGTTGTTTGATTGTGACTTTAACCAGCAATTAGAGATTCCAGTGCCCAACAAGTCCCGTCGGCATCTAAGCGATTTATTAACACAAAATCCTGCTGGCGATGATATTGCTATTGCAGATCATTGCTATGGCTGTACGGCAGGGCAAGGAAGTAGCTGCGGTGGTGCGCTAGAAGAAGAGACAACAGATCAGACGATAGAAAAAATATCATTGATTTAAATGGAGTGACTCATGTCAGTATTGAATAGCCGAAGATTTAATAGTACAAGACTTAATAGTAAAAGCCTTTTTTTAAGCAGTGGTTTATTAATCAAAACGGCAGTGACCACTTCTATCCTGTTAGCCAGTATGGCAAGTTATGCGGATTTTAATCACAGCACTTGGGATAGTTTACTGAATAAAAACGTCACTATGACCAATGGTGGCAAAGCCTCAGTCGTTAATTACAACGGTATGAAAGCCGATAAGAGCAAGCTTGATAGCTACATGGCAGCAACTAGCAAAGTCAGTCAATCAGAGTTTAATGGTTGGAGTAAAGATGAGCAATTGGCATTTTTGATCAACGTCTATAACGCTGGCACTGTAGAGCTAGTCTTGACTAAATATCCTAACATCAAGTCGATTAAAGATATTGGTGGAATATTTGGTTCGCCATGGAAACAGGATTTTGTCACGCTATTAGGCAAGAAGCGATCGCTTGATGACATCGAGCACAATCTAATCCGTGGCTCTAAACGCTACAACGAACCGCGTATTCACTTTGCAGTGAACTGTGCGAGCATCGGCTGTCCAGCCTTATCAGATGATGCTTTTACAGGGAGTAAATTAGATAAACAATTAGAGCAAGTGACGAGTAAATTCCTCGCGAATAGCAGTCGCAACCGTCTCAAAGGTAATACGTTAGAGGTATCACCAATTTTTAAATGGTATAAAGAAGACTTTGAGACTAACTGGCGCGGCACTAATGATTTAGAAGGGTTTTTGGCTCGTTATAGTTCTTCCTTGGGGCTTAATAAATCGCAAAACACTGATCTAAAAGCGGGTAAAATGAAGATTGGTTATACTGATTACAATTGGAGCCTTAATAAGAACTAATGGTAACAACAAGTAAGAGTACTATTAACTATGACGGCTATTGCGACGATTTCTATCATTATTCCAGTGCTCAATGAGGCAGATAATTTGCTTTTATTGTTTGATAATATCAACAAGCTAAAGCCAAACCCGCAGCAAGTGATATTGGTCGATGGTGGTTCAAACGATGATTCTATTGACATAATCCAAAGTTTTATTAATAAGTTAAAGCCTGATAATGATCGTAAAATTGATTGGCAAATGACTGAGTCTAAAGCAGGGCGCGCGCTGCAAATGAATACAGGCGCAGCGTTAGCAACTAGCGATGTATTACTATTTTTGCACGCCGATACGCAATTGCCAATGAATGCTATCGAGAGCGTTTCTGAAGCGATGAAACGGGCAGAGTGGGGACGTTTTGATGTGCAAATAGCCAGTCGTCAACCGACACTGCGATTGGTCAGTCAAATGATTAATTGGCGCTCACGGTTGAGCGGAATCGCGACAGGTGACCAAGCCATTTTTATTAGCCAGTCTTTATTTGAGCGAATCGGTAATTATCCTAACCAAGCCTTAATGGAAGATATTGAGCTTTGCAAACAGCTAAAAGGTAAGCAGTTAAAAGGTATGGCTAAACCTGCTTGTTTAAAAAGTAAAGTCATCACATCGGCAAGACGTTGGCAACAGCATGGCACTTGGCGGACGATTATTTTGATGTGGCATCTACGTTTTGATTATTGGCGCGGCGTATCAGCTGATAATATCAAAGCGCGTTATTATAAATAAAAGAATAAGCTCTTACAAAGAATAAGCTCTTACCATGAATCAAAACCAACAAACTTGCATTATTCTCTTTGCCAAATTCCCCGCACAGGGTATGGCAAAAACGCGCTTGCAGCCAGCTCTTGGTATTGAAGGTGCCGCGCAAATGGCGCATAAACTGCTATTGCATAGTATAGAGCAAGCCGTCGCTACTGGCTTCACGGTTGAGTTATGTGTCAGTCCTGCGCCAACTGATCCATGCTGGCAACTGCTTAATTTGCCTGACTCACTGCATTGTTCAGCGCAAGCAGAGGGAGGCTTGGGTTTGCGTATGTTAACCGCCAGTCAGCAAGCATTAGCACGTTTCGAGCACGTTGTCTTGATAGGTACGGACTGTCCTAGTCTTACAACCATTCGTATTCGACAAGCTGCCCAGCAGTTAGAAACACAAGATAGCGTGATGATTCCCGCTTTTGATGGTGGTTATGTGCTGTTTGGTTTTAAGCAAGTTGCTGCTCGCTTATTTAGCACTATCGAATGGAGTACGGCGAGCGTAGCAAAGGTTACTCAACAGCGCTTAGCAGAATTGAGCTGGTCTGTAGCGTTGTTAGCGCCTTTGCCTGATATCGATGAGCCTGAAGATTTACAGTACCTGCCAAATGGCTGGCTTGATGGTTATAAAGTTATTAAGAATTGAGAATGCCTTATCATTCGAGGTTTTTAGGTATGAAAAAGCCATCGAGCTATGAGGTTGATTATAGTTCGATGGCTTTTCGATAATCACAAATTGGTATCGTTAAGGCAGTAATGCTGAAAGTCTGGTTTTAGTCTCTTCACTCATCGCCTCAACAGGCGTGACTAACGCTTGAGCTAAAGCTGTATGGGCAATAGAGTCAGGCTGTTCTGCTGCTAGTAGGGCGACCGCCTGCTTAATCACTGCTTGAGCGTTTTCAGCATTTTTTATTAGGTTTTTTATGGCATAGTCTGCACTAACGGCTTCTTCGGTAGGATGCCAACTATCAAAATCTGTGACCAATGCTAGCGTTGCGTAAGCCATACTCGCTTCACGAGCAAGCTTAGCCTCTGGCATATTGGTCATACCGATGATGTCCGCTTGCATCTGCCGATACCAGTGTGACTCTGCACGAGTGGAAAACTGTGGCCCTTCGATACAGACATACGTGGCTTTTGCATGACATTGACCTTCGGCTATCTGCGCCTGAGTATAAGCACGCGTTAGAATATCCGCGACTTTAGGACATAAAGGATCAGCCATCGCGACGTGTGCCACTGCACCTTCCCCAAAGAAACTGCTGTTTCTATGCTTAGTCATATCGATCATTTGATCGGGAATGACCATATCTAAGGGCTTAAGCGCTTCTCTTAATGAGCCCACTGCCGATACCGAAATGACGTAACGTACGCCCAAAGTTTTGAGGGCATAAATATTGGCACGATAAGGCACTTCGGAAGGGGTGAGCTTGTGACCTTGACCATGACGAGTTAGAAAGGCGACCGTCACGCCATTTAATTCACCTAAGACAATATCATCAGAAGGCGTACCGTAAGGCGTCGATATGCTGACACTACGTTTATTGGTTAAATCTTGCATCTGATAAAGACCGCTACCGCCAATGATGGCGATATCAGCGGATACCGATACCGATACTTCCGCTGACTTTTCTACACTAGATATTGTCATAAAGTTTTTCCCTATTTTTAGAGTAACAGATAACGTTGCCAAGATATGTGGTGACGAATTTATAAATTTAGACGGGATCTACTTTAAGTGAGCTGCCTTACAAGACAACCGCTTAGGGTTTATATATAAAATATAATCAATCCTACAGTATGGTAAAAGTGCATTAAGAGCTACCATCTAGTCATTTTATATCAGTATTTTTTGGTCAAATAACCTCGTTTATATTTAGATGATTATAAAGGTTTACAATAGACACAGACTTTGGTTAAATGAATTGTATTATGAAACATTGTTCCGCATAGAAAAACTATATTTGGCTATTGATTCATTATAAGAACTGCTGCTCCTTTACTTAAATAGCTTCGCATATAAAGTATGAGTGTAGAGGGAATCTGGATGGCAGTTTATTTATAGCAAGAATTGCTATATTATTACAGGTCTGTAACGCATCACTATTGATATATTGATGCCGTTAAGTGTATTAACTCGATTATTTCAAGGATGAATTCAATGCTCAACTCTCTAAAATCCCCGTTACTTTTATCAGCAATGTTAAGCGCCACTTTAGGTCTGACGGCATGCTCATCACCAAGTTCAGAAAGTACTGACAGTACGGCAACAGATAGCGCTGCTACTGACACTGCTGCCGATAAGTTGGATACCAAGTTTCTGACCATCGCCACTGGCGGAGCATCTGGCCCTTATAACATCATCGGCACTTCATTATCAGAGGTCTATGTCAAAACTTTTGGGGTCAACTCAAAAACGCAAACCACTGGCGCTTCAGTCGAAAACGTCAACCTATTAACCCAAGGTAAGGTCGATATGGTGCTGGCGCTCAGTGATGTGGTCACTGATGCGATCGAAGGCAAAAACAACTTTGATAAGCCGATAACCAACATCCAACAGATTGCAGTTTTGTATCCTAATGTGGTGCAAATTGTCACCACCAAAAAATCTGGCATCAAAAATATTGAAGACCTACGTGGTAAGCGCATCGCTGTGGGCGATCAAGGCTCTGGCACAGAAGTAAATGCTCGGACGCTATTAGAAGGGTTTGGTATCACATATGATGATGTTACCGTTGATTATTTAGGCTTTGCGGAAGCAGCGGACGGTATGAAAGCGGGTAAAATTGAAGCGGCTTTCTTTAGTAGTGGTCTGCCAAACTCTTCATTGATGGAGCTAGAGCAGGGTTTAGATTTACAATTAATCACCATCAATCAAGACAAGCTAAAAGAAATCATTGCGACTAAGCCTTACTTTAAGACCTTTGAGATTCCTGCTGGCACTTATGGCAATGACGCCGCGATTCCAACCGCAGCAATCATGAATGCTCTATTGGTTAGCTCTGATTTGTCTGAAGCAGATGGTTACAAGCTGACCAAAGCGTTATTTGACAATTTAGACGGTCTAAAAACAGCGCACCAAGCGGCCAATGATATTAGCTTAGCAACCGCTCGTGAAGGTATGGTCGCACCTATCCATCCTGGCGCTAAAAAGTACTATGATGAGCAAGGAGCTAAATAAGCGATTAGGGTTATTAATTGGCGTGGCAGGCATTGCCGCGCTGGTTTTTTTTACGCTATGGCATCTCTTTGTTCGTCAGCCTGTGGTGGAAGTGCGTGTTGCAGGCGTTGATGGTGCTAATGATAAAGTTTGCTATTTTGTCGAGCCAAATTTTCAATTGCGCTGGATACACTCTGTAGAAAAACAATGGTGGGAAGAGCAATACCAACGTATAGAAAGCAGCAGTACAGAAGACGCTGAATTGCTGCTGACCACCACTTATTTTGAAGCTTTTGGGGCGGGCACACCCTCAACCGAAGCGCTTGCTACGATACAAAAACCTGGCTATCTGGGTTATCAAATCAATGAGAAATTGCCTAAGCTTAATTGGGTGGTCTCACGGCTTACCAAAGGTGAGATTGACTATGGTAATTACCAGATGCTCATTCATCGCTGGGTGCCAGACTATTCTGAAGTAACGATCATGCCGAAAACGTATGGTTTCATTGATAGATTTAACAAGGATTTGTGTCATGAACTCCCAAGTGATGGATCACAATAATGTGACAACGATGTCAGATAACCATATCAATAACGACTTGCCTATACATTCCAACACGGATGCTGATACTCATGTCGACGCTGAATTTGAGGCGCAAGCCCACAATAAAGCCATATTAGAAAAGTATGATAGAGAATCCATCACAAGGCACATCACTCAAGGGCCAGTGAAGTATTTTATCGCTGGACTTTGCATTTTATATTCACTGTTTCATTTATATATCACCTTTAATCCCATGCCAGCGCTGCTACAGCGCTCTGTACACGTGGGCATTGGTTTTGCCTTAATTTTCTTAATTTTCCCCGCAAGTAAAAAAAGCAGCCGTCAGCGCGTTGCATGGTATGACTGGATTTGGTTTGCTCTGTCATTGTCTGGCATGGCTTATCTGATATATGAATATCAAGATATCGTGACCTCACGTGGCGGTATGGCCAATCAGATGGATGTGATATTTTCGCTGATTACAGTGGTCTGCGTATTAGAAGGCAGTCGCCGTATCACAGGTTGGATTTTACCGATATTGGCAGGCATATTCTTGGCGTATCCGTTTGTCAGCCATTTGGATTTTATGCCCGATAGGCTGCTGACGCGTCCTTATGACATGGGTGATATCTTTGGTCAATTATTCCTAAAAACCGAAGGCTTATACTCTGTTGCGATTGGTGCATCGGTCACTTTTATCTTCTTATTCATTCTTTTCGGTGCATTCTTAGCGCGCTCGGGAATGGGACAGCTGTTTAATGATTTGGCATTGGCAATTGCGGGTCATAAAAAAGGTGGTCCGGCAAAAGTAGCGGTGATTTCTAGTGGTTTTATGGGCAGTATTAATGGCTCTGCTTTGTCAAACGTGGTCAGTACTGGTGCCTTTACCATTCCGCTCATGAAAAAGGTTGGTTACCACAAAGATTTTGCCGGTGCCGTTGAGGCAAGTGCCTCTGTTGGCGGGCAAATATTACCGCCAATTATGGGCGCGAGTGCCTTTATCATGGCGGAGACAACAGGCTTGCCGTATAGCACAATTGCGTTGGCAGCCTTATTGCCAGCGATATTGTATTATCTGGGCGTCATTGCGCAAGTGCATTTTCGCGCTGGTCGTCGTGATCTAAAAGGTATCGCTAAAGAAAGCTTACCAGCTGTCAAAGAGGTCTTAAAAGCCCGCGGTCATATGCTGCTACCGATTGTATTTTTGATTTTCTTATTAATCAGAAATGTGCCCGTTGGTTATGCAGCGGCTTATACCATTGGTTTTACCGTCTTGGTTAGTATGCTGCGTAAAGAAACTAGGATGGGTTTCTCTGACATTTTGGGTGCATTAGAAGATGGCGCACGCCAGTCGCTAGCGGTAATGGCTGCTTGTGCAGTCGTCGGTATTATCATCGGAGTCGTGAGTCTAACTAGCTTTGGAACGGTGATGACCTCATCAATTGTCACACTTGGTGCAGGGTCGTTATTTTTCACGCTCATTTTGACCATGCTTGCCTCGATGGTATTGGGCATGGGACTACCGTCTATTCCTGCCTATATTATTACAGCAACGATGGCAGCACCAGCCTTAGCTGGCTTTGATATTCCAATTTTATCAGCGCATATGTTTGTTTTTTACTTTGGTATCTTTGCCAATATTACACCGCCTGTGTGTCTAGCCGCCTTTGCTGGTGCGGGCATATCCGGTGGCGATCCGATGAAGACAGGGTTCTTATCGCTCAAACTGGCGCTAGCTGGATTTATCGTGCCGTTTATGTTTATCTATAATCCAACGATGCTGATGATAGATCCAACGGGCTTGGCAGTAACGGCCAAAGATTTCCCATTGCCTCCTATTATCGATATCATCGCAGTGGTAGTGACTTCGGTCACGGGCGTTATCGCCTTAAGCTCAGCGCTGGAAGGGTATTTTAAAGGTGTCATGAATCCAGTAACGCGTATTATCTTGGCCATTGGTGCCTTATTGTTGATTTATCCTGAGCTTACCACAGGTATTGCAGGCGGCATTATTGTTCTGGGTATTGCTGTATTTAATATAAAAACAGCTGCAAAGCCAACGCCAACTTTAACCGTTTAAAGCGTTGAGTTTTAAAGCTTTAAAAATCTATCAAAACTAAAAAAAGGGTGAATAACAGAATCTGTTATTCACCCTTTTTACATGCTTCGCTTAATTTTTCAGCTTTAGCTTATTAAAGCCTGACATTTAACAGCCCAATTTGCCTTCTGCAGCCAATGCCTTTTTACTACGAATTGGCGCTGGGCAGTCTTCGCCGTAGTACTGACGATCGGCAAAGTAGCTTGAGCGTACCATAGGACCTGCCCAAATATTAAAGAAGCCAATCTTTTTACCGTAGTCCATGTAGCGTTGGAACTCGTCTGGATGCACATAGCGATCTACAGGCGCGTGGTTTTTACTAGGTTGCAGATACTGACCAACCGTAATCATATCCACGTTATGCGCTTTTAGGTCATCAAGCAAAGCATAAATCTCTTCTTCAGTCTCACCAAGACCGACCATAAAACCACATTTGGTGGCGATATCAGGGCGACGTTCTTTATAGAGCTTGAGCAAATCTAACGAATGCTGATAGTCAGAGCCTGGACGGAAGGCTTTATACAGGCGCGGCACGGTTTCGATGTTATGGTTAAAGACATCTGGCGGTGTTTCAGTTAACAAGTCTAATGCTACTTCCATACGACCACGGAAATCTGGTACCAATATTTCAATGAGGCAATTCGGGCTAAGTGCGCGAGATTCATTGAGCACTTCAACGAAATGCATCGCGCCGCCATCTTTTAGATCGTCACGATCCACAGAGGTGATTACCGCATACTTAAGCTGCAAACCTAAAATAGTCTCGGCAGTGTGACGCGGCTCATCTGCATCTAGCTCATTAGGACGACCATGACCGACGTCACAGAACGGACAGCGACGGGTACAGATATCACCCATAATCATAAAGGTCGCGGTGCCATCAGCGAAGCACTGCGGCAGGTTAGGGCAGGCCGCTTCCTCACAAACGGTATAGAGCTTTTGCTCACGCAAGGTGGCTTTGATACGAGCTACTTCAGCGGGCGAAGACATTTTAACCCGAATCCAATCTGGCTTTTTCTTGGCCTCGATGGTCGGAATCACTTTAATTGGGATACGGGCAACTTTATCGTAGCCACGTAGTTTTTCGCCTTGAATGGCTTTTTTAGGTTTGACCTTAGCAGCAGGCACATGTGTTTGTACGGCAGTTGTCATAATAAAGTATCTCTTAACCCTTTATAGTATAAGGGTTTATGGAATTATTAGAATGTGTTGTGAGTGAGGACATTATAGCAGAAACTTAGGGGCTAATTTTCAATGAATAATGTTTAACTGATCATTTTGAGGTGGATAATTAAGGCTACTATGGTTTGTCTCGCAACCATAGTTTTAAATATCTATATCAATATCCAACTCATTCAGGATTTCTATGGCAGCACGAAACGCTTCTTGAGTGGCAGGTGCCCCGCAATAAGGCAAGCTGTGCATTAATACTTCTCGAATCTCGGCGACAGTTGCACCGTTATTGATGGCACCTCGAATGTGTCCTTTAAGCTCAGTTGGGCTTTTTTGCGCAATTAAAAAGGCTATGGTGATTAAGGAGCGGTATTTGCGCGGCAGTACTGAGTCATCTTGCCATGTGCTGCCCCAAGCGTGTTCGATAATCCAGTCTTGTAATGGTTGGGTAAATCCAGTCGTGCTGTCAAGCGAGCGTTTGACATGCGCTTCACCCATCACCTCGGTGCGAACTTTGAGACCGTTTTGATAATTAGCGTTACTCTTTATATGGCTGTTTTCCCTATTTTTGTTTTCCATTGCACTACTATCCATATCATCATCCTTAATATTTATTCGTTTAATATATGGTTAATAAAAGCTGTTTTTTCAAGCGCTATTTTTTTTAAGTGATATTCTCTCTAAGCTATCGTATCAAGATGACATTTTATCAAATAATATCCTACAAAGCGTCTAGCAGGCACAGCGTATTTATTTAATCATAAACCGAGCGGTGCTTGACTAAAATGACAAGCTGTATATCGATTGTGTAAGGCTGCTCAATCATATTGTTGATGGTACTATTTATATAATAAATGTTCAATATGAGCCCTTTACAACCGCTTTATGAGCCTTTTAAAGGCTGAGCCATTAACATTTAGAGCGTTTTAAGCTATGATTGCACCAATAATTATTCCATCTAGTATATAGACGCAGGCGGTCATGCTGACTACCCACGTAATGTACTAATACTCCCAACTGACGAGGACGACTATTGTGTTAGAAGCTTATCGTAAACATGTCGAAGAACGTGCTGAGCTAGGAACGGTTCCGCTACCACTGAATGAAAAACAAGTAGCAGAATTGGTTGAACTACTAAAGAATCCACCAGCAGGCGAAGATGCGTTCTTGATGAACCTGCTAGAAAACCGTATTCCTGCTGGCGTTGACCAAGCGGCATACGTTAAAGCGGCGTTTTTAGCAGCGATCCTTAAGGGTGAAACCTCTTCACCACTTATTAGCAAGCAAAAAGCCGTTCAAATCCTAGGCACGATGCAAGGTGGCTACAACGTTCAACCATTGGTTGCGGCACTGGATGACGCGGAAGTGGCACAAGATGCTGCTGAAGCGTTGAAAAAGACGTTGCTAGTGTTTGACGCGTTCAATGACGTGACTGAAAAAGCAGAAGCGGGCAATGCTATCGCTAAAGAAGTGGTTCAATCTTGGGCTGACGCTGAATGGTTCCTAAACCGTGATGCCGTACCAGAAAAGACCACTTACACGACGTTTAAAGTGACTGGCGAAACCAACACCGATGACTTGTCACCTGCGCAAGATGCGTGGAGCCGTCCTGATATCCCATTGCATTCATTGGCTATGCACAAAAACTCTCGCGATGGCATCACTGCTGACGAAGAGGGCGTTGTCGGTCCAATGAAGCAAATCGAAGCGTTAAAAGAAAAAGGTCATCCACTCGCTTATGTTGGTGACGTGGTAGGTACAGGCTCTAGCCGTAAGTCTGCAACCAACTCAGTATTGTGGCTCATGGGCGATGATATCCCTAACGTGCCGAACAAACGTGGCGGCGGTCTAGTACTTGGTAACAATATTGCACCTATCTTCTTTAACACCATGGAAGATTCTGGCGCATTGCCAATCGAAAAAGTAGCCGTTGATAACCTAAACATGGGTGATGTGTTTGACATCTATCCGTATGAAGGCAAAATCACTAAGCATGATTCTGATGAAGTACTGTCTACGTTCAAATTGAACTCACCAACTTTGCTTGATGAAGTTCGTGCTGGCGGTCGTATTCCATTGATCGTTGGTCGTGGTTTGACCAATCGTGCTCGCGCGTACATGGGTCTTGGACATTCAGATATCTTTGCTAAGCCAGAAGAGCCAGTTGATACGGGTAAAGGTTTTACCTTAGCGCAAAAAATGGTCGGTAAAGCTTGTGGTCTAGAGGGCGTACGTCCGGGCATGTACTGTGAGCCTAAAATGACGACTGTAGGATCGCAGGATACGACTGGTCCCATGACTCGTGATGAGCTAAAAGATTTGGCTTGCCTAGGTTTCCAAGCCGACCTAGTGATGCAGTCATTCTGTCACACTGCCGCTTATCCAAAGCCAGTTGACGTTGAAACTCAGCACACACTACCTGACTTTATCATGAACCGTGGCGGTGTCAGCTTACGTCCTGGTGATGGTATCATTCATAGCTGGTTGAACCGTATGCTACTTCCAGATACCGTTGGTACTGGTGGTGACTCGCATACGCGTTTCCCAATGGGTATCTCATTCCCAGCAGGTTCTGGTCTAGTGGCATTTGCAGCAGCGACTGGTGTTATGCCACTTGATATGCCTGAATCTGTCCGTGTCCGCTTCGTTGGCGAACGTCAGGCTGGTATCACGTTGCGTGACCTAGTACATGCGATTCCTTATCAAGCGATTAAAGAAGGTCTATTGACCGTTGATAAGAAAGGCAAAATCAACGAGTTTAATGGTCGTATCTTAGAGATCGAAGGTCTAGAAGACTTGACCGCTGAGCAAGCGTTTGAGCTATCTGATGCCTCAGCTGAGCGTAGTGCTGCTGGTTGTACCATCACTTTGTCTGAAGCGTCAGTGACTGAGTACTTAAACTCAAACATTACCCTTCTAAAATGGATGATCTCAGAAGGCTATGGCGATGCGCGTACTATCAGCCGTCGTATCGAGCAGATGCAAGAATGGCTAGCGAACCCAAGTTTATTGCGTGCTGATGCTGATGCAGAATACGCTATCGACATGACTATCGATATGAGCACCATCAAAGAGCCTATCCTTTGCTGCCCGAACGATCCAGACGATGCAAAAACATTGGCTGATGTCGCTGGCGATACCATTGATGAAGTATTCATTGGTTCATGTATGACCAACATCGGTCACTTCCGCGCTGCGGGTAAACTGCTACAAGACGTACCAGCAGGTAGTTTGAAAACTCGTCTATGGATTGCGCCGCCGACTAAGATGGATGCGCGTCAGTTGATGGAAGAAGGTTATTACAACATCTACGCTCAAGCCGGCGCTCGTACTGAGATGCCAGGTTGTTCACTATGTATGGGTAACCAAGCACGTATCGCACCGAAGTCTACGGCGGTATCGACGTCAACTCGTAACTTCCCGAACCGTTTGGGTCAAGGCGCTAACGTATACCTAGCTTCTGCAGAGCTTGCAGCCGTAGCAGCGGTACTTGGTAAGTTGCCAACCAACGAAGAATATCAGCAGTACGCTGGTATGCTTGATAGCATGGGCGAGGAAGTGTATCAGTACATGAACTTCGATCGTATGGATTCTTATACTGAAGAAGCCGACAAAATTAACGTTGCTCAGTTGACCTAATATTTGCTTTAAAGCTAATTAGTAAGATAAAAATAAACCCCGTATCGTGATGATGCGGGGTTTTTCGTTATGTTAAAAGTTCAAAAATATCAATAAGTGTTTGCAAACTTTTATTGAGTAATTATAATGCAAGCTGCTCATTAATTCTTAATCAGCGACTTTCACCTTTAGAGACTAAAAATGACAAATCCGATAGAAAGTAGAAGTATGCTTGATAAAGCGACGCCGCCACCTTTGAACAACTCTGTAATGGCTAATAATCATAGCGCTGAAGCAAACTATGGCATCATCGACTGGTTCAAAAAAGGCCTGAGAAATTATACCAATTTCTCAGGTCGCGCAAGGCGCAAAGAGTATTGGTATTTTTTTCTAGTACAGATGGGAGTGGTCATCATTGCTATGATACTAGATGCCATCATATTCAGCTCAGAGACAGGTTTATTTTATATAGTCGCAGCGCTGGGTTTATTTCTGCCTGGGCTTGCCGTCACTATCCGCCGCTTACATGACACGAGCCGCTCAGGATGGTGGTTTTTGATAGGCGTTGTCCCACTGATAGGCTCCATTATACTACTGGTATTTTTAGCAAGCGATACCAAGCCTGAAATCAATCAATGGGGCCCGCCAGCAAAATAATCCGTTTGAAAACAGGTGCCAATCGTTAATAGAATTGCTTATACCTGTTTACAAATGTGATAACTGATTTTTTAACCTATCTTCTGTATAATATAAGGGCAGGCGGAAACCGTGGCTCTGTACTGAATCTATTTTTTCTATCTCGGGACGGACCGATACTTTGATAGGCACTTTTTGTTTACGCTCAAGTGCTCTGGAGTCTTGGTTGATTACTTTATCCCCACTCAAACGTCGTATCGTCTATGTGACTATCTTCGAGATTATCGCTATCATTTCTTCTACTTTCGTATTGATGAAGCTGAGCGGTAGCGACGCGGCAGAATCCTTACCAGTTGCTGTGATGGTGTCATTAGCAGCGGTGATTTGGAACTTCTTATACAATACAGCTTTTGAAGCGTGGGAACGTCGTAAGCAGGTGGCAAAGCGTACCTTACTCATTCGCAGTGCGCATGCATTAGGATTTGAAGGCGGATTAGTATTGATTTGCTTACCGCTATATATGATTTGGTATGACGTTGGTTTAATCAAAGCCTTTATGATGGAAGCGGCGTTACTGCTATTTTTCTTGGTTTATACCTTTATCTTTACCTTGGGTTTTGACAAGATATTTACCTTACCGCATCACTATAAGACAGCCTCTGATTCTTAAGAGTTAAAAGTGTTACTTAAAGATATGCTTAATACAGAATTTTCTTGATATTGTATGACCCTAAAAAAAAGGCTGCCATTAGGCAGCCTTTTTGATGATAGCGCAAAACAGAGTGTTATAAGGTTATTATTTACCTTGATAAACTGGCTTACGTTTTTCCATAAATGCAGTAATACCTTCTCTAAAATCATCCGTTTTGGCAAGCATGGTCTGTTGATCTACTTCCATATCGAGCGCTTCATTGAGACCCATATAAGCGTGCGTGTTAATCATATGCTTCATTGACGCCAATGCTTTTCCGGGCAGATTGCTCAGGCGCGTTGCTAAGGCTAATACGCTAGCATCCAGCTCGTCGCTACTGACCACATCATTAACCAAGTTTAAGCGTGCCATATCTTCCGCTTTGAGTTTATCGCCAAGCATGACCATCTCAGTGGTTTTTGCCACACCGATCAATTGATTTAGTAAATAAATGCCGCCAGCATCTGGTATTAGACCGATATTGACAAAGGCTTGCACGAATTTGGCATTATCAGCGGCTATGCGAAAATCACAAGTCAGTGCCAAGTTCATGCCAGCACCTGCCACTGCGCCTTCTAATTTAGCGATAATAGGCTTATGGATATTACGCAACTTTAAGCTAATCTCAGCGACTTCGCCAACCATAAAATTTAGCTTATTCGACAGCGCCTCGCTTTCCATGCCGTTTTCTAACATCTCACCGATATGCCCGCCACTTGAAAAGTTATTGCCTGCGCCTTGCAGGATGATGACTCTGACGTCTTTATCTTCATCTGCATTCGTCAATGCATTCATCATGGCATCTTTTAGCACTGTGCTAAAGGCATTCAGTGTTTTGGGATCGTTCATCGTGATGGTTGCGATATAGTTTTCTACTTGATATTCGACGAGAGGTTGTGACATGGTTGATATCCTTAATTGAGTTTTCTATAAAACGTTTTTGGTAACACTAGCTATTGGCAGTAAATGTGACAAATAATGCAATGCCAAATACTATAGCAGTTTGAGCTTATTATAAAAGCAGGATCTGTGCGCGCTTAAGACATGATTCAGGTATGGTGTTTTTTGCTACTATCATATTGCTAAAATTATTAAACCTACCATTCAAAAATAAGGCTACTATCTGTAGAAAGGTTGAATTATGCTAAGGCATGTCCTCAATTTAATCGAGCATTCTCTAAATGGGCTAAAAATGGCTAAATTCTGCCAAACTGCGTCAACTAGCTGATGAATATCTAGATATTATTTGTGCTATTTTCCTTGTTTGGCGGCAATTTATCTCATTTTTTTCACCATTTTTACAATGAAGACACGCTCTAGAAGGCAGGTTTTAAAGACTGATTTTTTATTTATTAAACCAACAAGGAAGTGGTTATGCCAATTATTCATGTCAATAATGTTGAACTTTATTATGAAGACAGCGCGCCAAACGATAAGCAAAAACCCATCATGGTATTTGCCCACGGTCTGCTGTGGAATACGCACTTATTTGATAAGCAAGTCGAGTATTTTAGAGCCGGTTATCGCTGTATTACGTTTGATTTTCGGGGACAAGGTCAGTCTGAAATAACCAAGTCTGGCTATGATATGGAAACCTTAACCGAGGATACATTGGCATTATTAGAGGCACTAGATATTCATAAGTGCCATTTGTTAGGGTTGTCGATGGGCGGGTTTGTCGCCCAGCGTGTCGCACTCAAACGCCCTGAGCTATTGCTGTCGCTTACCCTGTTAGAGACTTCTGCTGATCCTGAAGATCCCAAAAATGTGCCGCAGTATCGTAAGCTGGTCAAAGCCATTCGTTGGTTGGGTCTCAAACGCGTGAGTAACAAGGTCATGCCTATTATGTTTGGCAATACTTTTTTGACAGATAAGTTGCGTAAGTCTGATCGTAAGCAGTGGTTAACGATGCTACAAGGCAATCGCAAAGGTGGAGTCATTAAGGCAACGATGGGCGTCATTGAGCGGTCAGGCACCTACGATCAGCTAGGAAGTATTACGGTGCCGACATTAATTGTGGTCGGTGATGAGGACACAGCAACCCCTTATTCAAAGGCTGAACGTATGCATTTTGCGATAGCAGGGTCTAAATTGGCAGTGATCAAGGGCGCTGGTCATACCGCCACCGTAGGAGAGCCTGAGCAGGTAAATCGAGTGATTAACACCTTTTTAGCGGACTGTGTCTAGTTTTGAGTTGGTCTTGAAATAGCCTTAAATAAGGCATCGTTTTAATAATAATAGAGTGATGGAACCTTTGTGCTAAAAAAGCCGCTATCTTGAATGTGATAACGGCTTTTTTATTGAGTGCATGTAAGAGGTTACATTTAAAATATTAATTTGAAACATTGATTTGAAATTAGGGCACGTACTCATTTTTAGCCCATTTAGGCGCTTTCGTTCAGATTGAGGACATGCCCTATTAACCTTAAGATTTTTATTTATAACCGTGCCGTATAGTCATTATTACCGTCATCAAGGGTGCCACATGCCTCGGCACGATTGACGATTTCTGTTGCCCACGCGCGATGGGTAGCAGGCTCTAGCATAGTATTGTTATATTTAAACACCGCTTTTGCCTCGCTATGCAAGATTGCTTGTGCTTCATCTAAAATGCTCAATGGTACGCAATAGGCTTGTTGCACCAGCGCAATTTGGCTTGGATGAATGACCGTTTTGCCGACCAATCCTAAGCTAACATCGCGGGTTAGCTCTTGCATAAATAGCGTTGGCTGATCCAAATATTCAAAGACAGGCGCTGTTAAATAAAAGCCATGCGGCACAAAGCAGCCGAGCAGCTGATAGGCAAGGGTGCCGATAGGGGTATCATAAACGATGCTGTTTTTGGGACGTCGCAAACGCAATGCTGCAAATAAATCATTGCCGCCGATACGTAAGGCAAATACAGGCTGGCTAAAAGCTTCTTTAAAACCAATGGCCAATTCCTGATTATGATGCGGATTAAATAACGCTGCGGTTTCAAGCGTCGGCATCAATAGTTGCTCAGTACTCAGATTTTGACAGGCCATACGCCAATTGGATAGGCTATACATATCGACTTTTGGCATGACAAAGCCATCAATCAAATCGATATGGGCAAAACCTGATAGCTGCTCTAACATCGCTGGATGACGCGGGCGTATAAATACCAGCGGGCGTGTTGGTTGCTCAATCTGAATATCGGCATGTTTTGATGGGTCATTGATGCTATCGACATGCGTCGCCCATGTATGCAGCAACGTTTGCAATCGCTCAAGTGCCAGCTCAACATCATTATGGCTGACCGCATCTTCTAAACAGATGATAATACTATTAATCGTTGGTAATTTATCACGCTTAATGACTTGCCAAATATCTTGGCGAGTTGCTGGCATGTATAGGCTAGCCCCCAACTGATACGGGTGATGCGCATGTGGTTTGAGCATCGCATGACGCTCAGTAATAAGGTGAGCGTAAGACTGGGTGTTTTGATAAAGAGTAGACTCGTTGTTTTGCATATCTGACATAATTGGCATCATCAATAGTGATAAGTGAATGGGTATAAAATCTAAGAAGTATCATCAAGTGGTATGGCTCAGCAGCAATGATTGCAAACCCAAAAATACGTTTGGTAACGTCAAATTCGTTTAGCCGACAAGAAGGAGTAGTTTTACCTTTCTCTTTCGCTGCTTTGATTTTGAGATGGGTCTGGTTTATAAAAACCGCGAGTGTAGCAATGATTAATGGTCTTCGCTACGTTGCTTGATAAGCGTGATGGCTTGATAGGGATGCATTTTATCACCTAATACACTAACAATGATATTTCGCTGGGCACATAAATGTCTTAGCAGTATGGTATCAGGATGATCAGCGCTGGCTAATAATATGCGTTCAGGGTCACGGCGCAATATCGCCCGTGTTGCCTCTGCAATCGTTGGCTTAATGCGGTTACGATTGCTGATAGCGTAGTCTGCTGCCAGCTTGTCGATTAAAGCAGCTGTCTGATAGCGCGGCTGCTGAAACGTCGGAAAGCACTTCAAAGATGGGGCTAATGCACGGCGCGCTGCATCGATATGAGCGATGAAAGCTAAGCTATGGTCGACCTCAATTAAGTTATCATAAAACACGCTGCGGTGTAGTCCCAATGCTGGCTCGGTATATAAACTTCGCGAAATCAGTCCTGATACCGTACTATTTAATAATCCTGACGGAATTAGCCAGTCATCGATGCTAGCTGCAAGCCAAGCAACGCCAGCTGGATCAGCCAGCGTTAATAAGGGAATAACACCTACGCCTTGATGGAAAATATTGGCAAAGTTTGCATGGCTAGGATCGCTAAATTTTTCTAAACTATGAGCAAGCTCTTGATAAATCGCGCCTTTGCCTGTCCAGCCGTCAACAAATACGATAGGACTGTCTGGATGAGCATTCAATATCATTTGTAACGCAACTGGATCAAGTCCGCGGTCGCGAATGATGCTGATACCATAATGCACGCTCGGCAAAGCAGAGCTGCTATTAACGTCTGCTAACGCACGCTGCAACAAAACGCCAACTGGCAAACCTGCGCGTACCAAACTGACTAAGACTAGCGGGCGCTCATTATTAACGGTATGTTCATTTCGAGATTTTTGAAAAGTATGATGTAGCGTATAAGCCAAATTAGCAATATCAGTGGCAGCCCTCTCAGCTCCTTGCTCTAATGCTTGCGTGTATAGCTGCTCATGCATAGCAGTAGGCGCTTGCTCCAAGGTCAACATATCAGAATAATGACGTTGGCCACTTTGAATGAGCGCTTCTTTTTGACTGACTGGCACATCGGCGACCGCGTCTTTAGCGACGATATCGAGCAGTACGGTCACATCACTGGCAAGATAGCTGCCTGAGCCATATGCTTCTAATTTTTGAACATTAGGGTTTGTTATATGATGGGTCATAAAATAATTTCTACTTCTATAAACGGCGGCGATTATTGTTTTTATTTAGGAGAGATTAAGTGTTTAGAATGATTGAGAGCTAAGTCGTTCATTTAACTGACCATGATTGGGCATACCATACCAGTCAAGCAGCTGTAAAAATGGTAAATCTGCCAGACTGTCACCAAAGCCAAAGCTTGGTCGTTGACTGTCTAAATGATTAGCTAACAAGAACTGTACCGCATGGCGCTTATGAACTGCGTGCGGCAATATCGCTAGATTATTCGCATTCACGTGCACATAAAAATCCTGCTCAAAGTCTCGTATTAACGTTGGCAGTTTTGCAGCGAGATCTATTAATGCTTGATGGTCTTTTTGCGCATGTTTGATAGCCAGATAAATGGTTAATTCTCTATTATCAGCGCCCTTACTAAAGCTATCGATATGTGGTGTAAAGACCAGCTGGCTATTGTCATTTTTGCTGTGATTCGCGAATAGCTGGCTCAGCTGCTGCAATTTTTCCTGCAATGGCGCAAGCTTATTATAAATATGCTGTTGCCAATGGGCTTGTAACATACCGTCTTTGTCAAGAATAATCGCGCCATGAGTCAAAACTTGCCAACTGTCAAAATGCAGTTTAACACGCTGGATTTCACTACGGTCACGTGCCGTCACTACAATTAGATCAGTGCTAGCAAGTAGCCAGTTAAAAAACGTGGCTTGGCGCTGACTCATAAAACTTAATGGCTCGCCTTGTTTGTTAACGGTTGCGCAAACTAAGTTTTCAGCTTCAGTGGTGGGTAAGTCCCATGCGTCAATTTTACGCTGAGTTTGAAAGAGCGTATCGTCCAAATCCATTAGCGCGTAAGGCTTGAGAATATCAGGATTGGCTTGAAAGAATGGGCTGGTCATAAAGGTGTCCGTAAGGGTTGAATGTGAAAAGCAGAGCTGGATTTAGAGGATGGTTTTAATGGGACAGTTCTTATAAAATAATTTACAGCGTCGGACTCACCACCAATACATTCTCCAAACCTTTCCACATAGTATCAACGCTATCAGCGGACGTTTCTACACACAAGACAATCAAATCCCAATCGCTAGGTGTAACGTTGTACGCAAAGTTGGTCATACCAAGCCCATAATTATCATTAAAACTTAGCATCGAGGTAATTGCGCCACCAAGCGCAATCGGTGAGCGGGTTAACGCACTAAAATTAACCGTATTCTTACTATTCTCTATATGCGTATTTTGCGCAAGCCATTCAGCCAATAAAAACGGTAGCCAAACAAACTCATTACTGCCCAATACTAAGATACGCTGTGGCAACTGCTCTTTATCAAACGGCTCTTTCTCAGGTTGAGCTTGCTTGTTAAAAACGTTAAAGGCAGTTTGAAACCTCAAAAGATAATGATCAAACCCATCGGTGCTATCTAGGGTTGGGAAACGTCCCCAATTGCCAGTATTACCTAGCGCCTGACTGCCTGCTTCAGTTGTATCAACCGACGGCATCGTGATCGGTTCAGGATTGGGCGCATCCGTCCAAGTCCATGCACCAGACAGTAGATGATGGCGTTGAAAGTGGATATTAGGCAGGCGTTTTGCGATTTGGTCAGATACAGCTTCATTGGCATCGGCTGCATGCTGTTTCTGGTTTAAAGACCAATCAACCAAAGTGGTAAGATGTACTTGCTCTAGTTGGTCAAGTCCTGCGTTACGAAGGGCAGTGACGACATTGACGCAAGTATTGCCTGTCGATGCTTCATCATCCACCATAATCAAGGTCTTGCTCGCTAATAACTGCGCTTGGGTCACTGTATCTGCACTTTGATAAATGAGATGCTGGCTGGCATGACTATGGTCTTCGCTGAAAGTGGTTAATAAAGAGTCGCTGCTACTGTCCTTATTGTCATCATGTTGCGCATGCCGCGTAGAGTTCAATAGTAAGGCTTTGGGGTAACGCGTTTGTAGCGCTTGATGTACCCCCGCAGATAAGCCAACCGCCGTCTCTGCCATACCGATGACTAAAATCGGCTCAGGCAAATCGCTAGGAACCAAATTCGCCAAGTCAGTAAAAGCATGACGCATGGTACTAGGAGCCACTGGAATATGACGACCTAATACTTTTGAGACAAACAAAAAGGCACGTTTTGGGTTAATGCGTTGTGCAAATCCAAGTAAGTCTTCTAATTGATAATCATTACTTGGTTCTGCCCCATTTTTCGTAGTGGCTGAATTGGTTTGATAGGTTAAATCAAGATTGCCGCGTGGTAGGGTAATGGTGCAGACATAGCTTTTTTTCATGGAAATACTGTTTGTAGTCATATAAAGGTTTCAACGTTATTGAGTGCTAAAATCGTAGTGTTTCTTTTGCAAGGTTTAGTTCTTGAGCTTTTTCTTGAAGTACCAGTTTTACAGATTCAGGTAAGTGAGTGTATTTGTCAGGATGAAAATCTTTGATCTTTAACCTATAAGCTCTACGCATTTCTTCGATAGTAGCTCCTTCTAACAAACCAAGAATCTTTAATGCTTTTAGATTATCAGAAGCTTCTGTAGGTTTGTCTTGGTTTTTAAGGGTTTCAAAACCAGAGTAAACATCCTCTAATATTTCATTGCTAATGCCCATTAATTTGCTCAGATTTTTAATCTCTGCTAGACCTTTTTCTATATGCAACCATTTTCCTGACTCTAGGTTATTGATTATTATCCGAGCTGATGCATAGAAAACAGTATTCTTGTCATTAGTAGTATTTGCTCTATTATTGAAATCCTTAACACATTCTCTCAAATCTATTGAAGTACCTGATAAGATTTTCATTTGATTTTTTAAAAAATCTCGTTCTTCTGGATTGCTTTCTATGTGATTTGAAAAAACATTTTTGATAACTTTGATATTGTCTTTGGACCAAGATTTTGAATCATTAGAATCACCTTTTTTTATGGAGTAGTAAGCCAAGATTTTTATTGTAGGAATGAACCATTCCATAAGTAAAAAAGAGCTAGAGCTTATACGAATTTCCTCTTGAGATTTGAGTTTATCGAGAATAACGCCATCCTTTAAAAGCGTAATATTAAACTCTAAGGTGATATCTTTATTTCTAGGCAAAATTAAAGCATTGATAGGCACACTTATTGAGTAAGGACCATTATTATCGTTATTGCGAGCACCAGTTATAAAGTTGCCTTCTTCATCATTAAAAATATCATAATAACTTTTTACATTTTGTCCCTGATAAGCAAATTATTATATAAATCATATCTATTTGCTTACTTTAGTTATTAATTTTTATTGGAATTTTTTCTTACATTTGTACTAAAATTTTTGCTTTGTATATATAGTTTGAAATAAAAAAGGTGCAAGTATAGTCAGTCTATAATAAAAGAGATACAGCCCATATCCTGAAACAGTTTTGGTAAATTATTCTCCATCCACCCTTGGCGTAGAAACTTAGCCTGTGCCCACTTTTTCTCGATAGGGTTTAGATCAG
>Ga0208435_100134_pt1 | contig 24088 bp, 20 predicted proteins | sample 24_taG_FD_184097 | JGI IMG/M metagenome (GOLD analysis project Ga0208435, IMG submission 184097) | Marine viral communities from Cariaco Basin, Caribbean Sea - 24_WHOI_OMZ (SPAdes) (version 2) | ecosystem: Environmental > Aquatic > Marine > Oceanic | place: Caribbean Sea: Cariaco Basin...
TGATTACTAATGCAATGGGCGAGGAAGAGATGCCTATTGTCTACTTACTTGGTGAGCAATATATTAAGGCGATTCGTGAGCTGGCAGAGTCTGACAATGCAAAAATGGTGGTATTACCTGCTGATATTTTAAGTACCATCAAAGGTATGGTGGGTGACAAGCTTAAGGTTTAATCAGTCATGTATAGCCATGTGCTATAGCATTAATGTTTAAAATGGTCAGTGAGCTTATTAGGCGCTGGCTATTTTTTCGACTGTCAATTGTGCTGAACGCTACATCTAATAAATAACTCATATGGTTCGTTTAACAAGAATAAAATATATATCAGGGATAAAAAATGACGATACAAAATATTAATACAGAAATTATTCAAATAAAAGACTTTATCCAAGGCATTGCACTACCTTATACCGTGCTCGATGATACGCATATCAATGCTGCGTATCCTGAGAGGAAGCTTGAGATTAGAGGGGGTGGTTTTGGCTCAGATGCAGCGGCTCATCCAACCAATGCCAATCAATTTTATGTGCTCACTGATCGCGGTCCCAATGCGGAGTTCGAAGGTAGTGCAGGCAAGGGTAAACAGTTTTTAGTACCTGACTATACACCGCGCATCGGATTGTTTGAGCTACAAGCAACTGGGCAGATTATTAAGATCAAAGAGATACTGCTAAAGGACGCAAATGGCAATCCTATCTCTGGGCTACCGAATCCACAAGCACTCGGCGGAACTAATGAAGTCCCTTACGATGTCGACGGCCAGCCGATGACCATGAATCCCAACCTACCTTTTGATGCAGTGACCAATCCTATCAAAAACGATATCAATGGTTTAGATCCTGAAGGTCTTGCTGCGCTCACAGATGGTAGTTTTTGGATCAGTGATGAGTATGGTCCTCATTTGGTTCATTATAATGCGCAGGGGGTGGAGATTGAGCGTATCAATGCCTTTGCGAGCGATGAGCGCAATAATGTGATGGCTAATGGTCAGCCGATTTTACTACCAGCAGAATTTACCAAACGTCGTGCAAATCGCGGTATGGAAGCATTAACGATTACTCCAGATCAGAGCACACTGGTGGGTATTATGGAGTCTTCTATGGACAACCCTGATCAGTCAGGTCGTGTCTCTAGTTTGACGCGCATCGTCACTATCAATCTATACTCTGGTCAAATAGCACAGTATTTGTATCGTCTCGATCATGCTCACCATGTGACTTCGGGTATCGTTGCGATTAATAATCACGAGTTTTATTTGATTGAACATGATCGCAAGTTTCCGCTACAAGACCAGTCTGCGCAAAAGCTTATTTATAAAATTGACCTCTCGCAGGCGACTGATATTGAGAATATTTTAAATACAGATAATATCAAGCAAGATCATGTATTGGGTTTAACGATCAATGGACAAACGCTGGAGCAGCTTATTGCAGCAGATGAAGAGAAGTGGCAATTGCTGAAGGAATTGGCAATCAAACCAGTCAAGAAAACCTTGGTGGTCGACGTTCTCGCGACTGTAGAGTATCCACATGATAAGTTAGAAGGTTTGTGGTTGCGTCAAGATGGCTCATTGGGTCTACTGAATGACGATGACTTTGCGATGACGGATTCAATGATTGCCAATGCTAAAAGCACAATCGAGCAAAAATATTTGGACAGTGAAAAAACAATAGAAGATGCAAATAGGCTATATATGGTGATGCCTTCTGAATGTGGTGATGGCTACTGAGTAGGCTAGGGCATATCCTCAATTCAATTGATCATATCTAAACGGGCTAAAAATGGCTAAATTTTGCCAAACATCGTTAAATAGCTGGTTAATATCCCGATATTATCTGTGCTATTTTCCTCGTTCGACTGCAATTTATCTCATTTTTATCACCATTTTTGAAATGAGGACACGCCCTAGAGGTATTTTTCGTCAATCATCAGCTTTATTAAACACCATAAAAAAAGACCTCGAGTAAGGTCTTTTTTATGACTGCTTTTAATGTATGGAATCACTCAATCAAATAACTTTTGAGAAACGATTCTTATGTTTTTTCTCAAGATATTCATCAAATACCATGGCGACGTTACGACCTAACAATCGACCTTTTGGTAGTACGCGAATACCAGCCGCGTCCATATCGATGAGCTTGTCTTCTTGCATGGCGCCAAGCTGTTGAATCTCATTGATAAAGTAAGTGATGGCATCGATACCAAATTTTTGATTGACGTCTTTAAAATCGATATAGTCGTGACAGAGTAGATTCATAATCACATATTCACGCAAGCGATCTTTGATGGATGTTTTGATGACTTTTACCGCAGGCATGGCAGCCGAGTTACTTTGTGCAGCATCGATGCTCGCTTGATAAACTGACAGATCTGTATCATTTTGCAAAATATAGCGGGTATTGGCATTGGCAATTTGACTGATAGAGGAGACGCCGAAGCCCAATAAATCACAATCGCCCATGATGGTATAACCTTGAAAGTTACGATGCAGTTTGCCCTCACGCTGCGCCACGGCTAATTCATCATCAGGCTTGGCAAAGTGATCAATACCGATATATTGATAGCCAGCTTCGGTCAGGGTATTGATGGTATTGCCAAGCATCGTAAGCTTGGCCGCTGGATCTGGCAAATCGGCTTCTTTAATCTGGCGCTGAGCTTTAAAACGTTCTGGCAAGTGTGCGTAATTAAATACTGACAAGCGATCCGGCGACATCTCGATGATACGGCGTACCGTTTTATCCAAGGTTGCGGGTGTTTGATGCGGCAAACCATAAATTAGGTCGATATTGATAGAGTGAAAACCTAGATCACGCGCCTCATTTAACACATTTTCAATGAGCTCTGCTGAATGTGCACGGTTGACGGCGATTTGTACCGTTTCATCGAGGTCTTGTACACCTAAACTGACACGGTTAAAGCCAAGGTTGCGCAATACTTTCAATGTTTCGCCACTCAGCTCACGTGGGTCAATTTCAATAGAGTAATCGCCTTTGTCTTCAGGTAAGAATTCAAACTGAGTTTGTAAAAACTCCCACAGTTGAACCATTTCTTCATCACGCAAAAATGTTGGCGTACCTCCACCCAAATGCAGCTGTTTAACGAGGGGTTTGCTACTACCTTCTGGGACAGATAGCAGGCGGCGTTTGTGCTTAATCTCAGCGATTACATACTGCAAATAATCGCCTGAGTCGCTATTTTTTTTGGTGATAATTTTATTGCAAGCGCAGTAATAGCAGAGGTGACGACAGAATGGAATATGAAAATATAAAGACAGTGGTGCACGAGCTTCACGGTTCTGAAGGATCTTTGCCTCAAGACCATCAGAGATGGGTGAGAACTCTAAAGCGGTCGGATAGGAGGTATAACGTGGTCCTGAACGATTGTATTTATTAATAATAGCTTCATCAAAGGCAGGTAGCTGCTTACTCATCATACTGCCACGCGTACTGGCATAAGGACTTTCTGATTGCATAACAGGGCGTGTCGTGGTCGGTTGCTCTCCTGCAAGATTGTAAGGCTGCTGAGTATTTGTTTCTGAATGTTCTGTCATGCGGTACTCCTCGTTTTGACCTTGAGTATTACTGTTTTTATATCTCTAACGACCAAATATTTGAAAGCCAGTAGGTGTTTGATAGATGGTTAATAACCATAATAAGTTTGTTATCAATAATAATTTTCACAGCGCTATATGCTGCTAAATTTATAGCCATCAATAAGCACTAGTATAACAAATCCTTGTTTGCAGTGGGGTGGTCGGCGAGTTTTCTTAATAATGAATCGACGATATTCAAACAGGCTGCTTCCATAGAATAAAAAAGACCTCAGCATATATCTGAGGTCTTTTTATCACTAATTTAAGTTACGTCAAACTTATTCTGTTAGCTGGATTTTATTGCCAACGGCTTGCTTGCTAACGTCACTAGCATTGAAGGGTAAACGAATCCATTCTTTAGCTGAGTAGCGACGACTCTGGTCACGATGGAATGGTCGAGTAGTATCAGAAGCTTGTGAGTAACCTAATAAGGCTTCTGCTACAGGGCCACCGCTATCAAAGGTAACGCTTTGCATATATGTCGGACCAAAATTAATGAGGTAGTTTGCGCCATCATTAGCGCTTGTGCCTCTCGTTTCTGCAACATTGAATACACCTTCACGACCAAAACCACCATGCATAGCAATACGCTCATCGTTTTTACTAGCATCAACGATATACTGCAAATCAGATAAAGACGCATCAAGAGCGATGTTTTTATCTTGGAAGAACTTAATGGAATCTCCTAAAGCAGTACGTGTATCCGCACTAATAATTAAACCACGAGGCGTATTGACTGGGTCTTTTGCATCGAACTTAACACTGAATATCGTATCCGTCGTTTCATTGAAATCCACATTACGCCAAAACTCTCTAAAGACATGAGCACCTTTGCTATCTAAATTATTACGACGATCCCAATTACTCAAGATATTACAAGCATTAGTTGCATCAATAGTAGAGCCACCCGTCAAAGGTAAGTTAGCATTCGCTCGACAATCTGCTAATACGTCGTCGAGTACCAACTCAGCGACATAACTGCGGTTACCATAGACGACCTCTTGCATATTGTTTAAATTGAAGTTAGTACCGCCCAAGTTATCTTTATTACTGAATCGATCTTGTATTTGAACCAGTCCCATACGTGATCGCATAAGCAATGGAACACCAGCTGCTGGACTAGCACCTAAGAAGGGGGCTAAACGACGACGTAGGAGCGGTGAAAATCCAGTCAGTGGTTGCTCTAAATTGCTTAACCAATAGCTATCATTCGAGTTAGCAACATAATCATCGCGGATCAAGAAAGGTAAGTTTGAGCGCCCAAAAATACCCGCTTGCGGTGAGTCTGTATCAACTCCCCATTCACAGGCAGCGGTACTACCATTCAGTGCTGGCAAGTCAGAGGCAATTAAAGCACCAAGGAAGGGGCCAGATGCAGCACTACTACAAGCTTCAAGCTTAGCTTTGGTCACATTCGGTACGGTTGAGATGTCAGCATAGAGTGCCTTACCATTACGGTCGGTAGCAATAGTATTAACAAACCCAAGACCAAGGACGCTTTGCATTCTATCGACTAAGTCCTCAACGCTCGTAGCCTTATTCATACTACGCCACTGATTGAGTGCTCTTGGGTTTTCAGAGGCGGCATCACGGATAGTATAAGCTAGATTATTAGCGCCCCATGCTGGTAATTGACCATTGAGTAAATTGACCGCTAACATAGGTCCATATTGTGAGACATAAATATTGTGAACCTGCGTCTGATTATTTGGTAGCTGAATAGTGACAGGAACGGTTTCGATATCACGCTGCTCAGTCACACCAGCGCTATTAGTATAATTGTATTTGAGAGGATCTCCATCAACTAAGCTAAGCTGATAAAGCGTAAAACGTTTGGCAGTGGATACGGTATGGCTCCAAGCCACGTCTTTATTAAAACCGATGTTAGGGAAAGGCTGACCTTGTTGAGCCGCGCCCATCACATCCAGCTCACCTGGCATCGTTAAGTGAAACTGATAGAAGCGTTGGACGCCATCCCATGGCTCATGCGGATTGCCATACATGACCCCGCTATTAGTACCAGTCACCTCCTTACCAAAGGCATAGGCATTACTACCGCCACTCATCGCATTAATCGTATCCATATTGAATGCAGGTGCTGACTCTACGACAGGGTTTGCGACTGGAACACTACGCATTCTTGAGCTACCCTGAATGCCAGCAATAGAGGGCGGTGCCGCTGCTACAATGGGACCGACGAAATTAGATAAGCCACCACGTAGATTGGCTTTACCGTAGACCGTCAATAAATCATCGAGAGTAATCTCGCGTACCCATTCAGCATTGGCACAAGCAGGATCGATATTAGCCACGCCTTTATCACGTAGATAACGGCTATAGCCTGCAGCATAACCTGTCACAGCATCAATGACTTCAGGGTCTTGAGCTGCTAAAAATTCAGCTTTTCGCTTGTCAGTGTTGTACCACGTATAAAAAGCATCGCTAGCCAAATTACCGTCAGCGCCTAGATACAGCATACTCTGACCGCTAGCGACTACAACTTCACGCGCTAGTGAGCAGAAGTTATCTTCTGCGAATGCATAACCGACGCCATAACCAAGGCCTTTGTAATCCTTTGCAGTGATGTGCGGTATACCGAACTCAGTGCGCTGAATATCGGCTTCATAATTAGTGGAAGGGGATATGACATCATCGTCATTGAAACTATTGTCGCTGTCTGAGCAGCCGAATAGTCCTAAAGAGACTGCTACTGTCAGTAGCGTGAGTGTGGGCACACGCCGATTATGCATCTTTATGCTCATAAGCTTATCCGTCCATGGTAGTAGGTGTTATATAAAGTAGGTGTTATATAAATCTGCAGCAAAAAGCCGCCAGCAAACTTTATATGATCAATAAAATCCTTTTATTGCCAATACTCTTGCTAATCTTTAATGCTTTGTAGCACGATTAAAATTACCCAATACGTTAATAACATGGTTAACAGGCGTGAGAATCTTTGGATAATCTTTGGAGCAGCATAGCCGAATAAGACTGAGCGAAAGAGCATCCGTTTATCATATAACAACTGTTGATAATTATGCTAGTAAATAAAATGAGACAAGGAAACACGACATTTGCGCACTGATACATAATACTCTATTATCAATTATTCCCTATATTAGGAAAATGCTGATGTCGTTTGCCCAAGTCTATACTCGTTCAGTCGTCGGACTGCATGCGCCCAAGGTCATTATTGAAGTGCATCTGTCACAAGGGTTGCCAGCATTGACCATTGTCGGTTTGCCTGAGGCAGCGGTACGTGAGAGTAAAGACCGTGTACGCTCTGCGATTTTGAACTCTGGCTTTCAATTTCCTAATCGTCGTCTCACTATCAATTTAGCCCCCGCTGATTTGCCTAAAGATGGCGCGCGTCTTGATTTACCGATTGCTATCGGAATCTTGGCAGCCAGTGATCAATTGGATCCAGAAGTATTATCAGGGTTTGAGTTTATCGGTGAGTTAGCGCTCAATGGGAATTTACGGCAAGTGACAGGCAGCTTAGCGGTGGCACGAGCGATCAAAGCTGAGGCGCTAGCGTCCAAAGTATTGCAGGTAGCAAATATTACTGAACAAGAGCTGAGCGAGCCACGGCAAAAACCACAAACACCGCAGCTTATCGTACCGATTGATAATGGTGCTGAGGCTAGCCGTGTGGATGGCGTGACGATACTAGCCGCGCAAAGCTTAAAGACAGTTTGTGACCACTTACAGTCGTTAGCGAATCCAAGCGCAGCCTATGAATCTTTGGACGTTGTACAACCCAGTCCAGCACAGCAGCATGTTGGCTATCAAGTGGATTTGGCCGATGTCAAAGGCCAGCATCATGCACGGCGAGCCTTAGAGATTGCCGCTGCTGGTGGTCATTCGCTGTTATTTACAGGGCCACCCGGCTCAGGCAAGACGTTAATGGCGTCACGGCTACCGACCATATTGCCGGATTTAAGTGATGAAGATGCATTAGAGGTTGCCAGTACTTATTCGGTGGCAGACAGCGATTACGATTATGGGACAAGACCATTTAGGCAGGTTCATCACACTATATCAGCCGTGGCTTTGGTAGGTGGTGGCTCACGACCAAAACCGGGTGAAATTACCCTTGCCAATAAAGGCGTATTATTCCTTGACGAATTGCCAGAGTTTGATCGGAGTGTGCTTGAGGTATTGCGTCAGCCATTAGAAGCCAAGCAAATCACTATTAGCCGTGCCAACTCGCAGATGACTTTTCCAGCAAATTTCCAATTGGTCGCTGCCATGAATCCATGTCCATGCGGCTATGATGGCGATACCTCAGGGCGTTGTCGCTGCCGACCTGAACAGATTAAACGTTACCAAGACAAACTTTCAGGGCCGCTATTAGATCGCATTGATTTGCATATCACTGTACCTGCGCTGCCAATTGCCGACTTGCAAAATGCTCAAGCTGGCGAAACCTCCGAACAAGTGCGCGTTCGAGTCATTGCCGCACATAAACGTCAGATGCAGCGGCAACAAAAGGTCAATAATGAGCTTAGCCCTAGCGAGATTGATAAATATATCCAACTAGGAGAGGGTGAACAGCAACTATTACAGCTCGCTCAGCAGCGTCTGAATTTATCGGCACGCGGTTATCATCGAGTATTGCGAGTGGCGCGTACCATTGCTGATTTGGCTGACAGTATCGATATTACAAGCGCTCATGTGTCTGAGGCGCTCAGTTATCGGAGCAAATAATGATTTCAAAGAATGGCTTAAATGAATCATTCTAATGTTCAAATTTTAGCTGTCTATCTTATAATTTTTGAAAATATATTCTACTAATGCCGCAAAATCATCAAAGGCTTCGGTCGGGTTTAGCTCACGGATATCTTGTCCGTAGTTGTAGCCATAAGACAGCCCGAAAGTATCCATATTGGCGTTTTGTCCGGCTAAGATATCGTTTCTAGAATCGCCAATCATCACAGCTTTTTCTGGAGTGACGTTCAACGCTTTACAGACATGCAATAGCGGTGCTGGATCAGGCTTTTTAGTTGAGAGACTATCACCGCCTAATACTTCACTGAATAAGTCCTGCCAGCCAAAGGATTGCAATATTTTCGGTACAAAACGAATCGGCTTATTGGTCACTAGCGCCAGCGTAAATCCTGCCGCTTTTAGCTTTTTTAGTCCGCTATTGACATCTGGGTAAGCAACGGTTTTGCTACCACTGAGGTTTTTGTAAGCCTCAAAAAACAGGTGCTCTGCGTGATTGGCTTCCTCGCCCGTCAACTCGCCTTCTAACACGTCTACCTTACCTACTAGTGCGCGCTCTACCAGCAATCTTGAGCCGTTGCCTATCCAGTTTCGTATGGTCTCGATAGGGTAAGTCTCTTTGCCCAGAGTGGTTAACATCGCATTAGTCGCATCAGCCAAATCTGGCACACTATCAATGAGCGTGCCATCAAAATCAAAAATCAAAAGTTGCTTAATATCTACAGTCATTATTATTTACCCATGCTAGCAATTTGATACTTTTTTGGAGTATTAGCTCCAAGCCCTCATTACCTTAGCACAGCAAATCATGAATTCAATTATTTAACAGTCTGTCATTATAAATGTTTCTATCTTTTCAGGCTGGGGGTAATATTTTATTGATATATTTTATGCTTATTCAACCTCTTTATAACGTTCGCGATGCTCAGCTTTCATTCTTAAATAATCTTCGTTCTCACGACACTCGTCCCATTTTTGTTTAAATATGCGCGCTGACTCTGCTTTGACTGGGTCTTCGATTTGTCGTGGCAATTCTTCACGACCATGTGCGCCGCTTTGACCTTTTTTATCATCGGGCACTGGCCCTTTATATTTTTTGCCGCCTTTGTGATTGGCGTAACGACGGGCGCGGGTATAGCCCATTTGAATAAATTTGCGCGCCATATCTGCACCGACAAAGTCATCGGCCGCCAGATAATCTAAAAACATCTGATAAATTGTCTCGCTGCTCTCAAGCGCAATATCAGGGGTAGCAAAGCGCCAGTGTGGCAGGATTTCAGACTTATACGGCTCTACCAATAATACGCCTTGCTCGCCGCGACCGACCCGATACAGCTCAGGCTGCGCGCGCAAATCTAGGTTTTTATAATCCAAATCGTAATCGAACGCTCTCATCGATTTTCCCTATTAGTATTCGTCATCTGTCATATTTATCATTATCAATACTATCGAGTATACTGAGCGCCGCTGTCTAAAAAACAGCACAAAAATGTTATGCAACCGTGACAGTAAGCGTTTAGCATGAGAAGCATGGCGAATAGAATCAATCATTTAGCAGGTCTGAGTAGGTTAAAGTTATGACAGTTAATAAAAACATCCTTAATAGAATCAGTCTAGCTGGCTCGACTGTTACGATGTCTTTAAAAAGTATATGTATGATTTCGGTGATGCTGCTCATCAGCGTATTAAGCACAAATGTTGCCCATAGCGCATGGTTTGAGCAGTTGATTCCGCAAGGAGAAACTTATACGGTACGTGAGATAGATCGTGATTTGGCGTTCGTGATTGATGGTTTCATTTATGATGCGCGCACGTCTTGCTTTTTAGCAGTGGGCGATCGGGTGATATTTTTTGAAGGGCGTCATGGTATCGATTACCGCGCGACGGTTTATGATTTAGATTCGCGTGAACGTTGCGAGGTGTTGCTACGTAATAAGGTGAATTGATCAGTTTTCTATAGGGATAGGCGCAAGAATTGTATTTAATTTATAAATTAACAATAAGACTATAAAACGAAACTTTTTTAAGTTAAAATACAATTAACGAAACTTGCATGGAGGCACTTTAATGAATGAAATCCTTAGAAACGACATCCTTAATTTACTGGCGATTGAACTCAAACCTAAGTTTTTAGACGACTTTAACCAGCTACTTAATCTTAAATATAGGGCATGTATCGATAGTATTCGAGATATTTTTTACACCCACAATCATGATCATGCTGCTCAAAGGATGTTCGCTAATGCTCAGTTATACCTTGCTGAAGCTGCTCTTCATCAAGTAGCAGAGAAACATAAGTTAAAGCCTGTTTTGTTATCTAACGAACACCTTAGTGATAAATATATAATTTTATCATCAAAGTCGTTTAATCTGCTTTTGGTTAGAGGCCAAGCGGCAAACAAGCATAGAGGAAAATATAAAAGTTTATGGGCTAGTATGAATAAAATTTTAGAAGATAAACAGCTAAGACTAGATTACGATGATGAGATGTATTCTAAAGCTTTGGATTCAACAGATATAGATGACAAAATAACTATTGTTATTGAAGCTTTCTACACAATGAGTGAAATTAAAGAAAACCCTTCTTCTATCATCAATCCTCACGCATTTTTTAAGTTTAGTATACCTAATTCTAGGAATACAGGATTTCTAACTTCGCTTAGCTACAAAGAGCTTATGAGTATATCTCAGTCTTCTGAAGAGTTTTTGTCGAACAATGAAGCAGTAACTAAACATAGTCTAATTAATATCAAGAAAAGACTTAGTAAAGCTACAGATGAAGCAGTCAATGAATAATAGGAGATAATTGTATAATTATGCTCAATCCTCGAAGATTAGAAAACGCTATGAATGCAAGAGGCCTTACACAGATTGCTATGGCTTCCATTCTTGATGTTAGCAAAGGAACCATTAGCAAGTGGATTAATGGTAATCATAGTCCTAGAAATGCTAATGAACGTCTTGGAGATATATCTAATATTTTGAATGTTCCTATAGAGTGGTTAGTGTCAGAAGATTTAGGTGAAACTTCTGTATCTTTTTTTAGAACTAATACTAGCTCAACTAAAATGGGAAGAGAAGTTGCAGAAGCTCGTTTGAAATGGGCAGCAGAGATATTATTCTCTTTTTCAGAATGGGTCGATTATCCAGAAGTTAACTTACCCAAAGTTTATTCCTATAAAGAATGGGTTAGATTAGATGACGAAGATATAATTCAAATAGCTAAAGACTGTAGAAGGCTATGGAATTTAGATAATAAGCCAATTTCCGATCTAATGTTTACTTGTGAAATGGCAGGTATATGTATAGTCCAAGAGGAGCTAGGCTATCCAAAGATGGATGGTCTGTCATTTTGGTACAATAATAAGCCTTTTATTTATTTAAATACTGACAAGTATAGTGCTTGCAGAGGACGTTTTAATTTAGCTCATGAATTATTCCATTTGATAGCTCACAAGTATGTACCAGAATCAGATTATAAAAAACCTGAGATTTACAAATTAATTGAATCCCAAGCGAATCTTTTTGCATCTGAACTTATTTACCCATCAAGTCAATTTATTGATGATTTAATCTACCCTTCAATAGACTCCCTGTTAATTTTAAAGCGTAAATGGAAACTTTCACTCGCTGCTATGTTGTTCAAAGCTCAGCAATTAGATTTAATAGATGAAGCTAGAGCAACTAATGCATGGCGAACATTAGCTAGGAAAAAATGGAGAAAAATTGAACCTTATGATAACGAGATTCCTCTAGAAACTCCTGTTCTATTTCGGCAAGTTATTGACGGATTAATAGAACAAGGTGATTTCAGTAAATCGGAGATTTTGAGTACAACTAAGCTAAGTAGAAATGATGTAGAAGATATATTATCTTTACCTAGTCGTTATCTTGAAAACGATTTCGGTAAGATTATTAATTTCAAAGATAAAGGGTTGAAGAAAGCCTAGTTAATATTTTAGATTTTTGCTGACCTGACCGAATCCAATAGCTCGCTTTGGGTTCGGTAGCGAGTTAAGAAAAACATAAAAAAAGCCCCGAACATTGCTGTTTGGGGCTTTTTAGAATTCTTAAACGAATGGTGGCTCGAGGCAGGTTCGAACTGCCGACACACGGATTTTCAATCCGTTGCTCTACCGACTGAGCTATCGAGCCGTCTTCGTTGAGGCGCTATTAAACTAAATATAGGCGTTGCTGTCAAGTAGTTTTTGCATAATAGAAGATAAAAGACGATAAATAATCAAATATTGGCAAAATTAACTGTTTCTGCTCTCGATTTAATCTTTAACACGCAGTAAATCATACTCGCTCATAATACGATGAATATCTGCATCGGCAGGGACAAACTCACGCACACCTTTTTTGACCTCGGCATCATAGACCAGTTTGATAAACTTAGCATCGATCGCGCGACCGCGATTTTGCTGATGCACCGTTAAATATTGCAAACGCTTGGCATCGGTTTGCCCATCATCAAAACAGCCAACAGCGGCGATAGGTTTATCATTAAACATACCGACGTATAGATACTGACCACGCTTAAAACCTTGCTCAACGATATTTAATACCTCGATACCATCAGGCTGCGCGTCATCGCTATCGTATAATGCCTGCAAGCGCTCTGCTAGCTCATTGTCACGAGCAGGTTTTTTGATAAGTGGTACATCCAAGCTATTAATGGCGATCGCTTCTAAAGGCATAGCAGTTCCTATAAACAGAGAGTTTCTATCGTATAAAGTAGCAGTATGACACAGCACAAAGTTATAACACGGCAAAAGTCATAGAAAGTAGGCTGTAGAATATGATATCTAAAAGTCAGTGCAAATCATGATTAATAATACTGAACACACTATTTTAGCAGAATGAGGTAATTTTGTGCGTGGTTTACCGCTTGGTCGTGGCAGTAAATGTTAGGGTTTGCTATGATGAGGCTAGATGATATTTAGTACGTACAAACCCTAGGGCGTGTCCTCAATTCAATCGATAGTTATCTAAATGGGTTAAAAATGGCTAAATCTTGCCAAACGGCGTCAAATAGCTGACTAATATCTCGATATTATCTGCGCTATTTTCCTTGTTTGACTGCAATTTACCTCATTTTTATCGCCATTTTTAAAATGAGGACACGCCCTAATACCTTGATATCTTTTGTATATATCATTTTCTAATACATTTTTTGCTAGCGCTGACCCAGACACTAGTAAAATATTTAGACATGTTTCGCCTTATTTATTGACCGCTTTTCACTGATAAAAACTGATAGAGAGTAGCCATGACCGCCAATGCAATGACGACTGCTGATACACCTGAGCAAAATGCACCAAAAAACCTAAATCTACATGGTCGCCCTGAACGTATTGCGACCGTTGAGCGCATTACTGCTGAGACCCAAGTGACTTGTACCGTCAATCTTGATGGTACGGGTCAAGGGGTTGTAGATACTGGCGTACCGTTTTTGGATCATATGATTGACCAAATCAAGCGTCACGGTTTGTTTGACTTAGAAATTAAATGCAACGGTGATACCTTTATCGATGACCATCATAGCGTTGAAGACACTGGTATTACCCTTGGACAAGCATTTAACAAAGCATTGGGCGATAAAAAGGGCATTCGTCGTTATGGGCACTTTTATGCGCCGCTAGATGAGGCATTGACCCGCGCTGTCGTCGATCTATCAGGACGTCCGGGTTTACACATGGACATTCCCTTTACCCGCTCGCACGTCGGTAATTTCGATGTTGACCTGTTTAGTGAATTCTTTTATGGTTTTGTGAACCATTCTTGGATGACGGTGCATTTAGACAATCTAAAAGGCAAAAATAGCCATCATCAAATCGAGTCTACCTTTAAAGCGTTTGCTCGTGCGCTACGTATGGCCTGTGAATATGATGAGCGTGCACTCAATACTCTGCCATCGACTAAAGAGGCGTTTTAATGGCTAAAGTAACCAAAGTAGCGCTACTAGATTATGGCATGGGTAATTTGCACTCTGCTAGCAAAGCACTATCGGTAGTTGGGGCGGATGTTTCTATTACCAATGATCCTAAAGTCGTCGCGGCAGCAGACAAGATCGTCTTCCCCGGTGTTGGTGCGATGCGTGACTGTATCGCTGGCATGCATGAAGCAGGGATTGATGACGTCATACGCCATGCGGTGTTTAATAAGCCTGTTATGGCCATCTGTGTGGGCATGCAGGCATTGTTTGAGCAGTCCGCTGAAAATGGTGGTACAGACTGCTTGGGTATCTTAAACGGCACTGTAGAAGCGTTTGACCCTACGTGGAAGGATCAACAGGGCACTACCATCAAAGTGCCACACATGGGCTGGAACACCATTAGCGGTATGGATTTTGACCATCCATTGTGGCATGGTATTCAAAACAACGCGCATTTTTACTTTGTGCACAGCTATTACTGCGAGCCTACTGATAGCTCACAAGTGGCGGCGATATGTGACTATGGTCAACCGTTTTGTGCCAGTGTCATCCAAGACAATTTATTTGCCACCCAGTTTCACCCAGAAAAAAGTCATACTGCTGGCTTGCAGTTGTTGAAAAATTTCGTCGAGTGGAATGTGTAAATAGACGATAAATGTGAATTGAATATTTAATTTAGTAGAAGGTAGATTATCAATTGTATAATCTGCCTTTTTTATGCTCAGCCATCACTTTGTAGCTGCCACTCTTTAGTTATTATAGTTTAGCCATCATGGTTTAGTGATACTCTCAGTCGTTTTCTACTTGCTTATATTTGGAATATCTCAGTGGATTTTACCGCTTTTAAAATCAATGTTATTGAAGTGTCTGGACTTGCCAAAGATGCCTTACATATCTATGTCGGCGTCGGCATCTATCTTTTGTGTCTGCTTGTGCTGCGTCCTATCATTAAAAACCGAAGCATCAGATCATTCATGGCTTTAGTCGTCGTGACGGGCATTGCTTTATTGGGCGAGTATTTAGATAATCGAAATACGATTGAAGCGTCAGGCATGGTGGGCTTAAGCCACGAACAGCTGGTCGCCAGCCTCCGTGATTTGATCAATACCTGCCTGCTGCCTTACGTGCTCTATGCGCTGAATAAGTGGACGAAGATATTCAGTTCATTCAATCCGTCTACTAAACTGTTAAAGCAGCGCTAATATTCTGAAGTGATTTTATTTCAGATATCAAAAAAGTAAACTTAAGTAGGATTTTATGGTGTAAAATTTATAATATAAAATATATAGCAGACCATATTATGTCTTCATTTAAAATATCTACTTACATTTTTTCTTCTATCATTCTATCCCTAACGACGTTTAGCTATCATTCAGCAGTGGCAAGTCAAAACGTCATCATTGACCTAAACAAACCCATATCGGCAGCACTTTTGGCGCAGTATAATCGTGATGGTATCGAGATTGACTACGATGATACGACTGTATTGAAGCAAGTCTACGTGACGGCAAAAGATGGGGCAATCGCACGTCAGTTACCAAGCGGCGCTGCTCGAAAGGTGAAAAGCTATGCATTTGGTGAGAAATTAGAAGTCATTGAAGATAGAAAGGACTGGTATGCGGTGCAAGACAGAATTCGTAGAGAGTATGACGAGGACAATGATGGCATTGTAGAGACAGACGTTGTTAAATGGGAAAAGGTCTTTGTGAGAAAAGAGCAAACGGGTTCTACTATACCTGCCTCGCTAACGTCCAAAGATTTAAACATACTAGCGTATCTATCCGTCGGCGAAGATTACGAGTCTTTTGAAAATGGCAAAGTACTTAACGACTACCTGAAAATAGAGCTGATTGATAAGGCTTTTTTTGAGAAAAAACGTCCACTTGCCGTTGATTTTTTATCAAAAGATGAAAGTATTAAAAAGAGAAATGGGGTGATATCTATTCCAACTGCTGGCAAGGTAGTAACGTTCACTGATAAGAATGTAGATAATGATGGGTATCAGATTTTTGAGTATGTAGGTCAGATTGCCCCGTTAAATCAGTATTTGGTCAGTGGAGGTTACTGGGAAAGCGGTGACTATAAGATGATTGATAAAAATTCGGGTGAGACGACGCAGACGTTTATAGATTATCCTCATATCTCGCCCAATAAAAAATATATCATCTCAGCCTATACCAACCCATATGAGCAATACACCGATCTAGAGCTGTATAGAATTAAGGGAACAGACATCATCCCGATTATGGGTGCAGGCTTTAGGCATTGGATGCCTATGGAGGAGCCAAGAGACATATTTTGGGCAAGAGACGGCTATTTATATTTAGCGGTTACTCATAGCGCTGCCTTCTGGAAAGAAAACGGCAACTTTAATGATCTTAATGATACTTTTCAATATATTAGGATAAAGGTAGATTTATAATTGTTAGGCTAAATACTAGCGAGTAGCATCGTAAATACGCTCAAAGTTGTTTTCAGTAAACTCAAAACAGAAGTATCCACTATCCTCATCACGATAAGCGGAGATATCTCCCTCTATACAGAATTCGTTAGAATCTTTAGAAAAAATTAGTTTTTTATAATTAACTAAGTATCCAAAAGGATAAGCTATTTGAGTTTCTGGGTTTATAACAACTAAATAACCAAAGTTATCTTCCGGAAACACTAAAACTTTATCTTTATCAAAATTGACAGTCTTGTCAGTATTTTTATAGGATATTTGATTATATTCGTCGCAAAAGTCTTCTACACCATAGTCATAGTTGCATTCCTCATTGCCATGAATCAAAACTTTATAGTTGGCGTCATCGGAATGTACAGCGCTACAACCAGACATTAGAAGTAAGACTATAGCTGACATAAGTCTCATTTAATTATTCCTAAAATAATGTGATGGCTGTAACTGGCGTAGAGACTTTCGAATACTTTTACACTAGACCTAACTATAATTCTCAGCTCACTTGCAAAACCTACCGACCATCATACAACTCACGCACTACTTCACCAATCGCTGCAATACCATCAGTCAGCGTCTGCTCATCAGCCGCAATACTCATACGAATACATTCATGCGCATGCTGATAATCGCTGACATCGACACCAGGGAAGAAATACTGACTTGGTACGATGAGTGTGCCTTTTTCTTTTAAAATCTCGTACAGCTCAACCGTAGTAATCGGTAAGTCTTTAAACCACAGCCATAAAAATATCGCGCCTTCAGGCTTATGAATCATCAACGGGTAATCGCCCAATGCTTCTTTTAACAGCTTCACGGCAAGGGTCGCCTGTTTTTGATAAAACGGCTTGATCTCATTATCGGCTAACTGCTTGATACGGTCATCTTTTACCAATGGCGTGGCAATCGCTGCACCAAAACGTGTTGGGGCTAGATTCACGACCGCATTCATCGCGCTGACCGCTTCGATCACTTTTGCATCGGCAACGATAATACCGGTACGCATACCTGGCAGGCCAATTTTAGACAGGCTAAAGCACAGAATCGTATTGTCATCCCACGTCAAATGCGCGTCAGAATAGATGATATTCGGGAAGGGCATACCGTAGGCATTATCGATGATAAGCGGTATGTCATAACGTTTGGCAATCTCGGCCAAATGCGCCATTTCTTCATCGGTCAGCACGTTGCCAGTCGGGTTGGTCGGGCGTGAGCAGCAAATCGCGCCGATACGGCCTTTCTTTAGCGCTGGCAAGTTCTCTAATGCGTCAAAATCGACACGATATTTAAAGAAACCTTCCTCACCATCATGAGTCACTTCATCGATATGTGGCAATACCGCTGCGAAATGCTGACCTTCGACATGCACGTCGCTATAGCCGATATACTCAGGGGTCAATGGCAGTAGAATGGATTTGTCGATAGATTCGCTTGTTTTATCTTGACTGTTTTCATCAGCGAAAGCACCGCCAAATAGATTAAATAGATAGAAAAACGCATTCTGTGAGCCATTGGTCAGGGCGATATTTTCTGAGGTGAGGTTCCAATCATAATGACGGTTAAAGAAGCCAACCAAGGCATCGATAAATGCCGCATCACCTTGTGGGTTAGAGTAGTTCGCCATGCTGATAATCGCACTACTATTGGGTACGCCAGCATCATTGTCATTACCAAGCGCTTTATAAGTCTCCAAAAACAGCTCATTGACGGCATCAATTTTGGCAGGGTTACCACCGCCCAGCATATTAACTGGCTGATCGCTTTTTAGTGCATCGCCCAAATCGTCCATTAATTGTGAGATGCCAGTGGGCTGGGTAAATTTTTGACCGAACTTCGAGAATTTCATAAGGCTACCATGCTGTTTTGGAGAGAGTTATAAGGGGTTATTAATCGATAAAGTTGGGCTAGTATAGCAAATGAGGGCTATAAAATAAGCAAAGTGCGGGGCAGATATTGACTTATATGTCTATACAGCTTATGAAGCAAAAAAAGCCTTCTAGGTGAGTAGAAGGCTTTTTGGTTTGAGTAGTAAGAGGGTTGATAGCTAATCCCGCTTTATGCTTATAGTTGGCAGTCTATGGCGTACAATACCTACAAACAAAGTAATTGATAAATATAAACAAAACCTGTCAAGTATAGAAAATAGTGTTTGAAGCTAGAGTGTATTATAATAATTTTTTTCTTCATATTTTTACTTATCATCTAATAAAATAATTGGATTATCATGTTAAGTTATTTTTTCAAAGAAGCTAATTTTGAAATCCCAATGTATATAATAAATACAGTGGTATTTTTCTTCATTTCGATTTTATATGCTATTGTGTTTCAGAGTTCAGGAGGGATTATTAATATTCATAATTTATATATTAATGGAGAGTCTCCCTATCATGCTATTGGAGCCATAGTTATATATGTTATCATAGCTTTAGTAATAAGGTTTTTTATTAAAGATAAAAAAATAGGTATAATGAAAAACAGTCTTGATAATATTGTTAGGAGTACTCCTCAATTAGTCTTTAGTTTAGGTTCTACTTTATCTGGGATATTACTTGCGACATCTGTTTTAATCCTAGTTGATTATGGTTTTAATAAATTATTCTATAAATATGCTTTAATTACTTTGGTTTATTTCTTTGTATTTATTTTTTTTGGTTCGATAACGAAGTATATTCTTAATGAATTAAAAAAATAGTTCTAATAGGAAGTGTTAATTTTTATGTATACTGAATAAGTAGTGTGTACATTACGGTAATAGATTTTCTCGTCTACTATATGATGTTTTTGTAGTAGGGTAAGACTTCTTTAATCGAGAAAAACCAGCCAGTACGCAAGAGTACTTCTGATGAAGAAATTCATCTTTGTATATTGAGTGATTTACGGTCAGTAGGCTTTAGTAGGGCTACGTAAGTATGAGATTCATCAAACTATAGTTAATACTTCACTCATACTGTTAGATAATACATAATTGAAAAACTCCCAATCAAGGGGTTTTTCTTTATAAAGCCAAAAATAAGTGCAGTTTCATAAAATTTTTGCTACTAATCCTAAACCATCGCCCTAACTCTCGCCATAATCCCGCGTCCAATCACCAATCTCACATAAATAATGGCAATTGCAAACAGCAATACGATTAATGCCGCGCCGCCAATAGCCAAGCTCGTCCAGGGCACACTAAACTGTAGATTAAACCATTGCGTGATAGCCGCCCATGCGCCAACACTGGCAATGACAACCGCAAAGGTCGCCGCGCTAATACCAAGTACGCCCAGCTCTAAGATATTGAGCATATATAGGTCACGCTTTTGCATGCCTAGTAATCTAAATGACGCGCTGTCCTTCATACGATCTTGTGAGGTAGACAGCAGCGAGCTGATCAGCACCATGACGCCAGTGAGTAGGGCAAGCAAGGTAAACACATAGACCAAGCGGCTCATTTGTACCACCAGCTCTTGGATTTGCTTGGCAATGGCAGTGCCGTCAATCGTGGTGACAGCAGGGAACTCACGTACCAGTTTGCCTTGTAGTTCTGGAATTGCATCTTCTGGTACGTGGGCGGTAGCAAACTGAATCTGCGGGGCAGCGGACAGTACAGACGGCTCAAATAAGAAATAGAAATACGGGCTTGGGCCACGCTCATAGCGCTTGCGAATACTGGTAATCTGCCCGACAATTTCGATACCTTGAATATTAAATCGTACCTGATCACCCATGCCGACATTGAGCATACTGGCGGCAGTATCTAAAATAGACAAGGGTTTGACTTGCTCATCTGTCGCATCGATAGGGGTGTATAGCGCGTCATCTGTGAGTGATTCAGTGATGTATTCGGTCTCCATGACCGTATCTGCGTAGCTCAAATTAAAGACACGCGTGGGATCATCAAACCCATCTTCAGGCACAATATCTTTTGCCGCTACGTCATTTGCCGTTTCCACACGCGCACGAATGACGGGATAATAAGTGACGGGTGCTTTAAGAATACTATTTATCTTGTCGTGCTGATCGGTCTGCACGTCGAGCAAAAACAAATTGGGCGCATCTTCAGGATAAGCATTAATAAACTGCGCATTGATACTGTGATTGAGTGTGGTGATGAGCGTCAGCACTGCGACCGATAGCGATAAGGTGACAAAGAACAACGCTGATTGGTTGCCTTTACGCGCAAGGTTATGAATAGCGATACGCTGCATCCAACTGACCTTGGTATTGCTCGCCAATTTGGCAAGTAGCCAGAGCCACCCACGAGCCAGTAGCCAAAATATAGCCACGAAGCCGATCAAGCCACCCAATAACTGCGCCCCTAATGACAGCGAGCCCACTTCATAAGCAAAGAACGCATATAGCCCTACCAGTACCAAGCCATACCAGAGTAGCGGCACGCGTCGATACCAAGGCAGGTTTTGTGTCTGGGTGCTCGCCCCTTGATTGAGTAGGGTAGCGGGTTTAGTCGTGCTTAGCGCGCTCAAACCACGCTGCGCAATCAGTAACGTCAGGGCTAAGGCAATCACAATGGTCTTGATGGCACTGATTGGATTGATGGACAGCCCAACGTCGGCAGGCAAGATAGCCACCAGATAAGGCTGACCAATTTTAAGCAAACCTAGACTCAGTATAATCGCGGCGACACAAGCAATGGCAGTCGTGATGATAAGCAATTGATAGTAGCTGCGCTTGAGTGAGCCAAGCGGTTCACCTAATGCCAAACGAATGGCATTATTAGACTGCTGCTTGGTGACAAACGCGCTAATGACGCCGTACATGGCGACCGCAGAAAGTAGCAACACTGCGATGACCAGTAACTTTAAAAACATCAGTACATTATCAGAGATACGCGAGACCGAAGTGTCTGCGGACTCTGCGTCAGAGAGCTCGATATCAGGATAGTTGGTCAGGATGTCTGTGAGCGCATCACGCTGCGTCGTTATCAGTTCGGGATCGCCTGCCATCTCAATACGATAGTTTATGCGGCTACGTTGACCCAACAGATTGGTCGCTGCAAGCGAGTCTTGATGCATTAAGACACGCCCACCAAACCCAAAGGTGGTCAGCGGGCGATCAGGTTCTTTTGTCAGCACATCACTTATTGTGAACTGCGCATCGCCAATGGTAATGTGGTCGCCGACCTTGGCCTGTAGACTACTGAGCACTTCTGGCGCGACGATGACACTGTCAGAGGTTAGCTGCTCCCACAGCGGCTGTCCTGAGGCAAGCTCCGCTTTACCGTATAAGGGATACGACGGCGAGACCGCTTTAATGCTGGCAAGCAAGGTTTGCTCATCATTGACCAGCATGGCGCTAAACTGATAGTCATACACCGTCTGCGTATCGGGGATTGTTTCTACCTGCGTCAATACTTCACTTGGCCAGTCTTGCTTACTGTTTAGAATCAAATCGCCACCAACGAGCGCGCGCTGATTGTCATTGATATAGCGATCGACAGACTGCTGCACAGAATCGAGGGTTAAATAAGTGGCAAGCGACAGGGTTAATGTCAGCAGAAACAACACGGGATACACCCAGCGCTGCCACCAACTACGGCTGAGTGCCTGTGAGCCCAGTGTTTGAAAACCTAGGGTACGGGTAAATAATTGGTTTAGGATACCGCTAGGATAGCTGGACTCTTGACGCATACTGGTATCAGTCTTTTTTGTATCAGCTGGTGGTTTATTGTCTGTGGGCTTACTATTCATTAAGATACAATCCAGTTATTCATGTAGGTACAATTCGACCATCATGCATGGTGATGACACGATCTGCCATTTCGGCAAGTGCAGGGTCATGAGTCACCACCACTAGTGCCGAGCCAACCTGTTGGCGTAAGTCCAATAGCAGCTGCATGACTTGGTCGGCATTTTGCTCATCTAAGTTACCGGTTGGCTCGTCAGCAAAGACAATCTTTGGATGCGATACCAGTGCGCGTGCCACCGCTGTACGTTGCTGCTCACCACCTGACAACTGATTGGGCAAGCTATGACGGCGATGACCCAAATCAACGGCATCAATTAGCTCGTCTACTCGTGCTGGGTTTGGACGTCTGGCAATATCAAGTGGAAAGGCGATGTTCTCGGCGACTGTCAAGGTTGGTAGTAAATGAAACGACTGAAAGACAAAACCCATGTCGTGTTGACGAATGACCGCCAGCGCATCTTCGTCAAGACTGCTGAGCATTTGACCTGCTAGCGACACCGTACCGCTATCGGGATAGTCTAATGCTGCCAGTAAACCTAACAAGGTGGATTTACCTGAGCCTGATTTGCCCATGATGACTACAAACTCGCTAGCGTTGACATACATATCTACGTCTTTGATGATGGACAGCTTTTGCTCACCGACTTGCACAGTTTTATTGAGTTTATTAGCGGTGAGTAGGACTTCTTTTTTATAATCTGCTTGTGGCGTTGAAGCGGCAATCGAAGGTGATGATGTCATTACAGTGTCTCGTTAAGTAGTCTCATTTATCGTATTTTTTGTCGTTTCATCTTGAGCATTTTCAGTTGTATTGTCTGCATCAGCTGTTCTTAGCTCTTCTAGTTTAGGCGCTAGAATAGGTAGGATATTGTCATTGACGATAATCTCGTAGCCCTCTTTCGTCGGATGAATGGCATCGGCTTGATTGAGCGCAGGATCACCGCCCACACCATCCAAAAAGAAAGGAATCAGCGTCACGTTCATGTCTTTGGCGACGCGAGGATATATCGCTGCAAATGACTTCACATACTCAGAGCCAAGGTTGTCATAGATTTGCATGCCGCCCAAAATGACGATACTGCCATTATCCTGTAGACGTTTGACCGCGGTACTAATATTGGCTTCAACTGTCGCCACATTGATACCGCGTATGGCATCGTTAGCACCAATGGTCAAAATTGTCACATCAGGCTTAGTTTGCAACACCCAGTCTAAGCGATTGACCAATCCCGTGCTGGTTTCACCACTCAATCCTGAATTGATAACTTTGGCATTGTCGTAACCCATTACTTGCAGACGATCTTCTAACTGAGCAGGATAGTTGTCATCTTTATCCACCCCAAGACCTTCTGTCAGGGAGTCGCCCAATGCTAAGATCGTTAATGGCGCTTGCTGTGCAGTGGATGTTACCGGTTGCTCAGATTTTGTCGTTTGAGGTTCGGCAGTTTGAGTGCTATTTTGCATGCCATTATCGGTGCTAGGTTCAGATGGTTTTTGGCAACCACCGAGCGCCATTACGGCTGTTAAAATAGCCAATGTTGGTAAGTGTCGAGCGAAACTAATGGATAAATTCATCATGATTATTCTGTCCTATAAGCAATCAAACCAGTGTAGCAAAATAAGACAGACACCAATATTATCCTAAGGTTACTGTAGTTTTTGATATTAAAGCTTTTTGCCATCGACC
>Ga0208435_100136_pt1 | contig 23983 bp, 19 predicted proteins | sample 24_taG_FD_184097 | JGI IMG/M metagenome (GOLD analysis project Ga0208435, IMG submission 184097) | Marine viral communities from Cariaco Basin, Caribbean Sea - 24_WHOI_OMZ (SPAdes) (version 2) | ecosystem: Environmental > Aquatic > Marine > Oceanic | place: Caribbean Sea: Cariaco Basin...
CCACACCCCTGACCTATCTTATATTGAAGCAGTGAGTAAAGCGCTCGCTCCTCTGCTAGAGAAGGGCGATGTGGTGATCCTAGAGTCGACTTCACCAGTAGGCGCTACAGAGCAAATGGTAGAGTGGCTGGCGGCAGCACGTCCAGACCTGATTTTCCCTGATTATTATCAGCCTGATCATGAAGCGGATATCTATGTGGCTTACTGTCCAGAGCGCGTATTACCAGGTAAAGTGGTAGAAGAGCTGATATCAAATGATCGTATCATCGGTGGTATGACCAAAGAGTCGACTAAAAAGGCGCAGGAAGTATATCGTATCTTTGTGGAAGGCGATCTGCTAGCGACCAACTCTCGTACTGCTGAAATGGCGAAATTAACTGAGAACGCTTCTCGTGATGTAAGCATTGCTTTTGCTAACGAGCTATCTATTATTTCTGATAAACTAGATATCAATGTTTGGGAGTTAATCGAACTGGCCAATCATCATCCACGCGTCAATATTTTGCAACCAGGCGCAGGAGTTGGTGGTCACTGTATCGCGGTAGACCCATGGTTTATCGTCAATCAAAATCCAGATGAAGCCAAGATCATCCGTGCGGCTCGTGAAATCAATGATAATAAGCCAAAGTGGGTCATAGAAAAAATTAACGCAGAAGTAGATAAGCTAAAAGAACAAGGTATTGCAAGGCCAACAGTTGCTCTATTAGGCTTAGCATTCAAGCCTAACATTGATGATCTACGTGAGAGTCCTGCCGTTCATATTGCTAGAGATATGCTAGATGCTAATTCAGCAGAAATCCTACTAGTAGAACCCAATATTAATGAACTGCCTAAGAGTTTAACAGCTGGAGAACTAGTTGATTTGGATTCAGCATTAGAGCAAGCAGATATCATTGTAGTTTTGGTAGCGCATAATGAGTTCGGAAAGCAAGAACTATCTAATAATGGATGTATACTTAATTTTGTAAAACAATTATAATTATATTTAAATAAGGTTTATTCTTTATAGTTAGCATATGTTATATGTAATACTTAATTTTTGAAAGACTATGGTTTTTTTTATGACTTTAAAAGCAAAGATAAACAGAGTGTTTTTTTTATAAAGTTTCACCGGCATATTATTTTTTAAATGTAAACTAACTAGCGCTTTATAGAGTTTTGGTTGTATCTATCAAAACATAGGATGTATGAGTTAAGATATATTTTCAGTTTGAGCATTTTTATATTAATAGGCTGAAAAAGGATGGATCTCCTGAACTACTTTAAACAACTAATATATTAATGCTACCTGCTTTGTTCGCTTATAGTTTATCTATTTTCAAAATGAGAGTGCGCAGTAATATAGTTATAAAATTTAACTGATTTTTATGTGTATTTTATTAGGCTTGTAATCCATATGTTTTTATAAAAAAACATATAAGGTGCTGAAAAAAGACTGGAGCTAAGTATATGAGAGTAATCAAAGACGATAAAAATTTGAAAGAATATATATATAATCTAGAGAGAGAGAATGAATCGTTAAAGAAATCTCATAGTTATAGGTTAGGCAAGTCTTTAATAAGTATAAAAAACATTTTTTTAGAGAAAAAATTTAAGAATTTGGCTCTAGCTTCTCAAAAAATTATTGAAGCTACAAAAAAATTAGAAAAGTCTCCAAATCATGTCGTTGTAGATGTAAAAAAAATAGTGGAGTTAGATGCTAAAAAAACATTCCAACCAGTATCTGCAAATAGTTCTAGGGCCATTTCAGATAGTGTTTCACACTATTTTATTCCAAAGCTTAAATACAAAAAGGTATCAGGTGTTTTCTCTGACAAGAAAAACACAACCAACGCGTCTGTTAATATTTTGCTCACTCCTGATAACTATAAAGAAGTTATTGATAAGGCTAATATAGACTTTGTTGAGTTTGACTTGCAGAAGCTAAAGGACAATCCTCTTTGGTTCGCTTTTGGCACGCATGATTCAATATTTCTTCTAAAAAGCGTAGTGTTGAGTTTAGATAGAGCACCTTCTATTGGCAAGGTGTTGATAGAAAACGAAGATATCACCTTGTTTCCTCTATTATTGAAGCTCAAAGAACTGGGCTTTTTTGATATCACTCAGAGTAAGAGTTTCATAGCTTAATGCGCGTATCCATTTTAAGGGTACATTATACAGCTACGTCCCAAAATAATGCTCGTGTCACGCTATCCAGAAGAACGCAGCAGCCAGCAGTCTTGTCACAAAATCAAAAATTTTTGTTTTAGGTGTAACCATATGAGTAATATTGCAGTTTTTGGAGACATATCGACGAATGGGATCGACGGATCGTCTATTTGGTTACAGTCTATTTGCAATGTATTTGCTTCAGAAGGGCACAATGTTTTTCTGATACTAAGAGACGAACCCATCATGTCCAGTATAACGGATGGTCTCTATAGCGAAGTGAACATCGTAAATCCTTGGCAGCAAAACTATAGCGAGATCACTAGTGATAAGTCGATATCCTCTGACGATCTAATTACCTTATTGACAGCCATCAATAAAAAAGAAGTGCTGGATCATATCGTCATGCGTGCGCCTAGGCACTTAGAAGAACTTCATAAATACACTATGGCCTCAAAGAATTACGACTTGATTAATAAAGTTGACGCCTATTTTGCAAGGCTAAATATCTTTAGCGAAGATTATGACCTCTCGGTGATCTCGACTATCCGTTTCGCTATCAATAGACTGATTGTACAAACCGAACAAATGCGTGATTATGCTGAGCAGTTGTATCCTATTTTTGTGGGCAAAGTAATTGTTTTGAATCCTATGATTCCGCGCACATACGCTATTGAGGATCAAAAAGTTGCCCATAAGATAGAGAATAAATCTGTCATTTATGCAGGTAAGATAGACATCAACTACTTAATAGAAGATTATGTAGACCATGCACCCTTCTTAAATACGTTGGGGTTCGATGTCATTTTAGTAGGTTCTAAATTTAATACAATTAAGACCGACAAGTCATTTAGAAGTAGGGTCGAAAATAAAATTGAATGTGGCCATATAGAATGGGTCAAGGTATTGAGTCGTGAGCAGACGATACAAAAGGTATCACAAGCGACCTTCCTCGTTTCTATTAGAGACAAGCGTTTTGATTCTGATAATGAGATATCTACGAAGTTGTTAGAGAGTATAGCCGCTGGTACGTTACCCATTATCAATAAAAACAATGTCAATATAGGCGTTGTAGGAGCGGATTATCCATTATTTGCAGATTCGTTTTCTGAGCTTGAGAGTACGATTAACAGGTTCAATCTGACGACCGCTAATTATAAAAAAACACTTCAAAAAGCTCAAAACCGAATCGATAAATTTACGTTTAAAAGCATATACGCACAACAATTAAAGCCTTTTTATGAAAAAAAGACAATTGCCAAAAGCGTATCACCCATTTCAGAAAAAAAGAAAGTCTTGATAGCCTCTCATGATAACAAGTTTTTGAATCAAGTCTTGATGCAATTAAAGGGTAATAAAAAGATTGAGATCAAGTTTGATAACTGGCCAACCACCCTGCGCCATGATCAAAAACTGTCTACACAGCTGCTAGAGTGGGCAGATATTATCTTATGTGAGTGGGCAGTCGGTCCTGCGGTCTTTTATAGTCAGCATAAGCAAGACCATCAAAAATTGCTCATTAGGTTACATCGTTTTGAGATTACTACAGAACAACCCTACAATATTAATGCAGACAATGTCGATAGCTTTATAGTCGTCAGTGACTATATTAAAGATTTTTGCATCACAAACTATAACTGGCATGCAGACAAGATCACTGTGCTGCCCCAATTTGCTGATACCAGCCACTTTGATCGTAGCAAAATTTCTGGCTATGAGTACAACCTAGGTTTGCTAGGCTGCATTCCCAGTCTGAAGCGATTGGATAGAAGCCTCGATATACTAGAAGAGTTAAGAAAGACAGATCAAAGGTATACGCTATATATCAAATCCAAGATGCCTTGGGACGTGCCTTTTATTTGGAGCAAAGAAGAGGAGCGTAACTATTATTCTAAACAACTGCACAGAATTGAAAACTCTAAATGGTTAAAAGATGCGGTGATATTTGATAGTTATGGTAATGATGTCGCTGTATGGTTTAGAAAAATTGGTTGGTTGCTATCAACGAGTGATATTGAAGGGTGTCACACTGCGGTTGCTGAGGCAATGAGTGCAGGCTGTAAGGCCGCTATTTTTGATTGGCCAGGCGCGCAGGATGTCTACTCACTAAATGAGATATTTACATCCCCTATAGCTGCTGCTAATCATATTACCAATAACAGTACGTTTGAAAGTACCCAAATACAAGTACAAAAAGAGTACTGCTTTGAGAAGTTTGATATCAGTAAGACATTAGGTTTTTATATGGATTTTATCCTAACCAAAAAGTCTGGTAGTGATGCCAAGAGTGTTTTTTATGAATAATGCAGTTTTAAAAAAACTGTAGGATATGGAGTTGTCATGACTTTTAACTTGGATAAGTTGACTTATGATGGTAAGCATTTAAACGTAACCGTCTTTAAAGATGAGCTGTCAGATTTTGCATTTTATGTTCTTTTATCCGGTAAAAAAATAGACACTAAGTGGTACTCAAAAAACAGTGCGTCTGGTTTAGATATTTCGCTGTCTCCGGAGAAAGTATATTATTTAATGATTTTTTTTCGTCCAGATTCTGAAAAAACGACAGAAGAAGAAAAAGTAGTCAAAAAAATATTTTTTAAAGTTGACGACAATCATAAAGTGCAAATTATTTTAGGTAACACTCTTTATGAAAGCGATAATATTAGAATAACTGAATTTGATCAGAGTTCTGATATTACCTTTGTGACTTTTAATTCTGCGTATACAGATAAAACTTCCAATGCGTTTGGTGGCGATTTTATTTTATCACAGGGCTGGAATTTAATTAGTGTTCATAAGCATAATAGAAATCAGTATCAGGATTTGACTTTAGAAACGTTTGAAGAGTATGTAAAACCTAAGACTATTGATAAGCATACCTATATATACGGGACAAGCCTTGGGGGTTATAGCAGCCTTTATTTTGGCGGGGTCATAGATGCAACGGTCATTGCGGGAGCGCCTATGCTGCCTGTACATCCGGCGATAAATCATCCCCACTATAGCGATATTGAATATAAACACATACCCATTAAAGATACTAAAAAAACATCTAAGCCTGTTTTTATTTTGCATGACCCCTTACAAGTCAGTGATACAAACTTTATTAAAAAACATGTTTTGCCGGCTTATCCTATGGCGTATTTCATCCCTGTTAAGGGAGGTACTCATTTGGTAATGAAAACCTTGATACAGAAAGAATTATTAAAGGTCACCATTTTAGATTTAATAAATCATAATAGTTTTGACGCCATTAATAGAATTACTATAGCTATGGGATAGAGGTGGAAAGTTATATTCAAGTAAATGATAGTATGTACTTTATAAAAAAGGTGTTATTTATTCAAAATTCATATAAGGAATGTTATGGCAAAAAGATGTATACGTCTAAAAGAGTTAACTCCTAATATTAATAAAATTTATATCCCTAGCGAAGAATATATTAATTCAGTAGATGGTTTGCAGGAAAATGAAGTATATCCTATTGAAACTGACTCGGAAGGTAGGCAGTTTAGTGTTTTTGGAAAAAGAGATAATAGTGAAATATATATTTTAGGAGCTTCGACAGTAGAATCAATATATATTAGACCTAGTATGAGGCCTCATACAATCTTAGAGCGCCTACTTTTGGAAGAAGGTTATGATTACTCGGTTTTTAATCTAGGATATTCTGGCTCTCATACACTCAGTATTATTAACGTCATAGTCAATAAGCTTGGTAATAAAAAAGGATCAACATTAGTCATAACTCTGCCGAGTAATGATCTTAGTGTTTTGAGTCTTGAAGGAAATTATTTCAATGAGCATTGGAGGTATTCATCCCTTACTCCAGCTTTGAGCAAAAATGTAGCTCGTATTTCTAATGTAGACTACGAACCATATATAAATAACTTGGAAATTATTATTAATATATGTAAGATTTTAAATATAGAGCTATTCTTCACTACGATAGTTTATACTGGTGTAGATGATAACTTAAAAAAATTGAATGATGCTATCATAAGTATTTGTAAGCTAAAAAGCGTTCCTATTATAAACTTTGAAGATAAATTCACTAGCCAAAGAGGGCTATTCTACGATAAGTTACACTTTCTTCCTAGTGGCTCTAAATCTTATGCTGAGACTATATTTGAAAATATAAAATATAGCTTAACAAGTAGTGGGATAAATGTACTTAAAAGGTACGATATTGCCTCTGATACAATATTGAATGAAAACATAAAATGGACTGATTTTTTTAGCGTTGTAGACTATGATTTTTTAAAGGTGATCGTTGATTCTGAATTTGGATCAGATACTGAAACAAAACAAGCTCTTATAGCTGTTGACTGCGATGGTACTGATATTCCTATTGGGTTCGCGAAATCTAATAATAGTGAAATAGGCTATTTCTCATATTTAACAGGTCCTAAAAGTAAAAGAATTGAAACATCGTTGCACATAGATATACCACCAAACTGTTTAAGAATACGTATTGGTTTGAGAAGTTGGGCTAGTAAAAATGTAAAAATTCATAATTCTTTTTTATTTCTGGTCAAGACGTAATATGTTGACAGATACACACACAATATCTAGAGCTCTTAAGTGTGCGCTTATAAGTGATGACCTTACTGCCACATCTTTACACGCAACTAAGAGCATTACAGCAAAGTGTCTTACTGATAAGAACTGGTCGTGGTTGTTTAAAGTATCTAAACCTGACTTCATTTTGGTGGAATCAGCGTGGCGCGGTCACAAAGACAAATGGCGTTATAAAATAGCCAATTATCCAGGTTATCCCGAGCGTAACAATGTCGAGCTGCGTAAGCTGTTAGAGCTGGCGGATAAATATAATATCCCTGCCGTCTTTTGGAATAAAGAAGACGGCGCGCACTTCAACCGTTTCATTGACTCTGCTAGCTTATTCAAATATATACTGACAGTTGATGAAAACTGTGTCGAGCGTTACCGCGCTATATTAGGTAATAGTGTAAAAGTAGGGGTGCTACCCTTTGCTGTGCAGCCTAAGTTTCATTACCCCACCGATTTACCTCCGCGTTATAATGAAAGCTTATTTGTCGGTAGTTATAGTCATCATATCCATAGTGTACGCAAGCAATGGCAAGATATGGCATTTACCGCTGCTTCTCCTTATGGACTCACCATCGTCGATCGCAACTCTGACCGTAAGTCTGACGTCTATCGTTGTCCTGACTTGCCCAATATGACCATCAAGCCTGCTGTGCCTTATGACCAGACAGGTGAGCTATTTAGGCAGTATTCGCACTGCTTAAATGTCAATACTGTGACCGACTCTCCAAGTATGTTTTCTCGCCGTCTGATCGAGATTATGGCTTGCGGGCGCTTAGCAGTGACCAATCCCAGTTTGGCCGTCAGTACCCGCTTTGAAGGCATGTGCGAAGTCATTGACAGTCGCGAGCAAGCAGATGCATTGTTTGCTCAACTTGCCAAAGGCTATACCAAGCAGCAAAAAGAGATGATGCGCTATGCCAGTGATCATGTATTACAAAATTACAATTATGATAAATGGCTGCAGCGCATTATTGAGTTTATTGATTTATAGTCTCTAATAGTAATTCATTATTCTTAATTCATTTTTCCTATTAATATAGCCAATCACTATGAAAAACATCACCCATGCCGTTATCCCCGTCGCAGGCTTTGGCACCCGTATGCTGCCATTGTCCAAATCCGTACCCAAAGAGCTACTGCCACTGGGCAATCGCCCTGCCATTCATTATGTGGTGGCAGAAGCCATCGCGGCTGGTATCAAACACATCGTCCTCGTCGGCCATGCACAAAAGAGTGCGATCGAAAACTACTTCGATATCAATGCCGAGCTAGACACTCAGCTGCGTCATAAAGGCAAAGACGCACTGGCCGATAGTCTCAACTGGCTACCAGAGGACGTGACGGTGTCGATGATCCGTCAAGGCAAGGCATTGGGGTTGGGTCATGCGGTATTGGCCGCTAGACCTATTATAGGCGAGCATGACTTTGCCGTGTTATTGCCTGATGTGGTGCTCGATCCATACACCACCGACATGAGTGTGGACAACTTAGCCTTTATGATCGATGCCTTTGCCAACGATGGTCATTCACAGATATTGGTCGAGAGCGTGGCAGATGAGGATGTGCATAAATACGGTATCGCGCAATTGAGTCAAGCGTTTAGTGATGCGAGCGATATCGATGACAACACAAACAGCAGCAATAGTAGTGTTAGGGTGGCAGGGTTCGTCGAAAAGCCCAGCTTAGCAGACGCGCCGTCCAATCTCGCCGTGGTCGGCCGCTATGTGTTTAGCAATCAAATCTTTGATTATCTTGCAGACACTAAGCCTTCAGTTGGTGGAGAGATCCAACTCACCGACGCCATCGATGCGCTGATTAGCGAGTCGGGGGTCAATGTGACGACGATGTGCGGCGATAGCTATGATGCTGGCGATATGCGCTCATATATGCAGGCGTTTATCTACTTTGCCGAGCGCCAACTCGCGGATGATAAGTAACCAATGGACGATAGACAGCAAGATAGCGCTTATCGTAGCGCCCGCCACTCGGTATATTGGTCGCAGCTACAGAGTGTAGCGGCGCAGCGCTGGTCGGTGGCGGATTTGTTTGCGCACGATGCCACGCGTGCCACGCGTTTTAGTACGCGGGCGGGGGCGCTATACATGGATTATAGCAAGCAGTGTATCGATGAGACGGTGTTATCTAACCTTTTAAGCCTTGCTGATAGCTGTGATCTACCGGCTCGTATCGAGGCGCTGCTACAAGGCGCGATGGTTAATACCAGCGAGCAGCGCGCGGCACTGCATACAGCGCTACGTCTGCCAGCGAGCGCCGCGCTACAGGTCGGCGAGCAAAACGTGGTGGCTGATGTGCATAGTAGTCTGGCGCAGGTGGCTCGCCTATCAGCGCGGGTACGCAATGGCACGTGGCGTGGGTTTTCGGGCAAGGCCATTACTGATGTGGTCAATATCGGCGTCGGCGGCTCAGATCTTGGGCCTTTGATGGCGACGACGGCGCTTGATGAATGGGCCGATACCGATATCGACGTGCATTTTGTCTCCAACATGGACGGCACCCAGTTGGACAACCTACTCAAGCACCTCAATCCTGAGACCACTTTATTTATTATTTCGTCCAAATCCTTTGGTACCGTAGACACCTTATCCAATGCCAAGACCGCCTTATCATGGTTGCTCGCTACCGCCAAACGTCATGCGGGTACAGAGGACAGCGTGCTGCGTCGGCATTTCATCGGTATCTCTGCCAATAGCGCAAAGATGCGCGCGTGGGGGATTCATCCTGAGCATCAGCTACAGCTATGGGAGTGGGTTGGCGGGCGGTTTTCGATGTGGTCGGCGATCGGCCTGGCGCTGGCCATTCGGATTGGTATGGCGGGGTTTAAGGCGCTATTGGCAGGCGCGCACAGTATGGATGAGCACTTTGCTCAGGCTGATTTTTCAGAGAATTTACCGGTCTTATTGGGTTTGATTGCTGTTTGGAACAGTACTTTTTTACGCGTCAATGCCCACACGGTGCTGCCGTATGATGGGCGTTTGAGCTATCTGCCAAGCTACTTAACCCAGCTGGAGATGGAGAGTAATGGGAAGTCAGTCACCCAGCACGGCGCGCGTCTCGATTATGATACTTGCCCGATACTGTGGGGTGAGATCGGCTCCAATGCGCAGCATGCGTTTTATCAGCTGCTGCATCAAGGCACGCAGCAGGTGTCATGTGATTTTATCGCCTGCGTGCGCCGTTATCACGATAAGCAAAAAAACGCACCGCTGCAGCAGCAGCATGAGCTATCGCTCGCCAACTGTCTGGCTCAAAGCAGAGTGTTGGCCTTTGGGAATGCCGCCGTGGCGACAGCTAGCAATGATAGCATAGCCGATAGCGCTGCTGATAAATACAAATACTACCGCGGTAACCAGCCGTCAACCACTATCTTACTCGATGAGCTGACCCCGCATAGCCTAGGCGCGCTGATTGCGCTGTATGAGCACAAGGTCTATGTCATGGCCAGCATCTGGGATATCAACCCCTTTGATCAATGGGGGGTTGAGATGGGTAAGCAGATGGCGGAGTCCGTGTATCATGCCATGCAAGACGAGCGTGAAGGGCAGTTTGATAGCTCCACCGATCAGCTGCTACGCCACATCAATCAGCTGTCTTAAAGCCTATAATCATCAGTTTACAAGGTAACATCATGAGCACGGATAATAGTGATAAGCGTTCATCTGACCCGCGGGGCTGGCAAGCAAAGCCAGTAAAGGAGACTGATGTCTGTGTGCTGGTCGGTCATAGTATCGAGGCCATCACCAGTGCGGTGGTGCTGGCAAGCCTCGGTCAGTGCGTGCATCTGTATGCTGATAAAGTCCTACTGGCCCAGCAGTTAGAGCAGTATGGTTTTGAGCATCATCTGCAAGCACTGTGGCAGATGTATGAGCAGCAGCAGCTGATCAGTCACCACCCGTTACCCAATAGTGCAGACCAGCTGTTGCAGCACTATGATAAAATAGGTGATAACACTCATAATGACACTGATAATCCGCCCAAACCAGCCAGCGTGGCGCTATATTGGCTATTTTTAGACAGTATTGACGCGATATGGCTAGAGGACGGCTGGATTACCGCCTTTAATCACAGTCATCAGCAGTCGCTACCGCTGATCATGAGCGGTATTCAGGCATTAGGGCAGGTGGCTGCACTGGCGCAGCGGCTGCAGCGGGCATGGGTGTATTATGTGCCCTTTGTGTTTTTAAAAGACGGCGATGCTTATAGCTCGATGTTAAACCCTTCCTTGTGGCTACTAGGCGAAAAAACGCCAGAGAGTAGTCAGCATTTGGCGGTATTAAAGCCATTGATGCAGCATGCAAGCGCCTCCCATCATGCCGATATCGCGACCATTGAGTTTGCTCGTAGTAGCATCATGGCGATGCTGGCGACGCGGGTGAGTTTTATGAATGAGATGTCGCGCTTGGCAGATAGTCAAAACGTCGATATTGGGCAAGTCAGCCGTATCATGGGCTTAGATCAGCGGGTGGGCAGTAGTTACTTACAAGCTGGGTGGGGCTTTGGTGGCAACACTCTGCCAAGTGAGCTGCAGCAGCTGCAGCAAACTAGCCAAACCCATCGTTTAAATATGCCGCTCTTAGAGTCGGTCATACATATCAATGAAGATCAAAAAGAGCTGATATTTCGTAAGTTTTGGCAGTATTTTGATGGGTTTATCGATAATAAAACCGTGATGATCTGGGGCGGTAGTTATAAGGCTGGCTCAGGACGCACCTCAGGCTCGGCCATTCATCCGTTACTCGCTTTGCTATGGTCGTACAATATCCGCACACTGGTCTATAGTGATAAGGCGCAACATGAGCTGACCGTGCTGTATGGGCAGCAGCCGCTGCTGGAGCTGGTTACCCAGCCTTATCAGCATCTTGCAGAGGCGCAGGCTATTTTTATCATCAGTTGGTCGCCGCGCGATCAGTTAGATATTGGCAAAATCAATCAGTACGCCATGCCGATATTTGATGCGCAGAATGCCATGAGCCGCTCACAGATTGCGGCCTTGGTAGGAAGCTATATGGGCATCGGTCGTGCGAAATAAAGGCGCGCTCATATTCCCTAGCGAGCCTTTATTATCTGACCATTAGCACTCTTTGTACCAATGTACAGGCTTTACGCTGGCATCGCCCCTTGTGCTGCCAGCCACTGCTCGATCTCTTGTATCTTATTCGCCAAAAGTGGCTGATCGCCGCGCGTTTCGATATTGAGCCGAATGAGCGGCTCGGTATTAGAAGCGCGCAAATTAAAGCGCCAGTCGCCAAAGTCGAGGCTTAGGCCGTCAAGGGTGGTTTTGCTGGGGTTTTGGCTGCGATACTTGTCTTCAATGGCTTTAATAATAGCGGGCGCGTCATTTGTGGTTAGGCGAAAGTTCATCTCTCCTGAGCTGGGGTAGGCATTGATATAGCCGGTGACCAGCTCCGACAGCGTCTTACCGGTGATGGAGAGCAGTTCAATGGTCAGGAGCCACGGAATCATGCCGCTGTCGCAATAGAAGAAGTCGCGGAAGTAGTGATGTGCCGACATCTCGCCGCCATAGACCGCGCCCGACTCGCGCATGACTTGCTTGATAAAGGAGTGCCCAGACTTGCTGATGACCGCCTCACCTTGATGCGCGTCAATCACCGCTTCGGTGTTGTATATCACTCGTGGGTCATAGACGATTGACTCGTTTGGATATTTATTTAAAAAGGCCTGTGCCAGCATACCCACCACATAGCTACCATCGATAAACTCGCCTGTCTCGTCGAACAAAAAACACCGATCAAAATCGCCATCAAAGGCAATACCCAGATCAGCTTTGTGAGTCAAAACCGCTTGCTGCGTCGCGGTTCGGTTGGCGGTAATCATCGGATTGGGGATGCCGTTGGGGAAGCTGCCATCTGGCGTATGATGCAGTGTGATGATGTCGATCGGCGCGCCTGCTTGCGTCAATTTGTCAGTCAATAAATCAACGACAGGGCCGGCGCTACCGTTACCAGAGTTGATCACCAGCTTTAGCGGTTTGAGCTTATCGGTGTCGATAAAGGTCATCAAGTGATTGATATAGTCGCTTTTATCTGTCAGCAGCTGCAATGCCCCTGATTTATCACTGCTGGTAAATCGCCCAGACTCTGCCAATGCCTGAATCTCGGCCAGACCATCATCAGCGCTGATGGGTTTTGACTGCTCTTTGACCAGCTTTAGGCCATTGTAGTTGATTGGATTGTGACTGGCGGTGACTTCGATACCGCCTAAAGCCGCATAGTGGCTGGTGGCAAAATACACCTCCTCAGTACCGGTCATACCAAGGTCGATGACATCGACGCCTGCATCGACTATCCCTTTGATGGCCGCTTGTTTCAGCTCCTCACTTGAGTGGCGAATGTCGCTGCCGATGACGATAGCGGGCTGTAGCGTCGCCAGCTCACTGTCTTGAGTAGCAGCTGCTTGCTGATACCGCTGAAACAATATCTGCGCAAAGGCGCGACCAATACGATAAGCGATGTCTTCATCGAGACTAACGCCGAGCTCACCGCGAATATCATAGGCCTTAAATGAGCCAATCGTCATCAGTGGAAACTCAGGCGCTGGTTGATAGCTGGGGATGGTAGAGGTGGGCATAATGATATATTCCTTTAATAAACAATAAACAGTGAATGGCGGTATTTATACCATTATAAGCCAGTTGCTATTCAATGATACACTAGCTGTCATAGGAACCAACCCGCAAAAACAAGAGCATCTTTTATGAAACCGTTAGCGCAAAACACGTTGCCAGCCACGCCTGTACAGGGCACCCCTGATGCCACCGGCCAGATCGATGATTTACTTGCCTTGATGGCGCGGCTGCGTGCTGACTGTCCGTGGGACAAAAAACAGACCAATCATAGCCTGATTCCTTATGCCATTGAGGAGGCCTACGAGCTTGGCGAAGCGGTACAAGCGGATGATGACGAAGACATCAAGGGCGAGCTGGGTGATGTACTGCTGCAAGTGATTTTTCATTGCCAGCTCTACGCGGAGCAAGGGCGTTTTGATATGAGTGACGTGATTACCACTTTGCAACAGAAGCTCATTCGTCGTCATCCGCATGTGTTTGAAGCGGAGAGTCTTAAAGACGAGGCTGCGGTCAAAGCGCGCTGGGATGAGATAAAAGCGGAGGAGCAACAAGCCCGCGAGGCGCGCGGCAAACCCAAGCGCCGACTGGATAATACCAAAGCGGGTAGCGCGCTGATGCAAGCGCAGTCGGTACAAAGCCAAGCGTCAAAACTGGGCTTTGATTGGGAGGGCATCAGCGGCGCTTTTGAGAAGTTAGAAGAAGAGATCGAGGAGTTAAAGGCGGAGGTTAGGGATAAATCCAAGGCGGAGATAAAAGCCAATATTAGCGATATCGAAAAAGAGCTGGGTGATTGTATGTTTGCGCTGGTCAATGTGGCGCGCAAGCTCAGCCTTGACGCCGAAGCGGCAACGCTGACCTGTGTGCATAAATTCAAATCACGCTTTGGCTATATCGAAGCACAGTTAGCGCAGTTAGGTAAAAGCTTGGAAGATAGCGATATTGAGGAGATGGATGCCTTGTGGGAGGCGGCAAAACGACATGAACGCTCATCATAAACCTGGCTTGATCGGTGCGGCCGCCGCTGGGGCAGTGCTTATCATGACACTCATGCTAAGCGAGGCCTTGGCAGCGACTTGTTTTGCCAGTCCGCAGCAAGCATATGCGTCTTTATTGGCGCAAGAGGCCGCGCAGTTGCATGCACGCACGCAAACGGTGGTCAATATCAATCGTGCTGGTGAGGGCGAGCTGGTCTCGCTGCACGGTATCGGTAGTAGTAAAGCGCAGGCGATTATTTTATACCGCGAGATGTTTGGCGGTTTTCAGACGGTAGATGACTTGGCAAAGGTCAAAGGCATCGGGCAGAAGACCGTTGAGAAAAACCGAGCGCGCATCAGCGTACAAGATGAATAAAGGCGTTTGGCAATAATCAAGGCGAATATTGACAAAATAGCACGTAAGTAGCGGTCATAACACACCCAGCAGGCGCAAAATTTGTTAAACTAGTCGTTACATCCGCCTGATAAACACTGTGTCTGTTAGGGGTGATCAAAGAATACCGGCGAGGAGTAGATGCATGGCCGAGCGTGCCGCCAAGCAGTTAGAACTGAATAAATCTGAATTACCCAATTCCATTACTGAAGTCATTGCCACATTGACCCGAGCTGGGTTTGATGCCTATATCGTCGGGGGCGGGGTTCGTGACACATTATTGGGTCTGCGTCCAAAAGACTTTGACGCAGTGACGGATGCCAAGCCGCATGAGATCAAAGACGTCTTTGGAAAGCGCTGCCGTATCATCGGTCGCCGCTTTCAATTGGCGCATGTGTATTCTGGCCGTGAGCTGATTGAAGTGGCGACGTTTCGCGGGCCACCGACCAATAACGCCAATACCAACCAAGATGGTATGATTTTGCGCGACAATGTCTGGGGCGATATCAAACAGGACTTTGCCCGTCGTGATTTTTCTATCAATGCGCTCTATTATCAACCACTCAAAGGCGTGGTCCATGATTTTTGTGGGGCGCTTGACGATATCGACAACCGCATCATTCGTCTGCTTGGCCACGCGCCTACTCGTATCGAAGAAGACCCTGTACGTCTGCTACGGGCGCTGCGTTTTAAGGCCAAGCTTAGCTTTGAGTTTGATGAGGCATTGGCGGAGCAGTTCCACGAGGACAACTGGGCGCTACTTGAGCAAATATCGCCGCATCGTCTTTATGACGAGACGCAAAAGATGTTTACCGGTGGCTATTTGGTACCGCTATTGCCGTTATTGTTTGAGTCAGGGGCGATAGATAGTTTGGTCATTTATCCACCTGCTGAGCCAAGCGCACTGGTCAAGCAAGTGGCGATCAATACCGATAAGCGCATCGCTGCTGGCAAAAGCATCAATCCGGCGTTCTTTTATGCGGCGCTATTGTGGGAAAACTACCTGCATCAGCTAGAAAAAGCCAAAAAACGCAACATGCCTTTTGCCGATGCGCAACTGCACGCCGCTGGCAAAGTCATCGACCGTCAGCGTATCAAAACCGCCATTCCAAAGTTTGCTGAGCAATTTATCCGTGATATCTGGATTTTGCAGCCCAAGCTGTCCGCACCGCGTAACAAGCAAATAGTCCAACTCTCTGAGCATCCACGTTTTCGCGCAGGTTTTGATTTTTTATTGCTGCGTGAGCAGTGCGGCGATGCCGAGCATCCCTTGTCTGAGTCGACCAATGGTATGGGCGAATGGTGGCAGACGTATCAGACGCTCTCCAGGTCCGAGCAGCAGCAAGCGATTGACGCATTTGATGAAAGCATACGCCGCGGCGCCTACAAAAAAGGCCAGCGCGGCCGTGGGCGCAATCGCCAAAACCAAAAGTCAGATAGCAGTATCGATAGCGTGACAGATACCGCGTCGTCCAAGCCATCAAATGCGCCTCAAAAAGACAGTGCTGATACAGGCGGTATTCCTGCGCGTCGCCGCCGTGCCAAATCACAGCCAGCGACTAGCAAATTAAATAGTCAGCCAAACAGTAAGTCAAGCGCTGGTCGTCATGATGACAATCAGCCATTGTCGCAGGACGAGGCTGAGCTGGCACAATTGCAGCAATTGTCACTGGCCGCTATCAAGCAATCGCATAAAAAGCCTGCCGCGCCAAAGCCATTGTTTGTCATCGAGCACGATAAAGTCGTACCGCCGCTAAAAAAACAGCTGCCGCAAGATAAAGAGGCTCAAAGCGCTGCTCAAGACAAACAGCAAGCCGCGCAAAAACGACCGCAAAAACAATCAAAGGCGCAAGCAGAAAACCCATCCACAACACAGCAGACGCCATCGGCTCAAGCCGTTAGCCGCGAGGATAAGCACACAGCCGTCGCATCAGTGTCAGATAAGCCTGCGCTCACGGTTGCCCAGTCGCCAGCACTGGTGAGTCTCAATAATGCGCCGATACCTTATCAGCGTCGCCGCCGTCAGCCCAGCAGTACTGCTACTACGACCAAACTGCAAGCGACCGATGCCAGCGAGCAGACGCCCGTAAAACCGGCTAAGGCTTATGCAAAACAAGCGCCAAAACCTGCTGCTCAGTCTACTACCGAAGCTGAGCCGCCAGCTAAGCGCGGCACAGACAATAAAGAAGCCGCTACCGCTAAAAAAACGTCCGTGCCCAGCACAAGCAAAAAAACACAAACTGCAATGCCTCAGCCGCTCATCAGTCTGATAGAGACGGATAAAGGCCCGATACCTGCAAAGCGTCGCCGTCGACAGCCTAGTGCTGAAGGCGCTTGATCGGTGACTGTGAGAGCCAATGGTATGAATAATCGCCTTCATAACAGTCAAAGTGCCGATGGTGCTGTAGACGTCAATAGCACACATGGTCACAGCAGTAATCAGGACGCGGCAGAGTGGGCATGCGCCTATGTGGGGTTAGGTAGTAATTTGGCCAATGAGCTGGGCTCGCCGACCGAACATCTACAGACCGCCCTCAACGCGATGCAAGCGCATGCGCAGATACGGCATCTGCGGGTATCATCGTTTTATGCGTCAGCGCCGATGGGGCCACAAGACCAGCCTGACTTTATCAATGCGGTCGCGGGGTTTGAGACGACGTTATTGCCGTTTGAGCTATTGGCGTTTTGTCAGAAGCTAGAGGCACAGGCAAAACGCGCGCGTTTGCGCCGTTGGGGTGAGCGCAGTTTGGATGTCGATATTTTGCTATATAATCAGCTGCAAATGACGGACGCTAAGCTGACCATACCGCATGCTGGATTGTGTGAGCGTAACTTTGTCTTGCTGCCGCTACGTGAGATAGCGCCAGAGCTACAGGTATTGGGCAAGCCGATTGCGGACTATCCACCAAGCTGCGATTGGACAGGTCTCAAGTTATTAAAAAGTAACTCATGAGCGGTGCGCTCGCCAAATATTCAGCTGATAATCAAAGAGATTGAGGGCTATATGACGACGTTATCTACGCTAAATAAATTTAAAAAAGAAGGCACCAAGTTTACGTGCCTAACCTGCTATGATGCGATGTTTGCGCGGATGATGGACAAGGCGCAGATTGACACGATCTTAATCGGTGATAGTTTGGGGATGGTCGTTCAAGGCCATGACTCAACGCTGCCAGTCACGGTTGACGATATGGTTTATCATACCGCCAATATCGCTCGGAGTAACAGCAGCGCTTTGATTTTGGCGGATCTGCCGTTTATGAGCTACGTCACTTTGCCAGAAGTGGTGGCCAATAGCCGCAAGCTGATGCAGGCGGGCGCGCACGTGGTAAAGATAGAAGGTGGACGTGAGCTATGCGAGCTGGTCACAACCTTAGCGCGGGCAGGCACCCCAACGTGTGTGCATCTGGGGCTGACGCCGCAGTCGGTCAATGTCTTTGGTGGCTATAAAATTCAAGGCCGCGGTGAGATGGCAGCAGACAAGCTACTGGCTGATGCCAAAGCCGTCGTCGACGCAGGCGCAGCGCTGCTAGTATTAGAGTGTGTGCCCGCTGAGCTGGCCAAAGCGGTGACTCAAGCAGTCGCAGTACCAGTGATCGGAATCGGCGCAGGCGCAGATACTGATGGTCAAGTGCTGGTCATGCATGACATGCTCGGTATGGCGCACGGCCGCGTGCCGCGTTTTGTCCATGATTTTTTGACCGATGAGCGCAATCGTGCTGGTAGTATTGAAGGCGCATTTGCCCTGTATCAGCAGTCGGTACGTGAGGGCAGCTTTCCTACCACCCAGCATCAATTTAGCTAGTTTTATGCTGGATTGATGATAGCTTAACCTTTTAGTGAGTTTGACTTTGTCTTTGGGCAATTACGATTATTAAGAACAGAAGGCTTTATCATGCCAATCATTTATCAGCAGATATCAGACTTGCGTGCAGCGCTGCAGCCGCATCGCCCTCAGCAATCTATCGCTCTGGTGCCGACGATGGGTAATCTGCATGATGGCCACCTTGAGCTGGTAAACATCGCCAAGCAACACGCTGATATCGTGGTGGTGAGTATTTTTGTCAATCCCACGCAGTTTGGTGAAGGTGAAGATTTTGATAGCTACCCGCGCACGCTGGACGACGATGTAGCAAAGCTTGCCACAGTGGCAGCGGACTATGTCTTTGCGCCCAGTATCGAGGAGATGTATCCAGTATTGCCGCCCGCGACATCAGTGCTGGCAGGGACGATTAGCGCGCAGCTATGCGGGCAGTCACGTCCTGGACACTTTGATGGGGTGGGTATCGTGGTGTCAAAGCTGTTCAATATCATCCAGCCTGATGCGGCAGTGTTTGGACAAAAAGATTACCAGCAGTTGGCGATTATCAAGCAGTTGGTGCGAGATCTTAGTTATCCGCTAGAGATTATCGCCGCGCCCATTGTCCGTGCTGCTGACGGTTTGGCGCTATCATCACGCAATCAGTACTTAACGGCCAGCGAGCGGCAGGTGGCTCCTGTGCTCCATCAAGCGCTGCAAAGTTTGGCGCAGCAATTGCAAGATATAAAGATAGCGCAGCAAGGCTTGATATTGCCGCACATAACGGCGCTACTTGCACAGACGCGTGAGCACCTCACAAATGCAGGGTTTACTGTTGACTATTTAGAGATAAAAACCGCTGAGCTGGATGCTATAACAGAGGATTTTGATAAAGATAAGCAAGACATGGTTATTTTGGTAGCGGCATGGCTTGGGCGCGCGCGTTTATTGGACAACCAGCTAGTGACGCTTAAGTAGTCATTATGCAATTCGCCGTCATATCATTAGACATCGTAATATCGCAATGTGCAAGAAGCAATAGCGTCAACTACCGACCACAATTGCCATAGCCGCTCTGTGGCAAAAGCAAGGCCGCTTTTATGATGGCTGAGTAGCGTGGTTTAGTATGTATGGCTTGGATAACCTAGGACAGGTGGATGATGGACATGGATCAACACAATAGCAATCAGCCGTCTGAACAGGCTTTGGAGCAAGTGCGACGGCCAGCCGCTGCAGATGCACTTAGCATCCTTGTCGTCTCAGGCCGCTCAGGCTCTGGCAAAACATCAGTGCTCAATATCTTAGAAGATCTTGGGTATTATTCTATCGATAATTTGCCTTTGTCTTTAGTGCCACAGGCAGTTCATAAGCTGGTGAGGGAAAGCGGTATACGCCGTATCGCCCTTGGAGTCGATATTCGCACACCGCGCGCTGATTTGTCTAACTTTGCCGAGACTTATGAGGCGCTAAAGGTAACGTATGGCAAGCAGGCGGTCAAAGTCGTTTATGTCACCGCGCAAGAGCATACTTTAATCGCGCGGTTCAATGCCACTCGCCGTGTCCATCCGCTGATGTCGCAAGATGTGGACAGTGATAATGCCCGTCATATCGCCTTTAACCTGCCAGCGGCTATCAAAAGAGAGATAGAGCTGCTAGAGCCGATAGCAGGTCACGCTGATATCAGAATCGATACCAGCAGCTTAAATATCCATCAGTTAAAAGACAGCTTACGTGCGCATATCGGCATGGACAATCAGATTGTCATCAATCTTTTGTCTTTTGGGTTTAAGTATGGCAGCCCTATCGATGCTGATTTTGTCTTTGATGTAAGGGTGTTGCCAAACCCGCATTGGAACCCTGAGCTGCGAGCGGCGACTGGTCTAAATGCAGAGGTCGCCACATTTTTTGCCGACTATCCAGAAGTGGCAGAAATGACCGATGATATCGATCAGTTTTTGACGCGCTGGCTGCCTGAGTTTTTGCACAACAACCGTCATACCGTGACGGTAGCGATTGGCTGTACAGGCGGCAAGCATCGCTCGGTGTTTATCACAGATGCTTTGCAGCGCCGTTTGGCACAGAACATGCCAGCAGGGGTCAAGGTGTTGGCCAAGCACCGCGAAAAAAGCCGGTGGTAAAATCCTAGCAGACGTGCACTTTATTATTTTACTATTCATCACTTCGGAACGCTTTTATGATTGACTGGTCAGAACAGGATATGCGCGTCTCGCGCACAGAACTCAAAAAAGCCCATGAGCGCTTGCAGCAGTTATCCATACCGCTTGCAAGCTTGTCGAAAAAACAGCTAAAAAAACTGCCAGCTAGCGATTATTTTATGGCTGAGCTGATGGCATTGGCGGACATCACCAGTGCCAATGCGCGCAATCGTCAGACCAAGCGTGTGGGTAAGCTTATCGGCGAAGAAAACCGCCACGAGCTTGTCAAAGCGTTGTTTGATGCCTATTTTCCAAAAGAGCAAGTCTCCAAAATCGAGAGCTGGTATGATCGTCTCAATATCAATGACGAAGGCACGCTAAAGCAGTTTATCAAACAATACAAAGCTTCTGAGCGCAACAGCATGTATCAGCTGTTGTTATGGATTGAATACGCCAAACACATGCAAGATGATGAGCTACTAGCAGAATCAGAAGCCGATTTGGCCAGTTATATACGAGAAGTGGCCATCTTGTCGCAGCTCAAAAAATAACTGCCCAGCGTCGCTATAGTGATTTCAGTATAAAAACGATACAGTGGGACTGGGATGAATTTTACGCAGCATCTGTCGGCGTAGGCACAGCACGCAAGAAAAATTTATACCAGTCCCACGTTGACATACAATATATCTGTTTTATTTAGAATCGACTATATCAATGCTATAAACGCAAATAAATAAAAAAGCCAATCATCAAATGATTGGCTTTCGTTTATAGGCTTACTATCCCGATATGCCCGAGCGCTGCGATAAGACCAAAGCGCTCGGTTAAAGGGCTGGGTTTATTTCTTTTCGGCGCGTGCTTTGTCGACCAAATAATCAACGACCTTGGGTACTTTGGCGCTTTCACCGGTGACGACGTATTTGCCTTGTACCACGACTGCTGGCACCCCTGAGAGCTGATAACGCTTTGCGCCAGCTTGTGAGCGGCCGATTTTTGTACCGACGGCAAACGAGTTATATAGGCTGTTAAATTTCTTTTCATCCACGCCTTTTGACGCATACCATTTGCTCAATGATGCTTGGTCAAAGAGTTTTTTGCCGTCTTTATGAATGGCATCAAACAAAGCGTCGTGGGTTTTGTTTTCAAACCCTAATAGCTGGGCGGCATAAAAACCGCGGGCGTTGGCTTCCCAAACAGGGTTTAGCGCCGCTGGGGTTTTAAAGAACGCGACATCTTTGTCTTTGGTTTTTGCCCACTTTTCCATATGCGGATTGAGGACGTTACAATGCGGGCAGCCATACCAAAAAAACTCACGAACAATGATGGCGTCACCGCTGATTTTTTCTGGATTGTCGAGCACGCGATAGTCTTTTCCGGCGACATAGTTGGCAGCTTGTGCGCCCATAGTGGCAAGTCCAATAGCCATAGCCAGACCAGTCAGTGTAATGACACGTTTCATACTTTATCCTTGAGATGTATAAACTTAGGGTGATGATGGGTTTTACCGCTTAAACAGGCCAAAAGTGCTAAAATCTGTATAAACGATATAGTGTCGAGTACGGTCGACCTACCATAGAGTAGCGCCTATGATAACGTAAAACATAGGCGCTTGTGAATCCGATTCTTAACGAATGGTTGTAAAGCTGTGAGCGAATCAATAGCCATGACTCACAATCCGTGACGATGTACCTCACGACAAAGCCGCTACTCTCATGCTAATATTGAGTGTATCGTCGTGCGCGTTGTAGAAGTTGTAGACGTTGTACGATAATCCTTTCATATACGACACTTATAATGACAATAAAGGAAATATCATGAGCTCAGTCCATGCCTCTTCGTCAAATGCCAATGAGCATACCGATAGCCGCGTCAATGATGCCGAGACTAACAGCATCAATGTGGATGCCAGCGAGGTGGATAAATTTAATAAGCTGGCAGGGGAGTGGTGGAGTAGCACGGGCGCCTTTGCGACATTGCACGAAATCAACCCACTACGCCTCAACTGGATAGAAGAAAATATCAAACGCGGCTATCAAAGCGCGCAGTCCTCTGTTGATAAGCAGCACACTGATAAGACCGCCGAGCAGGGTCTGGCGGGCAAAAAAGTGCTGGATGTGGGCTGCGGCGGCGGGATATTGTCAGAGTCAATGGCACGCCGCGGCGCAGATGTCACAGGCATTGATTTGGGAACCGAAAACCTAAAAGCTGCCGCCCTCCACGCCGAGCAAAGTGGCCTTGGGCACACGCTGCGCTATCAGCATATCCCTGTAGAGACGCTGGCAAAAACGCACGCCGGTCAGTTCGATGTGGTGACCTGCATGGAGATGCTGGAGCATGTGCCGGACCCTCAGTCGATTGTGCAGGCGTGTTTTGAGCTGCTGGCACCAGGCGGGGTGTGCGTGCTATCGACGATCAACCGCAATCCCAAGTCTTATTTGTTTGCCATCATTGGCGCAGAGTATGTGCTGCGTCTGCTTGATCGCGGCACTCACGATTATGCCAAGTTCATCACCCCCGCTGAGCTCGACAAAATGGCTGGCTATGCTGGATTTAGACGCCAAGACATTATTGGCCTCCATTATAATCCGCTGACCAAACGCTACTGGCTGGCACAAAACGTCGATGTCAATTATATGATGGCGGTACAAAAACCACTACGATAGCGCCGTCCTCAAGTGATTTTGCCTATATTTATCTTTTAGACTAAGAGCATTTATTATGAGCCAATTTGTAAAAGCGGTTTTATTTGACCTTGATGGGACGTTAATCGATACTGCTGCTGACTTTGTCCGCATCATCGCAAAGATGAGCGGTGAAAACGATTGGCAAGCGCCGCCGGAGGGGCAAATTCGAGAGCAAGTCTCTGCCGGAGCCTCGGCCATGGTGCAGCTGATGCTGCGTCATAATGATCAACTGCAAGCGAGTGATGAAGAGCTGCAGCGCTTTCGTCAGCAGTTTTTGGACGATTACGAAGCAGACATCTGCGTCGATAGCTGCGTGTTTCCTGCGCTCGACGAGGTACTGAGCACACTGGAAGCAAAAGGCGTGCCATGGGGTATCGTCACCAATAAGCCGCGTTATTTGGCCGAGCAGCTGCTCAGTGTGATGCAATTAGATGAGCGCTGCGCGGTGCTGGTCTGCCCCGACGATGTCTCGCGCTCAAAACCTGATCCTGAGCCAATGTATGTGGCCTTAGAGAAGCTCGGTATTCCGCGCGGTGCGGCAGGCTGCGTACTGTATGTCGGCGATCATATACGCGATATCGAAGCCGGTAACGCCGCTGGCATGCCGACGATTTTGGCCGCTTATGGCTATATCCCGCCTGAAGACCAAAAA
>Ga0208435_100138_pt1 | contig 23815 bp, 12 predicted proteins | sample 24_taG_FD_184097 | JGI IMG/M metagenome (GOLD analysis project Ga0208435, IMG submission 184097) | Marine viral communities from Cariaco Basin, Caribbean Sea - 24_WHOI_OMZ (SPAdes) (version 2) | ecosystem: Environmental > Aquatic > Marine > Oceanic | place: Caribbean Sea: Cariaco Basin...
TAATGAAAATAATGAGACTGATACTGAAGTGGCAACTCAAGCTAAAAGTGACAATACCGATACCCGCAGCCTTATCTCATTTAGCTATGCGTTACAAGATACGCAAGCAGTAGATGGCGTTGTATTGACGCCAAACCCTGCTGCTATTAATTTTAGAAACTTTTTGCTTTCAAGTACCGGACAAGACATCTTAAGTCAGTATGATTATAACAATATCGATGGTTATAAGAACGATATGGATAATTTATTCAAACCGAGCTCAGGCGCCAAACAAGCAACAGGCGAGCTGAAAGTAGATGTCGCCGACGCCCTTAGCAATGGTAAATAAGCCTAAAGCCCGCTGCTTAATCATTACTCATTGCTTTTGTAATAGGTTTTTTCTACAATAGCACTCCATTATGCGCCTATAGCTCAACAGGATAGAGCAGTTGCCTCCTAAGCGATCGATCGGGGTTCGAGTCCCTGTGGGCGCACCAATCATTGTATTTAGACATAACCTCGCATTACCTCAAGCCCTCTAAACCCCTTATACATATACATAGTTGTCTTTATTGATTACTTGTTATTACCTGCTAGCACCTCTACAATGTTGTTAAATAAGTTGTTAAATAATATACAACGTCATTTTTTGTTGTTAATTATGCAGTGAGGTTGTTGTTAAACCTCTCAACGCCTTGAGGTGTAAGCCATGACGAGAAGACAAGACTATCGATTAACTGATGCTGGCGTGAAAGCAATCGCCAAACAATCCACACCTACCAAAGTCACGCGCCATGGTGATGGCAACAATCTATATCTTATGCAACATCCTAATGGATCGTTGTTTTGGCAGGTGACTTATCGCTATCAATCCCCTAAAGATCTTAAGCCAAAGCAAAAAACTTATCAGATTGGTATTTATAAATCTGCCAAGCAAATCATTGGCTCTACATTTAAACCAGAGGTGTCACTAAAAGAGGCTCGGCTGGTACGTGATAAAGCTCAAGCATTACTGGCTGATAATATTGATCCTACTGAACATAAAAATAATGATAAAAATAACTTTGAGCAGAAGGACTTATTTAAAATTATTGCTAAGAGCTATATTGACGAAAAATCTAACACTACCGCTAAGAATATTCAAAAACTTCACAACTATCTAAATAGGCATATTGCACCTCATATCGGTGACTATCCCATTGCCTCTATCACTGCACAGGACGTTATCAAAACAGGTCTAGCAATTCAAAATTACTTCGAAAAACAAGGCAAATGGACAGCCGATACTACAAGTAAGTGTGTTGAACTAATTGGCTCAGTTTTTGAATATGCTATTAATACGTTAAGCTACGATATCATTAATGTCGCTTATGGTCGTAATAAAGCTTTAAGACCTCATCAGGCTAAGCGTATGAAAGCGGTCAAGCAGCATCAACTTTCTGAATTATTAAGTAATATTGATAAATATGTTGATGATCATCCGAATGCCCATGAACAAACCGTGGCTGGCATGCAGCTGATGACCTTCTGTTTTGTTAGAACGAAAGAACTACGGTTTTTTGAATGGTCAGAAATTGACTACCATAAAAATGTCTGGCGTATCCCAGCACATAAGATGAAAATGCGTCAAGACCACATCATTCCGCTATCATCACAAGCGATGGCAATTATCGAGCGAATGCGACCTTTAACAGGAAAAACGAGTTACGTATTTTATAACTTCACGAAGAATCAGCCTTATAGTGAGGCTTGGTTTAATCAAGCTCTGAAACGTATGGGGTATACGGGTAGCCCCTACCCTGAAATGACTGGACATGGATTTAGGCAGCTTGCCAGCACGGGATTGTATGAATTAAAGTTCAGTGGGGATGTGATAGAAATACAGTTAGCCCATCTCAATCAATCTAGTATCAAAAAGAGATACGATTTATCTGCGCATCTAGCAGAACGTCAGGTTATGATGACCCAATGGGCGAATCATCTAGATGACCTAAGAGCAGGTACAGCAGTGCGCTTTGATTTATTAGAGCCTGATGAACTCGAAGCATTATTAGCTAAGAGAGGTCAACAAGTTGCTGAAATGATCATCTATCAAAAAGAGGTTCTACTCAAAAACTTACGAGCGCAAGGCATAACTGAGGACGTTTTACTAAAGCTAGCTGAGCAGCTTTGAAATCATAAATGATCTGATTTAATACTATTTTCAGTGTTGGACTGACAGACCAAAGTTGATAGTAAATTGCTATCAATATTATATGCAAGGCTAGGGTTAATAACCCGAACTCTACATGCCTTGTCACGCTGTCATATACAGAAAATTTATTTAAGGCAGAACGTATTTACTTTCAAAATATAGAAAATCAGTAAGAACCAGTATATAACTTTCATGGATATCTTCTATAAATCTGAACCATTACATAGGCATAATCGATGAACCCTAATGAACAATCAACTATCACTCCTTCAGACAAACACTCCTTTGAAGACTTCTTAATAAAGCAAAATTTTAAAAGCATAAATAGTGCTATAAAACAAACTATATCTAAGCCAAAAACTATAGATATAGCACGACATATTCTAGAACACGAACCATGTCACAACCATAAGCAAAGAAATAATATTTGCTTTTTAGATAGAGTGGAAGCGTCAGCTAATATTTATGTAAATATGAAATTCGAATTTGATGATGGATTTTTTGGTGAGAATATTGAAAAATATTCAGAAGGTTATGACTGTGAAATGCATAATATTAGTAAAGATCAGTATGCTTTTGACCAATATTTAGAAGGTATTTTCATTGAAATCGATCAATCTTTAGATGCTACTGATAATAAACGTGATATTTTTTATAATATATTAGCTCCTTATTCTAAGGAAGAGATAGCAAGAATTGGAACTATGTTAAATGAGGTTTTTAGAATATATATTTTTAAGAGTATAGCTCTGAAAGCTTATGAGTTAGATGCATACGAATTATGTTTAAAATATCATGACTTTGCAATGTATCTATTCGCTGGCAGTAGTGTACAAATAGGGTACGATAGAGGTGATTATTTTAGGCAGATGGCTTCTTTAAACGGCACGATAGCATCTGAGACTAGATGGGCATCTCAAGCTAAATATAGAAAAGACAAAAAGATTGAGTATCTCGAAATAATGGTGAAACATGATTTTACTAAATATGCCGAAGCTGCACGGTATATTAAACTGCATATCGATAAAGATGAGAAACCAACTTATGAATATGTTTATAAATTAATAAGCGAAGCTGCGAAAGGAGATTTTTCATAAAAAATTTATTATGCGCGCATAGCTATACTATTTATTAATTCTTTTGATTAACATCACTCTACAGCACTAGCAATTACCAACCATAACCATGCTGTGGAGTAATAACATGAAACTAAGAAATCGATATTTGCGAATGTCAGATCTCGCAAACCAACCTGAGCGTCCAGCTCGCAACTATGCCACTCAATCAGGTCGGCAACGTACCATTACGGCCCGACCGGCCTCAAGCGGTATCACTGGGTTTTCAGCTAAACATATCTATCACCTCATAAATGAGGGTAGATTCCCTGCTCCAATAAAAATTGGGCGCGCCAGCCTCTGGCGTCTATCTGATATAAACGCATGGATAGAAAGCCACTATTCATCTAACAGTGAGGAGGTATAATCATGAGCAAACAAAATAAGATTACACCTCCTGAAGCTGTTGATGAACAATCAGTTGATCCAATAAAAAAGCCGACCATCTTGCAGGATGGCCAGCTCTCAGAAACTACTATAGATGACATTGACGAGCCATCATCAGTTATTTTACCACAACGAGATTTAAAAATTAGCTCGGATTTAGCACAAGCTACGATTGACAGACTAGCCACACTATCAGAACTAGAATATGAGCTAGAACGAACTGAAGCCGCAAAATCTCTCAATAACATGTCAGTTCGATCGCTAGATAAGCTAGTTAAGAAAGCTAGAGATAAATTGGAGTCTGAGACCTTTGATAGTTTGGTCGTTGATACTGAGCCATACTCAGAGCCAGTAACAGATATTTCTTTGGTAATCGATCAAATGTATCAAATACTGGATGAGCATATTGCTTGTACCGATGCGGTAAAAATGGCTGCTACACTATGGATATTAATGACATGGCTCATACCAGCGAGTCACATTCTGCCTATAGCCTGGGTTAATGCGCCTGAAAAAAGATGCGGCAAAAGTTCATTATTAACGTTGATGAGCCGTTTAAGTAAGCGGTCATTACCAACATCTAACATCACAGGACCAGCGCTATTTCGCTCGATTGAGATGTTTTCACCCACTCTATTTATTGATGAAGTTGACACGTTTATCAATGAGAGCGAGGGTTTACGAGGTATACTAAATGCGGGGCATAGCCGTGATAACCCATATATCATACGCTGTGTTGGTGATGATAATGAGCCAGTACCGTTTAATGTTTATGGCGCTAAAGCGATTTCAGGGATTGGTAAAATCCCTGGTACATTGATAGATCGCTCAATATCTCTCACTCTCCAGCGTAAAATGAAACATGAGACAAAAAAACGGGTTCGCGATCTACCTGAAAATGTTACTAACACTATCCAGTCAAAACTCGCTAGATGGTCGGATGATAATCTGCAAGCAGTAAAAAATGCTAAGCCAGTACTGCCTGTTACGATCAACGACCGTGCGCAGGATAATTGGGAGATACTATTGAAAATTGCTCTCGTATTGGGCGACGGCTGGCTAGAACGAGCATATAGCGCTTGCATCGAGACATCAGGTATCGAAAACGAAGAGCTTAGTTTAAATGAACAGTTATTATTGGACATCCAAACTATATACAAATCAAGAAATGCAGAAAAGATCTCGAGAGTGGATTTAATAACATTATTATGTCTAGACCCAGAACTGCCTTGGTCAACATTTAAGGATCGAAAACCTATTACGTCACATAAATTTGGTAGCATGTTAAAAGAATTTCGAATTTCATCTAAAACTGTGAGAACAGTTGATTTAAACGGCAAGGAAATACGAAAACTAGGTTATGAGATCAATCAATTCCAAGACGCTTTTTTACGTTATTTACCGTAATATTCACTCCTATTTCTAGAGTCTCTATAAAGGACTGAAATCTGTTTGATACAGGTCTCAGTCCTTTTTATTTTTTCTAATAACTAAGATTAGAAAATCCCTTAAAACTATAATAAAAACAGCCTTAAAAGGTTCTTATTTTTTGGTAAGGACTTTAATTTTAGGTTAAAGTCTTTGCACTTCTTATTCAAACCTCAAGTGTCATCGAGATTAATATTCTCTAACTAAGCTCTGAGACTCTTTATCATACTTAAAACAAAAAGGCCCGTCTTGATAGCCGTAGGAATTTCTATAAGCGTCGATATGACCTGAAAAACAAAATCTATCTGTTTTAGGGCTAAAGTCAAAATGCATCGCTTCACCTTTTTTGTTTATAGCAACTCTCTTACCAGTGCCATCATGAGCTTCTGAAAAAGAATAACTTAAAGGAGACACTGTTTTAGTATCTTTATTGATAACTACCATGCGATATGGTTTTTTACCACTATAACCAGATTCACTGGTTTCAAATATATACAGTATCTTATTTCTATTAAAGTTTGCTTCACGACTTTTTAAAACTTTAGCATAGCTTTTTAAAAGGTTATCAGTACAAAAATTTTCTTCATCATAATCAAATTCACACGTATTTACTGTAACACCGTACTTGGAAGCTTGAGCATTTGTTTGTATAGATGCACCAAGCATCATCAGAGAGCTAGCTAAGATCAAACCTACTTTCTTCATTATTTTCTCCTTTGGTTTCAAAATATTAAACATCTTTCTTATAAGTACTAAAAATCAAAATTACTATCAAATGAGCGTCTCACCACGTAACTTAAAGACTTATACTCTGTATAGTGCGACGTATCTTTTAGCTTCTCCTCAAGCTTTAACAGTACCTCTTGATTATTATAATCGTCTGCCTCTCGTGTGAGGAGTAACGTTACATGTTGCTCTCTATTTCTAGCATTTTCAGAGCTATAGTCAAAAGTAAGCTCATGGGTATCTGATATTAGCTCACCAGAGCCTGCATACACCCCCAACCTCAATATTCTAGGGCGGACTTTATCAGTGACCGGGGTACTCTGATAGAAACCAACACTGAGCTCACTTGAAGTGATTATGGAGTTCGATCCACGCAGTATTTCAACATCTACTGACGATATATCGCTTTGTCTCTTCTTATTAACTTTCAAAAGTGGAATAACAATCTCTTGTAATGCTGCACCACCATGTACGAAGCGGCTACCCGAACCTCTAACTCTTAGACGATTAATTGACTTGGGTATCTGCACCTCGATGTCTCCTAGTAATCCAAGCTGTGCTGAGCTGAATTTGTGTAAGCTAGGTAGATCTTTTAGGTTGCGACCTAATACAAAGCGTCTATTAATATTAAGGACTTCACCTGAGGGCGTCGTTGCTGAAAAATCACTGTCATCTATCTTACGATTTTGATAAATAAAACCATGATCAGCGGTAATTAAAATATTATTCGCATTCGCATTTACTAACTTTTTGATCAATTGGATTAGCTCGTCGATAGTTTCTTGAGCTGCTATAAAAGCGTCACCTTCTGATTGAATCTTATCACCGGTATGATCTATACGGTTATGATAAATATAGATAACATCATTGGCTTTGAGCAGATCTCTGCTATCATCGCGATTCAACTTTATGAAGTTCTCAGCGGTAACGGCACTGCCTCTACCCGCTAGCGCACCATTCAAAATCTTATTTCTTGAATCACTACCTTTTGTACTGATCGAATCAACAAGTACAGTACCACTACCATCTTCAGCGAAACTCAGCTGCTTATGAGGCAACAGTGATGCCATGCCAAGCTGAGTGTAACTTGGCAGCATTGACAACATCGGCTCAAGCTCGGCATCAAAACGATCCTCTTGGCGTATCAATCGCATCAATTCATCAGCTACCTCGTAACGTAGAGCATCAGATATGATGACATATACCTTATTGTTACTAGCTAAGAATGGAGATACAAATCTATGATAGAAGGTATTTTGTAATGGAATTGACGTCGCCTCCCACTTAGCTGTTGTATCTACGAAGCTCTGGAAACGATTATTTAAATCGAGCAAATAGTTATTGGAGTAAAAATTCTCAACCTTTTCAGTCATCTTATTAAGCAGCGTTGGTTGATTGGCTTTTAACATATGATAAATATATTTACGATATAGCTGATCAAGCTTGAACCAAACCTCACTGTAGCGTATGACACCCTCAGAGAAGCTACTCATCTCATACTTTGCTTGGCTAAGCTCATACATAAACTGCGCAGCATAATCTATTGCTTCATAAATATCTTTAAACTGCGCATACCAGTGACTTTGTTGATGACGCTGCCGTATCCACTGAGAAACCTTAGAAGACGTTATCTCACTACTTAGAACACCACGTATTAAAGAGTCTATTATTTTTAAGTCGATAAGCTCAAAATAATCCAACTCAATGATATGTTCGATATCACGTTTATTTAGATCTTGCTTAACTCCTAAGTAGTCAACGAACTCTGCTGATAAACACTCAAAGCTATCTTTTTGTTGGATATTGTTCTTCCAACGTTTAAAAAAGACAAGGGCATCACCCGTGAGCTTCACCTCACCCTCAGTGCTCATTGCATAACACGATTTGAATAGTTCGATAGCAAAATCACGGATACCTGGCGCCTCACTTTCATAGCCATAATGGCGATACATTTGCTGCCACAAAAACTCATCCAAATGATATTTTTTTATCATCTGAACTTTCTCATCACCCCCACTTGCCAGCTCTTGTAATAACGTCTCGACTATTAAGTCCAGCCTTGGCTCAGACTTGGCACAAACCGCACACATCTTTAGACGCATGATACCCATACTGTCACTATCTTTAAGTAGCTGCTTGAGTGCTTGCTTGCGGTTTTTAGCTTGAAAGAAAGGTGCGTGCTCACGTATCACTTCAGAATATTCAGTACCAATCCCAAGATCAGACAACCATATAGAGACTTGATCGGTCCGAAACACGGTATTGGCTAGCTGAACATCTAACAGCCAGTTTTCAAGTGGCTCTGGCTCTACGCCTTCACGGTATAGTAAAAACTTTTGCTTGGGCGCTGCTCGTAATACTTGGTGCTTAAGGCCAAACTCATTATTATCCAAGATGATCTTTTCTACATCTGGTAAATCCAACGCATCAAAGTCATCACGTAGCTCAAGCTTGCTGTCGTACCAAAAGACAATACGATGATTTTTAAATAAATTTATTAATAAGTTAGCAATGCGTTCACTCATTAGCTTAAGCCCTTAACACTTTTTAATGCAGATCCAAGTTTAGGATAGTTGGCCTTGACCCCGTCGTCCAAGTCAATCTCAATTTTCTTAGTCGCTAATGGATACAGTGTATCTCGCTCATACTCTTCAAGCTCAAGCACCAATTTATTGATTTTGGCTATTTCTTTGATGGCTTTGGTCTTCTCGCCTTCGGTAGCACTACTGCTAATACTTAGAGCTTGTAGACGACCTTTGTGAGCCTCGATTTTTATACGAAACTCTCGCAGATATTCATTGAGTACCACGCTAGCGGTATCTAAACGATAACGGTGCATATAAATAAGGGCATTAAAGTCACCACTTGAGAACATCCAGTAGATTGGACGTTTTTTATAGCGCTTGATGTGATCGTCATAAAAGTCTTTTAGGAAATAATCACGAATATCACGCGGCTTACCATTTTTGCCTAGGGCCATTTCAATAAATTTCATATTTTCGTTGTAATTCGCTTCACCAAAAGCCGTCTTTAGGAATCTACGGAAGCAATCTACGATGTCATCGCTAAACCACTCACCATCTAATATAGGTAAGACGTTGTCCTTGTCAGGTGCATAGCTTGGCTCAGATACCTGCTGATAGTAGTCCTCAATGGTGTCGCCTTGATTGGCCAGTATTAATCCTGGCTCATCTAGGCTATAGCGGCCAAACATGCAGCCAACGGCATAGGAGACAAGCTCACGCATGGTATCTGCCAGCAGTAATGCTTCAAGCTCATCGTTTGTCTTATCGCCACCATAACGGTAATGAGGATTGCAAGTAAGGGTAATTTCTTTAAGCGGCACATCTGGGGTTAGCTCATCCTCCAAACCGTAAGCTTCGATAAAGATTCGGTTATTCTCTTCTTCAAGCCTTTGCATCTCATCGGTCATGGTTTGCCAATGATTGCGCAACGCTTTATAGGTATCTGCTAGTGCTGGCTTGCGATACTCGTCTTCAAGCAATGGTAAGGTCGTAAAGTCCCATGAGGTTTCGTAGGCATTCCAATCATAAGTAGTAGTTGCTATAAGCTTACTTACATTGCTATTTACATCTACAATACCTTCGATATCAAAGAATGCTGGAAGCTTTCCCATATCACCGGGCTGATAATTATAAGTTGGAGAGATCACTTTCATCACACTGATTATAAGGTTGCTATTTAAATATGCCAAAATAGCATTATCTAAACTAATATCATTAACAAATAATGAAGAACCCGCGTTATCAAAGATTGAGTTTTTTGAAACTCGCGCTGAAGTTTTAGGTGATGCTAATGCGTTCCAAGTAATACCATCTCGAAATATATAATCAAGATTATAGTTATGCGATCTAACCTTTCCTGTTTTTTCGTTTTTATAACCTCTTATAGCTTTTCCATCAGAATACCAATTTACTAAATAATTAAGGTTTCCATACCACTTTCTATACTCTCCCCCTTTTTGATAAGGAAACCATTTACATTTCGACAACTGAGCCTCTGAACGTGAGCTTGCTTTTAACATAGTTTCAAACTTGCTAACTTCATACCATTGGCGAATAAATAAGTCGTTGTTTGCAGTGGCCATACCAAGCCTAGTATCAGCAATATTACTTAATAAAGAATGTTCAAATAAACTGACTATATTATCACTTACCCAATAAGCCATCGGCTTCTCTGGTATTTTCTGAAAATCTCTAACTGAAGTAAAATGCATTAATAGAGAGTCTGGGTTTTTAATTGCTTCAATCAACATATTTTTCTTTTCAATTTCCGAAGTCCCAGTAACCAAGCGTAAATAAACTCCCTTAAAATCTTGCTTATTAATATTTTCTAAAACGAAGGCTGTAGTTTGAACCTTTTCACCACTAATACTATCAAATGCGCGTGCTCCTAAATGAGCCATTGATAACACTGTACTATGTTCTAAAAGATGTTCACGAAGCTGATAATAAGAAGGTAAAAACATCCAACTATGCATAGTTATCATAGCTACTAAGCCTTTATTTTTAGCTAAATCAAGATTTCGTTCTATGAACATAGCAAAAAAATCAGACTTACTATTAGGATATTCTTTCTGCGACCAGCTACTTAATTCGTCATTCATCCCTCCACTACCCATGTAAGGCGGATTAGCTACTACAACATGATAACGAGGGCTTAAGTACTCGGTTTGTTTTAATACCGTCAGCATCTTCTCATGCGTATGACTTAAAAACAGTTGTCCTGACACATCCTTAGCTTCCAACTGTGCCAATATCTCTGTCACATCCGTTAACGTTGGTCGTATGAGTGAGCCGAAGTTATCAGCTTCATCAAATTGATTTAAAGTAGTCTCAAGGGCACTGTTAAATAAGTCGTGGCCGATAAAGTCCATATATTCATCAAGCTCATTCTCATCAAACTTAATGGCCTCAAGGACGCAGATATTTGGACGTATTTTTTTACTAAAAAATCTTTTCTGCTTAGCACGTGCTTTCATTGTTAAAGCAAAAGCAGCCAACTCGCCTGCCCGCTCATCTAGCTCAATACCGTATAAGTTGTGCGTCAAAATTTTCGAGGGAATATCTGATTCGCTATAACCTTGCTCTTCATATATTTTATAAAGCAAGTCAAAAGCATAAGTGAGCATATGACCTGACCCACAGGCAGGATCACATATTTTTAGATCTTCTGGACGCTCAACTCTTAAAAACTCAGTTTCGTCATTATCTTCAGCAGGCTTGATATAGTATTCCATACTGTCAGCAAGGGCAGACTCTGGATGGTTCAATAGCCATAAGCGACCTAGAGAGTTCTCTACTAGGTAGCGTACAATCCAGTGCGGCGTAAACAGCTGAGTGGCTGCAGGAATGTTCTCTGGCGTGACCTTTTCGTTTTTCTTAAGCCCTGCAAACACTTCGTCCTTTTTATCAGAGATATAAAATTGATATAACCAGCCTATCACCTCCACATCCTCACAGACCTCAGCAGTCATCGCTTCGCGCATAGTGGTTAAGATAGAGCTGGTAGATAATAGATTGTCTGGCATCAAGAGCTGAGTATAGTCATCGATGCGCTGAAATAAGAACGGCATGTTGCTATGCCAGTAATTGCAAGTCGCTACCAGTAGTAGTCGATACGCTTCCGCTTGAGGGTCATCACTTGGCAATGTCCCGTCCAATAAGCCCAGCACTTGCTGCTGTATATTTTCTGGTATCTCTCTAGCGTCAATATGTCCCATCTTAGCTTCTGCTAAGATTTCAGGTTGCGTCTGGCCTTCTGCTGGCGAGACAACCCCAATACGAGTGTAATGGTTCACATCCATGTAGCGCAGGGCACTGAAGCGATTGAACCAAATATAAGCTACTCGTTCAATGAGCTGTTGCTTACCCAATTCAGTAATCTTCGCCTCCAGTTCTGCTATTGAGGCAGGATGCTCACGCCTCGCTAGGCTATCTTTCGCCAGTACAAAACTTAGTTTAGTATTTACCTGCTCAAGTAGTGTAGCTCTAGCCTGTTGTGCAAACTTTTTAAGATTGGCTGTTTCCATCATATTTGTACCCTTTTACCTTTACGGATCTGTTCAAGCATCACTTGACGCATGGCTTCTACATACTGCTGCACATCTTCTTCACTCTCTAGCCAGGCACTTTCATAAAGCACCTTTAGTTTATTTAAAGTAATGCTCTCCATAACAGGCTCTTTTACTTCACGCTTGTCAGTCGTTCTGTCACTAGCTTTGACAGTGACATTCGGCTGACCAGATTTATTATCAGGCTCTGATGTACTTTGTAAGGTATTCTCTATAGAAATAGTTCGCGGTGTGACTAAGGCTACCATTTTCTGTAATAACGCTGAATAAGTATGCTCTTCAAAATAATTAGGACTATCCTTAATCTCAGCAATTAAATAAGCTTCATTAATTGAATGCACCGCTTTAACGAAAGGTGCGTCAAACTCAGCTTGCCTAACCTCTGGCAACTTGGCATATTCTTTTGTTTTTTGCATACGTGATTGCATCAAATCAATAGCATCAACGGCATCTTTTCGAGCCAGCTCACACGCTGATTGAACCTGATCTTTGAGAGTATCTAGAAGCGCTTTTGCCTGTTGAATCTTATTTCCTTTAAAGATTGCAACATCATCCAAAGTCCTACTCAATACATTGGCTTCAGCACTATTGATATACTTTAAGTTTGACTCATGGCGGTTTAAATAAGCTTTGGCATCATCATATATCTTTTTTTGAGTTCCATTCATAAAGCCAAAAATTGGATCTAGCGTATGCTCTTTGACATTAAATAGTTCATCTTCAATATCTTCGTCCAGTTGCGTTAAAAACCACGAATACGGCTGTTTTGTTAATGCTTTAAGCTGCTTAATCGCTGGTTCCAACTCACGAAGGAATGGATAGCTATTAATAGCCTTGAAGAGACTCTCAGTCTTAATAATCTTTTCTTTTAAGCTCTCTATGGTTTCGACCGCTAACGCCTTCGCCTCAGTGTTACTTGGAGGAGAGTCAAAAAACTCTTGATAAAACTCTTTTAGCTGACTTATTTGTGAAGGCGTAAAGTCTAACTGTGGCTCTAAAACCATGTTTTCACGACTACGTGCATTAAGCAGACTATCTGCTAATTTATCTGATTCAAGCAAATGGCCATCAAGTTGAACTTCCACTTTATTACGTATACACAAACGTGCGAGCGTATACAGCGTCGCTACCTGACTCCAGCCATAGGGCTTTTTCTCATAGTATTCAACTAAAGATTTGCCAGTAGTGCGTAAACCGTTTCTCTTATTCCTGGTAATATAACCAAAAATATCACTTTCTGGTTCCGATAAGCGATTCACATCCTCATCTAATGAGCCTTGCTGTACACCTTGCAATACTTCTCTGACATCACCCTCTTTGTAAGATACACCTTTTAGCATTTGTAAGTTTGGATACGCTTGAGTGATAAGCTCATTAAAACCTTTATTAATACGGCTTTGTGCATCTGAAGCATTTGCTGCTATTTCACTACCGGCGACAAGTAAAGTAGCGTCTACTATTAACGCCTCAATACGAGTCTCTAATTCATTTAGACGTTCACGGTTTTGTAGACCTTTATCTTGAAGAATACGACTGACTGAAAGCGGCTTAGCTGTAGTATTATTGTGCGATATATACTTCTCTGTCCGTTTGTACATGATGAGTTCGTGTATAAGCCTAGCATCGGACGGCATGGCTACAAGTAACTCATCGGCATGAAGTGCTGACTTACTAACCAGCTCGCTATGGCTTTCTGAATGCTCATAAAATGGGCTTATGACATTGATGGATAATTCAAAGTCTCGTCCATATAACTTATCATCAAGCTTATTTGAAAAAGAGTAGTCCTGACCTTGATTACTTAAGCCATTAGCATCGTATCGAATTTTTCGGTTTTTAATGACTGTATTAAATATAATCTGTTGAAGATGATCTGCCACCGTTGCCGTATCGACATCCGTACTTTTGATCTCTTCCTCAATATCTTTTTCTTCATTCGTTAAATACTCATATACCTCACCTGTGCGGCGTATATACGTCTGACTCTCTAATAAATTTAATGCTTGGTCAATTTCATTTTTCAGCTGACCAATGTCCTTATCAAAGCTGTTAAGCATCAACACACATATATTATGTACAGTTGGCTTAAACTCTTTAATGTACTTAACTAAAAACAGTGCTTTTAAAACACTAATAGCAAATGTACTGTCTAAGTTCGATTCTGCCGTTAAAATAGCACTTTGGATATCAGATTTCAGAGCGGTACGAATACCCTCGAACATTAAATCAAAGGTTGCTAACTCACCAACTTGATTGTCACTTATTTTCATAATAACTTGTTGGAACACACCCAGCATTGATCGCTCACCAACTGAACTGTGTTGACCTTCAAAAGCATTATGCTTTGACAGATTGGAGATAGCAGCTTGGAATAACGTAAACTGGTAAGGTATAAATGGATAGCTATTTACAAAGTGTTCTTCACTTTTAAAGTTTTGGTATGCTCGATTATCACTCGCAAAATCAAACAGCGTCTTAAAGTTATTTTTTTGTTCATGATAAACGGTAGAGAGAATCTCTTCGCCAGCTTTATTTTTGATAAGCAAGCGCTTTTGAATCACTTCAGCCACATCTTGGCTAGTGAGCTTCATGCGATTAGCGAATCTGGCTTGAATCTTAGAGAAGTCATTGCTTTGTTGACCTCCTCTTTCACCTACGACACTATCCATATCTTCTTGAGCAGTGACGATTACCCATGCTCTGCCTTTACACTTTGTTGCTAAGCTTTCTGCAACTGTTTGTAGGTTAGTCATGAGCTTTACATTCTCTGCGATGTACTGACCAACCTCATCAACAAAGAAGTTCAATCTAAAATCAGCTAAGTCATTTAGTTTAATCTGCTTTTCTATATATTCATTGACTTGCTTAGCAAAATCCTCGATTGATAGATGATATTGAGCACGGTACTTTTCTAGTATGCCTTTTGCCACATCTTCACTTTCATGAGTCACTTGGCTATAGGCTTTAGCGATATTAGATGATTCAAGAATGGCCTGTTCTCTTCCTTTATTCCACTCTTTACCTGAGTTCTCACGATACGCATGTTTGAAGTCCTCATACAAAGATCTACTATCAAGGTCGCGTTCAAACTGAGCAATATGACCTTGTTTTCCATAGTAGCCACACATCTCATCGAAAACTTTTACAAAAACAGCCAGTAGCGCGTCAACTTGTGTCTTACTAATAACATCTGCTTTTTGATCAATATTGAACAAAATACTTTTAGATGGAATGGAAACTGCTTTTTTGAGCTTTTGTTTAAGTGTTTCCTTATCTTCACCACTCAATAGCTCATTTTCAGGGCATTTGGGTAAAAACAAATCTAACGCTGATTGAGTACCACCATCCAGTTGTACCTGTCTATTTTCAAGCAATAACGCCAGCATTTTTAATAAATGTGATTTACCAGACCCAAAAAATCCTGATATCCAAACACCGTTAGCACCATTGTAGTCATTGTATGCGCTCAAGAAGGCTCTGAGTCGGTTTTGCACTTCATTTGTTAGCACATACTCTTCAAGCTCAATACCGAGGCTAGCATCATCATCAGCTTTAATAACCCCCTCTATTGATCTATCAACTTTTTTTGCAAAAATATCTTTTAAAATAGTCATAATCTTCTCTTAGCTATGCTTCACAATGGTATATATTGAATGCGCGATAATATTTGTCATCATGCAACTTATCAAATAGGTCTAATGATGACCCTGCTTCAGCAGAATATGAGTAAGCACCTGGGAAAAAGATGACTGTCGGTTTATGCTTGGCTGTACTTTGCAAGTTGTTTAAAACATTATGAGATCGTATATATGGAAAGACTTCACCGACCCCAGTTAAAAACAATACATCAAAATCTGCAGTCTTAAGCTGTTCAGCTATCGCTGGGATTAGGTAGGCTTCTGGATCTAGAACACCCTGTAACAACTCTTTTAACTCATCCTTAGTGATGCTTTGTTCGAGTTCAATAATTTGATCCCATATCTCTCTCTCTCTAAGTAAGGCTATAGATAAGTCATATAAATTAATGGTTAGTACTTCTACGCCCTCAACTCTCAGTTTACTTGCCAGCTGAATTTGAATGTCATTCATCTGACTCGTATCTTTTGGGCTAAATGGGCAGATAAAAAATGGGACCTCATTGCCAAGGCCCTGCATTTTTAGAAACCGCTCACCTGAGATGATAGCGAATAAGTGGTCAAACTTAGATTTAAGAGACTTTTTATTATTTACAGACATGCAACTGCGCCTTGACTATGACAATAAATTAGTAAAAACATCATTAATAGGATGGAAAATATTTAATCTCATCTGTATTGTTTTTCTTTAGCTGATCTAAAAATGTAGAGCTTAGCATAACTCCCTGAATGATATTATCAGTATTCAAAAAACCAACCTCTCTCATCATTTTGAATAAAACCTGACGTAGCTTATCCTTAGTTGATTCACTCAAATTATCGAGCTCACTATACCAATCACATTTATGATTAAAAAAAACATCAAAAGCTTCATGAGTCAAATCTACTTTAAGCGTAATAAACCGCTCACGTAAGACTTCTGTTGCAAATTCAGCAATAAATTTATATCGTCGACATATTGCCAGCCATAATATATATAGTTGCTCTTGTCGATTCGTCCTCACTAACCATTCAGTTTCTTCTAATGACAGCATTTTTAAACGACCTATAAGCTCCTGACTTATACGCTTAAGTGAGCTTTCAGCTTTAGCTTGTAATAAATTTTCATCGACTACTTTTTTTTTGACTAAATGCCAGTCACTTAATTCTAGATACTCATCCGCTATGGCTACACTCTCTCGAGGTAACACAGTAGCTGCGGTAAATGACATTGTATACTTACGAGTATTCATCGGTTTACCCCATTAGTTTAGAGGGTTATAAACAAATCGCCTATTATTGCATATGGATGCCTTAAAGAACATACAAGGCAATCAAGAACAGCGAAGTATCATTAATATCGACGTTAAACGCTCAAATAAGAATCTAATAAGCCTAGAAAATAGAAAGACATTTTAAGCGCTCACTACCGTATTTATAGCGTGACACCGTGACAGCTCTTTAACTTTGTGGCTTTACACTAAATATTCACGTTAACGAGTAACTGGCTTGTCACGCATACAAACAATCTCTGAAGCTATACAATGTATGAGTTGTCACGGTGTCACGCTAAAACTACCTGTCCTACACTGCTCTAGTATTGCCGGAGACTCAACATTCTGAGGAAATATATAATAATGCTGACACTGAAGACAAAGCGAAGCTCGGCCCTATAATCAAAAGAGACTTATAGGGCCGAGCTTCGCTTGTAAAAATTTGAAATAACTTGCCGACAATCATCTTATCTACAGTGATAATAGTTTTATAAAAACATTCACTCAGGTACTTATCAAGCGGCCACAACTACAGCTAATGATCTGCTTTTAGATGCTATAAGCTGAACCACTATCTACCGTGCCAACCAAGTATCCCAGAATACGGGTGGTAAAGTTTGGCCAAATAGAAACCACATTAGCATTCGGTGCGAATTTTAGAATATCTTCACTATCTGAAATTTCACCTATAAGTTAAAATATATATTTATCTACTGTCTTTAGTTTCAACTTATACAAGCTAGTCATAACGTGCCAGCATATGTGCGAAGGCTCATCTATATAATTAACTAAAATATATAACTAGATAGGGTATTCAGTCATCACATACCCCTACACCTTTTTTTACCGTGACAACGTGACAATCCTCATCCTATATAGTGTTTAGAAGAATATTATCCGTGACAATATCTTAATCATATAGATCAAAAACTAGCTTCTAGCCCTTTCTGCATATAGCTTGTCGCTCTGTCACCTTTCTCTTACCACCTACCTGAATAAATCAGCTTGATAACTACTACAAGTTATATAAAAAAGTAATCACTCAGAATTATAAAAGGCTCTAGTTTTCAATGAGTATTATCAGTAAATAACCAAAATATTTCATAACTCCTGAAGAGCCATAATAATCATCCGTCATAGCCAAATTCTTATCAGACCGTTTATGTTTTTTCTGTACTACCCGTACTTCATAACCATGAAAACTCTCACGAGCACCGACACGTATCGAGCTATTGAGCTCTAGCTCTTTTTTAACATCTCGTACCGCTTGCTCATTATGCGCCCTAATCTGCCAATGACTGGTATCGATAAGCTGACAACCTGTCATCATAAATTGTTTGAGCATCTCAAGCTGAGTCTCTTTAATACCAAAATGGATTGATGAGGTGTTTAAGTTGTGTTTATTTTTAAATACTTCTACAAACAATCTCAGTCTAGCAGGTTCATCAACAGACATCTGATATGCCCTATGAAGTGCTTTGACTAGAACCTCTTGATTTTTATGTCCCGTTGGCGCACTCAAAAGCAATCTATTATCGACAAAAACCTGACTGGCTCTATCGTAAATCTGTCTAGCTTCATTGACAGCAACGCCATGCCGAAGTGCGACCTCTGGCAACCGCTCAGCTCTTTTATCGATACTTATATTTTGTAGCTCTTCTAACAGTGCAATAACATCATAAACTTTCGAATGAATGAATATATACGGCTGAGTATCTACTGCGTCATTTTGTGTGTTTTGCTGGCAAGCTATATCAGCTGATGTGCTGTTATAAGAAAATAGAGACTCTTTACTCACAACTTTGCCAATTAAATAGCCACGCATCTTATCGAGATGAACCTGTTTAGTGTTAGCAGCATAAGCCCTGTTATCCTGTCTATTCACTGTCTGATAACCGACACCTGTCACCATCTCAAATACGGTTATAGGCATAACCAGCTTGGCTTGACTCATTTGCCAGCCAGCCAATAGGTTAGCGGTATGTAGATAGTACTCAAACGTAGTATCTGGCGTTAGATGCCCAGCAAAGCTAGCCAGCCCAAACCACATGCCTTGTTCTTTATTATTAGCAAGGACGGCCCTAGTGATAGCGTCACTATGGGCTGTAGCATAATCTGTCATTAACTGCGTAAGTGGCGAACCGCTTAACACCAGTGCCAATTGGCTAACTGCGGTATGCCGAAAGCTATGAAAGGTAAAGTCATGGGTAATAAGTAGTCTATCCCATATTATTTTCATCATATTACTGAAAAATACAGATGGCAGTGGCTGATCACCTGAGCCTCGTGAGAATAAATAATTTCTTTTTAATCTTTTTTGTTGATAATAGAATGCGATAAACAGTTGTAACTCGTCATCCTTGAAAAGACTATCTATCGGTATTACTCTTTTGGCAGTACTACTTTTAAGCCTACGATAGCGGTTGGGTTTGAGGATTATTTTTGGCGCTTCAATCACTTGGCCATTGATGATACCTATATCTGTAATGTCCCTAACCTTAATGCCGATGATTTCATTGATACGCATACCGGTGCGATAAGCAAGTGCTAGTACCACAAAGCATAATTGCTTTTGATCGATCTCTAAACTCGATAACTGAATATAATCTCTCATTGCATGATAGATACGCGGGGACACCATATTTGCTTTTACTACTTGTCTATTACTCCCCCATGGAAAATACACATAAGGGGCATCAAAGTGCATACGCTGGTGATCATGAAATGCTTTCAGACGTCCATAAGTAAATTTCTGGCTGTCTTTCAGGCGATCAAGATGAGATAACGATTGACCAGTAGTATTGTTATTATTATCTATACCACTAGATGTATCATCAAACTCTGAAGACTTGCACAGTACAGACAACTTGCGACCATCTTTTACCTTACTTTGAATAATCTGCTCGTAAACTTCCTCAAAGTCATTGCCCTCCCACTGATCAATATCCTCATCCAACGTCAGCATTAGCCAGTCGCGACCAATGCAGCCAGCATATTTACTGATAGTATTTAGTCGAATACTAGTGTCAGCAAGTAATGACAATACCCAACTGAGCAAGCGTTGTGCATTAGGCTGGCTAGCATCTGTCTTTAATATTGTGATAGTAGAAATAGCGGCGTTTCTAGTTAATTTGAGTGCATCTTGCAACTCTTTGATCAGATTTTTACTAAAACTAGGATAGTTTATGGTAGTGCTTTGGCTATTCGACTTTATCGATGACTGATAACTGGCATCAAACAGCTCAGACCATTCGAGTAGCATAGAGTTTGGCTTGATGAGCTCTCGGTTATAATTGATTAGCTTCTCAGTAGGCAAACCTGTTGTTTTTATATCACCTTGTTTCACCACGGCTAGCGCACCATCGATTAGACTACCCTCTATCTGTCGCCAGTGGTAATTGGCATACTTGATGAGCAGTGATTGCTGAGGGCGATCAACATCTTTATTGGTGAGTTTAAGCGTGTTTGAGATATCGTTGATTATGGTGTTAAATGGCTTTATCTTGGCAGTGCTTAACTCTTTATCCTTTAGAGCATATAAAAAACATAGGCTCATATCATCGGGAATATAATCAACGAATCGCTTTAGACTGTCATTCTCATCAGCCGCGCAACCATAATTATCATCAGGTACGCTAAGCGGTATTATAGCCAAATGCTCTACCCTGCTTTTTTCATCAGTCGCTGCCATGTCAATCTGATAAATCTGACGTTCATCAAATAGCCAATCATAGAGCGCTTTTAACACCTCAATGTCGTTGATACCGCCATACATGATGCTGCAATATAGTAATCCCTCAACCAAGTCATTCACTGAAAAGCGCCGTTTTCGTTGCCAAACCTCCATCATTATCGCGCTACTGTCTGCTACAGCGCGTCCATTCACAAACCAGTCATAGTTAATGGTCAAGCGCTCACGAGTCGCCAGTATCGGTACCACAGGCTCATTAAGGTATATCTGATGAGCTTTATTATAATCACGAACAAACTCTAAAAACCCGCGCCGCGCCAATTGGAAGTTTTGAGCGGTATCGAACTTCTCCTCTAGTAACTGGTTAATCGCTTCATAATGATGCTGCAGCTCACAAGGCGATTGCATAGGATATTGATTGATATATTCTTTAATTAGGGCTTTAGCATCATACTTGATACTGTTTTTAGCTTCTTCTCTGTTCAGCTGTCGCAGTTTATGAGCGCTAATGTTATCCATATAGGCAAACCTCAATTTGTTTTAAGTGAAGGTCTGTAGCAGTCGCATCTAAATGGGGACTAAGCTGGTGCAGCTGATTGATAAAGCTTGATGACATCGGATGCATAAATTCTTGATCAGCATGCTCATGACCGTAAAGCGCGCAAATCAGATAATCAGGCACGCGCCCCGTAAGCATGGATCTCAGCTGATGACGCAGCCAATTATCCTGATGACTAAAAAAGTCTTGCAACTGATAGCGGACTCGGCTTGGCGTAATACTGGCAAAGCCTTTTGGATTTTTTTGGTAAATTTGAATGAGGGGTTGTTCTGATTGCAAGATGTCATTGATGGGATAAGGTGCGGCTGGACATAATGGATTATAGATGGCGGCAAACTGCTTAATATAAGTCATATAGTTTTGTATAGCATTTATCAAAAACTTACTAAAAGGAATGAGCCTGCCATCAGACTGCGCATGACGCTCTTCTTTATCAGATACCCATAATGTATGACGCTTAAAATCAAACTGATTGAGTAATCCTGGTGCATGTCTGACTGGGCGAATACCCGTTTGGATCAGGATAATATGCCACAACCAAATACTATAGCTATTAAACTGCGCAATATAGCGATCTATGCGTGACTTTAGCTTGCCATTAAAGCTCTCGGCACTGACAGCCAGTTGATTAAAGAATTGCTGGCACATTGTGGTCTTTAGTGCCATATCACTACCAATGTGGCTTCTATGCCCGTTCATCGGTACGCTACACTCATCTATTAAAAGTGCTTTTTGTTCATCATTGCAGAATTCAGTTATCAGCTCTACCGCTTTTATATAAGTTTGCTCTAGCTCTACCGTTTTAGTACTGGTGTAATACAGCGCAGAGCTATGCCTTACATCAACGCCTGTGACCAGGTCAGCATGTAAGGGCTTATTAAGTTCATTTTTAATAAGGATAAATAGCCCTGCTTCAATATACTGGGGACTCAGTGCTGGCAGGTTAAGTACATCTTTAGCATAAGAGATGGCGGCTTTAACAGTATCGGATGGAATGGTAATCTTATCCTCAAGCATGATTTGCAAAGCTTCAGGCAGTGCGCGATAAAAAGTACTGCCATAGCTTTGTCTGTACGCAAGTAGATGACTTCGAGTATTGGTCGTCACATCAATCGTGATGGCAATGCAACTAATTTCACGGACCTGGTCATAAATAAAATACTGCCGTTGACTGAGACTGCACTGCCAATCAGTAATGATGCTATCCATACTAAGACCGCTTAGCAGTGATAGCAGTAATACCGCATATCCAGTCTTATCTTCTGTATTTTCGCTAATAAAACGTTGCCAAAGCGTGGCAAATAATATTTGGTATCCAGTAATACTCAGCTGACGATGATTGGTTGGGAAATGAAATTGATTACGGCGGGCATGTTGATGGTTATCTTTCAATCGCCATTGCTGTAGCTCGGAGGATTTAGTGATTTGTGTGGCTGGCTTAAAGTCATTGTCTAGCAGTGGTACTTCGTCGTCATCGGCAATATTTTCAGCAGTTGCCACGTTACTGTGCTTTTTTGATTGTTTCTTACTAAATACTATTCTTTGTAATGGCTCACCATCGATATGCGCCACTGTCTTGGTGACTGTTTGAGCCGACTTTATGCGTTTAGTGTCCTTAGTATAAGTTTTGCCGACAAAGGTTTTATTATTGATTGCTACCTCATAAGCCAGCCTGATTTGACCGATTTTACTACCAAGATATTGATTGGCTGTTTTACCCGTTGCCTCTTCCTGTTTGACGCTTGCCTCATCTTGTCTAATATGAGGTAAACATGAGGACAAGCTATCGCACTGAGCGTGAATGCTGATTAACTGGTCGAGAATGTTACGTTGTGGGTCAGCAGGTCTTAGTGCCATTCGAACCCGTACGCTAAGCTTATCTATTTTGGCAAAGTGCTTATCATGGCGTGCCGTGATCATCACCATCACTTTTAAGTAGCCACTCATAAACCGCCAAGCATTACTATTTATATCAACTTCGCCATACACTTGGTAAAAAGCAATCAGCATGTAGCTGACCGCCCACTCTACTGTTTTACCTTGCCGAATGATTTGTTTAATCACATCTTCACAGTCTATGCCAGTAAAGCCTTTAAGATTGTCATATGGTGTCGAAAATAATAAATCAATCTCATCATCTGACACCAAGCTGATTACATGAACCACAAGCGCATGCATTTTCATATAATGTGGTGAATCTATTGGGATAAGCTTATCCAACGCTTGCCTGTCGATTACATCATTAAATAACTCAGTGTGACCCATAAGATGTGTCCATCCAATTCAGGTTTTTGGGCAGCCCCAGCATCGCATCATCATTGGCTACCTTACACTGCTGATACTCATAAGCACTTTGGTTGATACCAGCGAACTGACAATAACTGGCGACCGTTAAGCGGTTCACGCCCATTAGCTCACATATAAGCTGCTTTGGCGAATTCTGATATATCGCTTTAAACAGCATGGGATGATCCACACCATTAAACCTAGATAAACTAAGCACCTCACACCATGCTAGCCGTTTAATGTCATGACTGCTCTCAGGTGCAATTAAGCATGGCTGTCGATATCTAGTCTCAAGCTTCATAACTTCATCAATACGCGCAAAGGTATTAAAAAACTGATAGCTATCTTCTACAGCACACAATCGTAGTGGTTGACGATAATAGTCATCTAAACTTGCCAGCTGTGGTCGCAGTAGAGGTAATCGATGCTGCTGCCAAACCATAAAGGCAGATTTTGCATCAGGATGAA
>Ga0208435_100140_pt1 | contig 23542 bp, 18 predicted proteins | sample 24_taG_FD_184097 | JGI IMG/M metagenome (GOLD analysis project Ga0208435, IMG submission 184097) | Marine viral communities from Cariaco Basin, Caribbean Sea - 24_WHOI_OMZ (SPAdes) (version 2) | ecosystem: Environmental > Aquatic > Marine > Oceanic | place: Caribbean Sea: Cariaco Basin...
ATGTGAATCTGGAGGTTCGTGAGAAATTGGGCTTACCTGAGCCCAATGCCGAACCTGCAGTGGAAATGCTGTTTGATGGGCGTCGCTATTAAACACTGATCAAGCATGAAGGGGGCCAGTTCCCGGCGCACTTAAGGCTTGCGAGCCGTGCCGGGAACTGGCCTTTTCGTGTTCGGGGTTGGCTTCAAGATGTTGAGGTTGACCGTTTTGGTCGCAAAGCGGACATTCAGATTACGCCAGCCATAAGCAGCCGCTGAAAGCGATCCGGTAGAGGGCCATTGGCTTGGAACAGACTGGAAAAACTTGTTATGTATTCACAACCTAAATTGGTCTATTGCCCAGATTTTAGAAGCGTTTTAATTTTCTCCTCCAAGCTTACCCAGTAAACCTCTTTATCCTCCAAGTCAAAACCACCCGCTAAAACACCACATTTACGAAACCAGTCATTTTCTTGGGAAACCGCCTCGTTTGCTCTCCCCATATAATAAGTGAAATCAGAATCATTTTTTATGACTCGATCTTTAATCAAAAAATATGAGTAAAGCTTTCCAACAAGGGTCAGAATTTCTGTACGAGGAGTTGTTTTCGGATCAAGAATTGAGCAAAAATCACCCTCTATCGTACCCAAGAAAAACGCGAGCAGCTTTGAATTTACATCTTCTCTGCCTGATGTATTTAGTCGCTTTCGTAGCTCTTCAATCCTCATGTTATTTAGTGCTAACCCTGAATACATTTTTTCGAAAAATGGAAAATTTTTTCGAAAGAGCGAAAGTTTTTCTTCATGCCACATTTCTTCGGTCATATTTGAATCCTTTCCCAACTTTGGGGCTATGGCCTATACATAACGTCCTGGCTGAGCCGCGGCTACGAAGCAGCCGTCGTACTCCAGACCGGCGTTAGGGTTTTAGTGAACCTGCACTCAGTATTCAACCTTGGAGCAATTGTGTCTAACACGCCAACCCGGCTCCGGCTAAATTTGGATCCTTCGGCCTATCTGCCCCCCCAATCGAGAACTATGAGACCATGCCTTTCTGGATATGTGATGACAACCTGATTACCGAGGATGGTCAGGTCTTGCGGCCCGTTGGGGGCATCTCCAAGAAATGTCCTATCGTTGACTTCAAGTGATCTAGGGTCCATGGCCACAAGCTCTCTGTTGTTGCGGAATATTGCCAGTATTCGGCCAAGGTGGAACTTCATTGCAAGCGGATCGACCCAATCGAAATGCTGATTGTGCTCATTCGGTCCGTGGCTAAATGAATTAACGATTTTTAGCGGGTCCGGCTCAACAACCACGACCCCCCGCCGCCCCTGAAACAGGCCGATGTATATTCGGTTGGAGTCGGGATCAGGAAGGATGCAGGCCGGGATGCTAGAGTCAGCGGCACCACTGTTTACATCATGGAGAGGAACTGAATCCGAAAAGGCTCGAGACGAACGATCGAACTTCGACAGGAAACAGCCTCCAGACGGAAGACCCGCATCGTCCGAGGTGTACCCTCTTTGAACCCCCACATAAACGGCCTCCTCATCCGGTGACAGCGCTATAGACATTGAGCCCCGGCCACCCGCTGGATAGGCGAACTTGGTAACACTGTATGTATTCGCATTTATTTCATAGAGCGCGTTGGACTTGTTACTGGCAAAAAAAACGTAGTCTCCGTCGGCCGTCGCCGTGAGCGATCCTTCGCCACCGCCCGGAATTGGAATACGTTTAACTATTGAGTGTGTGGGAAGGTCAACGGCGAGAACGTAGTCAGAGAACACCTGGGCAAGGAAAAGCTTTTTCCCAGCCACTACAAAACTTCCAGGGACATGCGAACGAATCTTTCGCTCGCCACCAGGTTTTACGGCTTCGTACTTATCAAGGTCAATTTTCCCTGTGACCCTTCTCTCCGCTAGGTGGATGAAGAATATCGTTCCTGCACCCCAATCGCCTACGACCAACAGATCCTGGTGACTAATAATGTGCTGCGGCCTAGGCTTTTCGCCAGGTAACAACAATACTGGCGGCGCACCTTCCGCACCGGAAGCTTCAGATAATTGCGGCGTTCCAGGAGCCAAGTCAGCATGTGCAGTGGCTACAAAGTCTGCGAGTGACGTCACGAGTGTAACGTTCGAGACTCCCGCCATCTTCTCCCCGCCTGATTGAAACCCGCTTTCGGAGAAAAGGAATCCTCGGTCGGCACCCACATCCGCAACAACGCCCTGGAGCGTAATAATATGGGATTTGTTGACGCGGGATTTCCACAATTTGCACTCAACGATCCATGTGATGGCGATCCCATGCCGCTGATGTGTTACGAGCACGTCAACATCATGGCAACCTCGTGCGCCATCGACTGTCTGATCAGTTTCGGCCGTGTAGCCAAGCCGCCGAAAGGCTTCCGCCACCACTTCCTGATAGTCTCGCCAGTTGCTCCATTCGTCCATGTCTCATACCTCTAAGGCTTCGCCCGGCAAAGAACGACTTTACTACCCGACCATGGCTAACTCGGTCGTAACGCCCCACGGGAGCCTTCAGGCCGGAACGAACTACAACATCTTGTCACATGTTGGGCTAAAAAATTCCAACTGCGCCGGCAATGCACCCGAAAATAAAATTAAAGAATGACAGGTAGCCAAATACATACGGAAGCTTCGAATTTCCAACCTTTTCTTCGTCAGCTTTAAGTAGTTGATGCCAATTGATATCGTCCTCGTAGTATGAACTGACAAGCTTTTTGTAGTTCTCAAATAGCCCTTCATGGTGATGGACTAGATAGATGCGATAAAAACCTACGAATAGAAGCCCTGTGAAAAAGCAGACCAAAGCGAACTTTGCAGTCCAAGGCGCACCTCCGTTCTGTGCTACAGAACCAAGATAGGCAAGTACCGCGACTGCACCGCCCGCATTAGTGGAGAAAAGGTAACGTATCGCGGAGTCACCAGATTCTCTCGATAGATGGTATGACTGAGACCAACGTCCTTCTATATGCTGGCCTCGAATCCTCCGTAGCTGTTTCTCTGCTTCTTCCGTTGTCATTTCAACTCTTCATATGTAACGCTTTGCTCACCGGTAGATTATGCATGGAGTGAGTAATTTATCCGTGTGCAACAACTTGTAATATGCCGTCACCCCCTTTTCAGTTTGTCACGCTTAGGGCCGCGTCCAAGCTTTCTAAAGCCGAAATCACCTCGTTGACAGTATGCTGATCGAATTCAGGCAAGTCAGTCTCGTCATGTGTACCTTTGTTCAAGTATGACCAATATGCGTTTCTTCCATCTTGACCTAGCACGGCAGTCAGAGCAGACACTATCAGCTCTTTATTAGGTATATCTGACTGGGAACGATTCAGCTTGGATCTCAGGTTTTCAGCTAATGCCCTTAGATCCCATGGCGCGGAAGGGGAACGACGAGAGACGCTAATTAGACTGTCATTCTTATCACTATGCTTTCCGTAATGAAACCAAGTTTTTTCACATAAGTTCTCTAGCGCTCTTCTTGCCGACATCAATGCGTCGCGATACTCGCCTTGTGCATATAGTTCGCGCGCAGCTAATACATAATTTTTGGGTCGCCTTAATGAGTTAACTTGAATATGGTCTTCGCCAGTGCTTGGTAGAAAAATGTATGACTGAGACGCAAGTGATTGAGTCTTACCTAGCAGCTGATGCGTGTTATTAAAAAACTCCTCGCCATGAACTGCCAAAATGATCTGACAACTCTTGAAAAAATCGTCAACAAATAACGTTTCCCTGATGGCACGACGATGTTCATCATCAATTGCGTTCACTGGGTCGTCAAAAATAAGCAATGGACAACGCTCTTTTATGTTTTTGGCTAGCAATATTGCTAGCCCAAGGCAACGAATATGACCTTCACTTAGAATATGGAGAGCATCAAATAAGGCGGAAGGTTCTTTCAAAAATGCAATGCCTAGTCGTTGATTCTGAGATAACGGAAGTTGAACAGAAGCTAATTTATCTGCTTCTGTATCGTAACGATTAAAAGCATTGTAAAGTTTCACAACCAGGTCGCCGAGGTCAGCGACCAACTGGCTCGGCAATCGATTCTTATATGCATTCAATCTTTCGACAAAACTCTTATAAGAAGATGCAATCTCTTGATTTATCTGTATTTTGGAATACTCAGCAGCCACATCAGCTATAAGTTGGGCATTCTCCGTATCAAAGCTGGTGATTGCCTGTTGCGCAGCAATAATTGCTTGTTTGGCTGTGTTTCTGCGTGTTCCTAAGACAGTGATTTGTTCCTTAAACCACCGCAAACGATTTAGTTCATTTTGCTTGGTTGAACGAATTTGAGTGTCCTGATCAGTCTTCTTGTCGGCCTCCTCGAGGTACTTTACCTGAGCTTCCAAGTGCTGCCATGGCGTAAAACCATCCGCCAACTGCTGCTGCAAGGCCTGCCACCATTCGATATCGACTTGTGAGTCAGGTAGAATTTGAAAATTCCGGATAGCATTGCTCTGTGGCAGAAACGTTAAGCAAACATTCAACATCTGCGAGAGATCCAGCAACCATCTACTTATATTTTGGCGAAGCTGTTGTGATGTTTTCTGAAGCTCTGCCAAGTGTTGTAGCTTTCGAAGTTCTTCATTAGCGTTACCGTAAGGATTTACGGATACTTGGGTGAGCGGCGTTTTACACGCTGGACAATGCTCTGGACTACTCGATTGTAGCTGAACAACTGCGTCGTACAGATTCTTGAATGATACGTCCTGACTTGCATTCTTCAGGTCTTGTTGCTTTAACCCCAGCTCCCTGAGATCACTGCTAATGGAGCTACCCAGTGTCTGCAATGCGCTTAAAGTCAAATTGGTTTTACTTGCTTGGGGCTGTTGCAGCTCGGTTTCTAGTCGCTGGATTGCTCCGGCATTTTCATCATCACCGTTTAGTTCAAAGAGCAATTGACTAAAGGTTGCTCCGTCACGGTATTGGGTGGCTAAGGTTTGCTCCTCAACATTTAGCCTTTCCAACTCTGCATTGTTAGTCGCTATCTGCTGCTGCGAACCAGAAAGTGCCTGCCTTTTCTGCGCTAACTGAGCTGCTTTAACGCCAATAAGATCAATATATTTTGCGTCAAACTCAGAAGTAAAGTTGCGTACAAACTCGTTGAAAGAGTCTAAGCCAAATAATGTTGATATAAGCTCAGTCTGCTTGGCGGGTGCCTGAGCAGCAATCCTAGAAAAGTTATCGATACGGTTTTTTTCAACGAAACAAAATCGATATAGCGCCTCATTTGCTTCAATTGCAACCTCAGAACCTTGCTCGTTTAAACCTGTGACAACTGGCGTCGTAAAACGATTAACATGTGCGTTTCTCAGGTAATCACCTTGATCCCGAAAACGCTTGCTTTCCGCTTCAGCTACATTACCAAGAAGGCTATATTCAAGGGCTTCGCAGAAGCTAGATTTGCCAGTACCATTTGGGCCGTATATGAGGACTAAATGGCTTTCTAAATCAAAAATCTCTTGCCTAGAGAAACCGCGAAACGGCCCCACTACCATACTTTTTATCTGAGTAATGGGGGAAGTTTCCTCGGCGGTTAGCTCGGGTAAAGACTGAATCTCTGTGCTTAAGGCATCCCAGTTAGCCTGTGCCAAGGCAACCATTCTCTTAACCCGCTGGCCTTGATAGGTTCCCAGAGAAGCAAGCTCATCAAGGTTTGCCAGGACAAGGTTCGCCAGCTTGCGCACTCCCGGAAGAACTTCTTCTGAGTCCAGAGTTCGCAAAAATCGTAGATATTCAGACTCAAGCATAATACTCCCTTAAAGTTTAGGTTCAATTCCTTCACTTTTGGCACCCCCTAGCAAATGCCTATAGTGCTATCTAGAATTCTTAGACACTAGCTAAGTATGCCTCCGGGTTGGTCTTATTTTGAGTACCTTGGATTGGCAGTGGGTCATATCTTGCCCCAAAAGCCAGAATTTTTGATCACTTACTGGGTATTCCCGTTTTTGCAGCCTTCGGTATATAACGCGTTGGCTTTTTTGCGGCGCATCGGAGCGCCAGTATAGGAGAGTCTGACGACAGCCATTTGTTAGATTCTGACCGAAGAGGCATTGGATCGGGTGGGGAATACACCGCACAAACCCAGCGTGATAAGAACGAGCAACCCAACAACCCACTTCTGCTTCAGATTCACCTTCAAAGATAGTTTCTTCATAAGCGTCCCCTTAATTTCCGATTGTGTTGAAGTTGCTGATTTCGCCTTACCTACGGTAGGAGTTGAACCTACCGAATGAGTTACCACTGTTTGCTGTTGTACCGTTTGATACTCAAGGTCAATGGATTGCTCATTCCACCCGCTCCGATGCCTCCTCCATCCTGAAATCTAACAGCATTTAGGCAGCGCGCTTTATCATTGCAGAAATTTGGTTGTGTCATTATTGCTGACTTTGAACCATCAAACGTGCTGCACAAAAACCAATAAAACAAAAGCTTAGCCGAGCATGGCCATCTTTGCCATGTCATCATTGAGCGTCTGCAATTTGCTCCGCCAATCATGCTGGATTAAATCGCTGGGATTAGCTTGGAGGCTCTGAAGGAAAGCTCTGACTAGAATGTTCGCTTTTGTTTAATAGCAAACCTATCAGTAGCCCTCAGGGTGTGCCTACATGGTTATAAAATGTCGAAACAGCTCCGCTTATGGTTTCCCGAACACTTACAGTGGCGGCATAGGACAGTCCAGCTGATCAGCTACCAGCCTCATCAATTCGTATTCCCGAACCTCCACCTTGCCGTCATGCAAAATGCAATGGCCGCACGCATCGATGATGCCGGGCTTCAATAAGGGCGACAACCGGCTCAGAGAGGCTAGAGCGGCCTGTAGCTCTTTGATAGAGACTGTTGAAACCGCAGGTTGATTTGGCTCTGAGAAGAAGCCTGCGATGGCTTCCTGGTAGAGTTTGGCTGCCTCTTCCCGGGAATGGGAGCCAGCGCGGGCGAATAGCCCGACAACACATTCAATGTCAGTCCTTACCGAGCGATAGTTCCTGTGCCTTACCGGCACCGCCTGTTCTGCGTTGGGAGCCAGGTGCCGGTTCAGGAAGGTGTTCAATGCCAGTTCGAATAGGCTCAGCCGATTATCGGCAGCGACCAGTTTTTGGACGTTGCTCAGGAGTAGGCGGCGTTCGTCGGCATCTAACTTTCTGAGTGCCGGCATTGCCAATTCGAGAATCGGGAATCGGGCGGCTTCACCCAGCGTTTCAAGAGTGGGGTGCAGCTTGGCCAGTATGTCCTGCTGTTCTCCCATCAGTGTGTGTTCGGGCAAAAGTGCTAAGCAGCGCTCGCGTTCGTTAACGGGGAGGTGGTACGTCAGCAAGCCGTAACACAGCTGGATAGCGCCGGCCCGGGTGTAGAGCAGGTTTCTAAAAGTGGCCGGCAGTTGCTGCAAGAGGTCGGCGGCAAAGGCTTCGCTTTGTGGCGTAACGGTGCCCACCCGAGTGGACAGCTGGGTGGCTGGCTGCGGTGCGCTTTCGTTGAACGATGACCTCAACGGAGAGAGCCGGGCGCCCGGTGTGCCACGTGCTGGGCCAGCAACTTGATTGGCCTGGTCCGCGAATCGAACAGCCTCTGGCTGCGGGGTGTTTGTTTGTAACTTTGTGCTCGGCTCGGTATCTCTCAAGCGGCTTCGAAGACGTGCTAATAATCCGGGTTGTATGGCGTTGATGCGCTCGTTGACGGGCGGGTGTGAAGCCAGCAGCGAGCTGAATTTCATGCGGGCAGACTCACCAAAGCACATATGGTTCATGTCGCTGGCATGGCTGGTGGTGTCGAGGTACGCGCTGGTCATACCAATTTTGAACAATGCACCGCCAATGCCTTCCGGATTTCGGGTGAATTGTACCGAAGACGCATCGGCCAGCATTTCCCGTTGGCGTGACACTGCCGCTTGAATCAGGCGGCCGAAGAAAACGCCTACGTAGCCGATAATCATCAGAACCAGGCCCAGGACGCCCATGGCGAATTGCGCGCGATTGTCGCTGTTTCGGCTACGTGTGGCGCTGCTGTAGAAGCCCGCTCGCAGGAGGAACTGGCCAATCTGGCCAATCATCAGAATGCCCGCAAGAATGGCAATCAGCCGTACATTAAGGCGCATGTCACCATTTAGAATGTGGCTGAACTCGTGGCCCACCACGCCTTGCAGTTCGTCCCTGTCGAGTTGCGACAGAGCCCCTTTGGTGACCACCATCACCGCTTCACCCGGGCTGTAGCCCGCCACAAATGCGTTGATGCTGGTTTCACCGTCCATCACGTACAGGTCAGGTACGGACACGCCACTGGCAATCGCCATTTCTTCGACAATATTACGCAGTTTACGTTCGTCGGGATCGCGGGTGTCCGGATCGATCAGCCGTGCTCCGACCATTTTCGCCACCCGCGAACCGCCGCCTGCCAGATCAGCCCAGCGTACGAGCGAGCCAATTCCGATCAAAGCGACGACTGCCGCCGCGGTGGTTATGCCGTGCGGAGACAGCAGCCAATGATGAAAGGGCAGGGGGGAGCTTTCACTGCGGGTGACGAGGTAGCCGACCAGACAGACCGCCAAGGTGATGAGCACAACGGCGGTGAGAAACAAAAAAACAAGAAGGCTGGTATTGCGCCGGGCGTTCGCCTGGCGCTGAAAGAAACCGGGTGTTGCCATCAATCAGGCCTCAGAAACTGACTTTCGGGGCCTGGCGGGCTTCAGGAGATTCCAGTTGAAGTTGGGCGGTTTCTTTAAACGCAAACATCCCGGCGATGATGTTGTTGGGAAACTTCTCACGGAAGATGTTATAGGTCATTACGCCATCGTTGTAGGCTTGGCGTGCAAAGGCAACCCGGTTCTCGGTGCTGGACAGCTCTTCCATCAGTTGCTGAATGGTTTCGTTGGCCTTCAGCTCCGGGTAGTTCTCGGAAACGGCGTAGAAGTTGGCCAATGCCTTGGTCAGCAAGTTTTCGGCGCTACCCAGTCTCTGCATCTTAGTGTTGTCGGTCGGGTCTTTGGCGGCGTCTTTCTGTGCGCTAACGGCGTTGTTGCGCGCTTCCATAACCTGAGTGAGGGTAGATTTCTCATGGTCCAGATAGCCTTTGGCGGCTTCGACCAGGTTAGGGATGAGATCGTGTCGACGTTGTAGCTGTACGTCTATCTGAGCAAAGCCGTTTTTGAACTGATTGCGCAGTGATACCAGGTTGTTGTAGATGAATATCAGATAAATCACGACAACCGCGATAACAACAAGGCCGATGACTGTTGTCATTCCCATGCTTAACCCTCGAGCTGTATTTAGGCGTTATTTTCCACGATGTTGGCGTGGAAAGTCTTTACAAATTTCTCAAAATCGTTCGGCAACAACGGCTTACTGAAAAAATACCCTTGTGCGAGTTTGCAGCCGCGTTGGGTGAGGTAGTGCTCTTGCTCTTCCGTTTCTACACCTTCCGCAATAACCGTCAGGTTCAGGCTTCGGCCCAGATCAATGATGGTGTTGGCAATTCGTGTGTCTTCCTCGTTGACCAGAAGGTCCTGGATAAACTGTTTGTCGATTTTCAGGTGCTGGACCGGCATCTTTTTCAGATAGGTCAGGGATGAATAGCCGGTACCGAAGTCGTCGACGGCAATGCTTATCCCGGCACGGTGCAATTGATGGAGCTTGGCGACCGCATCGGTGATGTTGGTCATGAAACTGGTTTCGGTGATTTCCAGTTCCAGGCGGCCCGGCGGAATTTGGTACTCGGCGATACGCGCCAGAATATCTTCCACAATGGAGTCCTGTCGTAATTGGACGGCTGACAGGTTCACTGCGATCCTCAGGTGGGAGCCGGATGCTGCCCATTCTGCAACCTGCTTGCAGGCTTGCTCCAGCACCCATTTACCAATGTTGACGATGTGGCCGCTGGTTTCCGCGATTGGAATGAATTTGTCCGGGGGGACAAAGCCGTGTTCGGGGTGCACCCACCGCAGCAACGCTTCAGCACCAATAACCCGCTTCGTTTCCAGATTGATCTGGGGCTGGTAAACAATATGGAATTCCCGGTTTTTTATGGCTTGAGCCAGGTCTTTTTCCATCTGTTTTCGGTCGCGGATCTCTTGATCGATGCTGGCCACATAAAACTGAAAACGGGTGTGGCTGTTCTGTTTCGCCAGTGCCATCGTTTGTTCGGCGCTTTGCAACAACCGGTCTGCTTCGCACGCATCGTTCGGGAAGATCGAGATGCCCAGCGTTGATGTCAGTGAGATGCGATGGCTGCCCGCTTCGACAGGGGTGCCAACAATCGCCAGAATTTTTTCAGCCGTTTCCGCGGCGTGAAAGTTGTCGCAGAGTTTTTTCTCGACCACCACAAATTGGTCACTTCCCAGGCGCGCGAGGGCGAACCGGTCCGCAGTGAAGTTAGCGGTCAAACGGTTGGCGACGGTTTTCAGAATCAGGTCTCCGGTACGAAAGCCGCATTGCTCGTTCACCGATTTAAAATCATCGATGCCGCAAACCATCAAAGAGAAGGCGTTGCCCCTGGCTTTGGAAGCTTCGATGATCTGTTGCAAGTCCTCAAGGAAGGCATCGCGGCTGGGGAGTCCAGTCAGGGTGTCAATGCGTGCTAATTCGCTGACCCGGTCTTCCGCTTCACGGTACTTTTGCTGGCTCTCGGCGATCGCAACAAGCAAATTGTTGGTCGCATTCACCCAAAGGCCAAGTTCGTTTTTCTCGTGCCCCTTAGGGACCGAAAGGAGGTGTTCATCCGGGTAGTCAGGGTTGACCTTTTTCAGGGCGTGCACAATCCGCAGCAAGGGGCCAGCCAACAGCCAATTGAACAGTATGAAAAGAGTTAATCCAAGTATTAAAGCAATCACAATGCCCGAGATAAAGGTTGTGAGTGCCCGCATTAGCCATGTGTTGGCATCGTGTGCAGTGTCGAGGTGAATTTCGATGAAACCGTATGGTTCGTTCGGATTTTCGTTACGCTTGAGGACTTCCCTGTAGACCCACACCTTGCCGAAGATAAGATCGGTAATGGGTCGGAAGTCCAGGTGGCTTGGGGTACGCTGTCGACTACTAAGCTCGCTGCCATCAAGATGTGAAATCCGAGCAAAATTAATGGCTTCCAGGGCGAAGAGGCCGTCAACAACCTGCTGCCCTAACGTCTCATCAATGCTGAAGACGGCTTGAGTAGCTGCGTCATACACCATCGCAAGCGTTTCTTCTGCCTGACGCTCGAGCTCTGATGATACCCTTTGTGCGTCCAGCACAACCTGCACGGTACTAAGCGCGAGCCCTGCGATTAACGCAACAGCCAGCACCCACCCCAGGATTCTAAACCCCAGATGGTTTTCGGCTTCAAGCGTTTTTCGTGTGCGGATCATTACAGCTCATTTGTGTTGGGCTAAAAGGGGGATTTGGGTCGCGTTAAAAGGCAGCCTGCACAACAGTATGGTTGATGCTGAATACGGCGCCACCGAGTATGCCTGAAATTTGTGTTATGTCCTGAAAATGCGTGTATCGTTTTGTTGCAGTTTGAACTGTTTCAAAAACAGAAACGCCCGCTTAGAAACTCTAAGCGGGCGCTCTTGGTCTGACAGCGAGATTTTATTCGCTGTTCGTTCTGGATGCCTTATTAGGCCAGGTTTTCGTTCACGAAATCCCAGTTAACCAGCTTCCAGAAGCCTTCCAGATAGTTTGGACGGCTGTTGCGATAATCGATGTAGTAGGCGTGTTCCCATACGTCGACAGTCAGAACCGGCTTGTCTGCGCCAGTCAGTGGTGTTTCGGCGTTGCTGGTGTTGACGATTTCAACACTGCCGTCTGCCTTTTTAACCAGCCAAGTCCAGCCAGAACCGAAGTTGTTGGCGGCTTTGTCGTTGAATTCTTTCTTGAAGTTGTCGAAAGAGCCGAATGCTTTTTCGATGGCTTCTTTCGCAGCACCCGTTGGCTCGCCACCACCGTTCGGTGTCAGGCAGTTCCAGAAGAACGTGTGGTTCCATACTTGGGCGGCGTTGTTGAACAGAGGGCCGCTGGCGCTCTTGATGATCTCTTCCAGAGACTTGTCAGCATTGTCAGTACCATCAACCAGGCCGTTCAGCTTGGTTACGTAAGTCTGGTGATGCTTGCCGTAATGGAACTCAAGAGTTTCCTGGGACATGTGCGGTTCCAGAGCGTTCTTTTCGTAAGGCAATGCGGGAAGTTCAAATGCCATGAGGTCGTTCTCCCTGTCTCTCTTTGTTTGTGAATGTGCGTACAAGCAATATAGGGGCGGATTTCTTTTATTCAACCCTTAGCTGTAAGACTGCACGTAAATTCGGGGCTGCCAGGTAGGAACTGGGCGCAGTTTTTCACACGCCAGACCAGTTCTTCGTAGCTGTCCGCCAGAATATTGATGTGCCCAAGCTTGCGCCCGGGGCGTTCACCTTTGTTGTAAAGATGAACGTGAGCGTAGGGTAACTCGAGAATGCGTTCGATGTCGCCATGCTCGCCGATGATGTTGATCATGCAGCTAAACCCTCGAGCTTCAACACTGCCGAGTGCGTGGCCGCTGACTGCGCGAATATGGTTTTCGAACTGGCTGGTCATGGCGCCTTCGATGGTCCAATGACCGGAGTTGTGAACCCGGGGCGCCATTTCGTTCGCAACCAGGCCGTTCTCTGTCTCGAACAGCTCCAGGGTGAGTACGCCGACATACTCCAATTCGTTGAGCAGTGCTTTGATGTACCGCTCGGCGTCTTGCTGAACGTGGGCCGGGAGCCCGGGCGCTGGCGCAATGGAGTAGCGCAGAATACCTTCGTGATGGGTGTTTTCGGCAATCGGGTAGAAGGCGACATTGCCGTCTTCCGAGCGCACAGCAATCAGCGAGACTTCGCGGCTGAAATTGACGAATTTTTCGACGATAACTCGTGGGTGGCCTATCGATGCCCACGCCGCTTCTGCTTCTGCCGGGGATTTCAGAACCGCTTGGCCCTTGCCGTCGTAACCTTCGGTGATCGATTTGGCGACTACCGGGCAACCGAGCGCTTCGGCTGCGGCTCTCAATGATTCAGCGCTGTCTGCTGTCTTCCATTCGGGGGTTGGAATGCCCAGTTGGCCGAATAAGGTTTTTTCCTCTTCCCGATTCTGGCATACCTTCAGCGCACGAGGGCAGGGGTGTACCGGCTTATGCTGAGCCAGCTTTTCGGCAACATCTACCGGCAAGTGTTCGAATTCGTAGGTGACACGGTCAACTTTTGATAAAAAGTTGTCCAGCTGCTCCCCGTTCCGGTCTACGATGGTTTCGCCAAGGCCTGCGCTGGGGCTTCCCGACATGTCGTAAAAGACAAAGTCTTTGGCTAGCGGGTATCCGGCGAGTGCCAGCATGCGCCCCAGTTGGCCAGCTCCTAGTACACCGATTTTCATTCGAACGCTCCTGCCTCTTAAGGTTTGGGAGTGGGCATTACTGATCGCTGGGATCAGGGTTGTCCAGCACGGTCTGTGTTTGAGTTGCCCTGAATTCGTCAACCGCTTTGCGCACTTTGTCGTCGAAAGTGCCGATAATCTGGGCTGCCAACAAGCCAGCGTTAGTCGCGCCAGCTTTGCCAATGGCGAGCGTTCCAACGGCGATGCCGCCGGGCATCTGTACGATCGAAAGTAAAGAGTCCAGGCCGTTCAGGGCTTTGGACTGAACCGGAACGCCCAACACGGGCAACGAGGTTTGAGATGCAACCATGCCCGGAAGATGTGCGGCCCCGCCAGCGCCAGCGATAATGGCCTTCAAACCACGATCTGAAGCGGTTTTCGCGTAATCAAATAGCAGGTCAGGCGTGCGGTGGGCAGAGACAACTCGTGTTTCATAAGGCACACCGAGTTTGTCGAGCATGTCGGCGGCGTGTTCCATGGTGGGCCAATCGGATTTTGAGCCCATGATAAGACCTACAAGCGGCTGCATAAGCAACAGTCCTGTGATAATTGGAAAGCCGGCCATTGTATGGATTGGCCCCCCGCCATGCAAGACAGAGGCTGACGCCAAACAGGGCACCTGTATGGTTATTCATTTTAACGTTTTGATTGGCGAGCGTATTATCTAATCTACTTTATCAAACCCTTTGTATTCAGGAGTTGTAATGGAACCCATTCGTCCCGATGACGATGAGCTGCGAGCAGACGAGCCGTTTGGCGGTGCCGAGCCAAGAGAGCCTGTAAAACCAAAAACAAAACAAGAGAAGCCTGGGAAACCGCAAAAATCACCATCGCCAGCCAAAGGCAAGGGTAGTGCGAGTGGCGGTAACGCGTTGCTGTGGGTGCTGTTGGTTATTGTGGCTGTTGCGGCCGGGGCCGGTTGGTACCTGCAGGAGCAGCGTATCCAGGTTCTCGAAAGTCAGCTACAGGATGCCGATTACTGGGCGCGGCAAAGCAATCTCGCGCTCGCTCGCTTTGAGGGGGAGTTGTCTGAAACGGGCGAGTCGTTGCAGGAGCGGGGTGCTCGCTTAGAAAAGCAGATTGCTGGCAATGAAAAGCGTCTGGACTCGGCTGATAGCGAGATACGTAAGCTTTGGGTTATCGCAAATGAAAAGAACAAACAGCGGCTGAATGAACAGCAACAAAAAATTGCCAGCCTCGAGAAACAGCAGGCGGGCGCAGGGAAAGTTGTTTCCGACCTTGAGGCGCAGTTGGAAAAAGTGCGTACCGGGTTAGCAGGAGATGTGGCTCATGTGAACGAACGATTGAAAGGTGCGGTTGCCGCCCTCGAGCAGTCAGATAAAGCGACGGAAAAACAGGTTGCAGCCGTTGAGCAAAAAATTGAGGGAGTCGCGCCGCTGGTTGATCGTCGTATTAAGCGTTTTGAGCAAGAGCAGAAACTCGGTATTGATGGGATGGAGGCTCGTATTGCGACACTGGAGAAAAAGGTGGGCGCGCAAACCGAGAACAGGGAGGTTCGAGCATTGAAGGCTCAGTTGTCGGAGTTGAAGCAAACGGTCGCGTCGATCAATGCTTCAAGGGCGCAGTTAACCTCCCGGTTGGTGCGTTTGTCTGAAGAGGTGAATCAGATTCGTTCCGGAGCGGGCAGTCAGTGATCTGAGCTGAAAGTACGCGAGGGTTGAATGTAACGGTTTGTATTCATCCCTTGCGGTAGCTCTCATTTCTCTCGGGTAGCAGTTGATATGATCAGGCAACTCGAAAAGGGATGAAGAGTGTAAAAACAATGAGAATCCGAGTGCCTTTCGTCAAAAGCGCCGCCATGCTCTGCTGTGTGGTGGCGTTCTCTGGTTGTACGGTGTACCGATCCATTGGTAAGAGTGTCGGTGGTTTTCTGCATCCGGTGTCGGGTCATAACTTTGTACACATCGATACCGATGACTGGGACCAGAATAATGCGTTGCTCTATTTCTACCGAACCGACTCTGAATGGGCGGGCGACGAAATCGAAGCGCCCAGCGTCTACATAGATGACCATCATTACTTCAATATCCGAAATAACAGCTTTACATGGCTTGAGGTAGCGCCTGGCGAGCGGCACATTGCCATGCGCCGGCCTCTGCTGGGGCTTGAAGGGCTGGGTTCATTCAGTTTGAGCTTGATTGCGGACGCCACGCTGACTGTTGAGCCGGGCCAAATTTACTATCTGCGTTATAACGAGCTCAGCGAGCCGGACGAGCGCCACCCGGAACTGGATCCTGATGATCCGTTGGCATCGGGTGATCTGCAGCTGGTTACCCGAAGCTATGCGATGAAACCGGGTGAAATCGTTTCAACGTTGTTCCTGAACAGTGATCTGTTGGCACCGAACCACGCTGCCACGTCTATCGTTGAGGAAAACCAAGACGACGATTATGAAAAGCGAAAGGTGGCCCTTGAGGAAGAGCGAGAGCTGGAGATCGAACGGCTGAAAGAGCAGGGTAAGTACGAGTCCGCTTCATGGTACTGGCCGTTCGGCGGCGGCCCCACTGAGCCGCTTGAAAGCGACCGACGGTTAAAAGAGCTTGAGCAGCAGTACGCACAACTCGAGCAAGAGCGCGAGCGCCGCAAAGAGGCGGAATCCTCTGGGGGCTGGTGGATTTTTTGAGGGGTGAGCGGTTACACTAAGGCGGCGGGCTAGAGCATAGCGCCATTTGGGTTCAAGTTGCTGTTTTTGGTCAATAAATGCTCGGTTTTGGCGGCGTTTTGAAAAACTTTAGATTTTTTCGGGAAAACGTTTGACACCGCCGAAGAAATGCTTAAAATGCGCATCTCACTTGGTTGAGACAGCAACGCTGAATCAACAAGCGCTAAAGCGCGCAAGTGACTGCTTAAGGCTTGAAGAACAGTAAAGCCTCGAAGTGGGTGGTTAGCTCAGCTGGGAGAGCATCGCCCTTACAAGGCGAGGGTCACTGGTTCGATCCCAGTACCACCCACCACTTTTAAGCAGTAAGCCAGACGAGTCTCTGGCACCCGATTTAGCCGAATAGGCTGAGTCATGCGGAGCGGTAGTTCAGTTGGTTAGAATACCGGCCTGTCACGCCGGGGGTCGCGGGTTCGAGTCCCGTCCGCTCCGCCACTTTTTCGGGTGGTTAGCTCAGCTGGGAGAGCATCGCCCTTACAAGGCGAGGGTCACTGGTTCGATCCCAGTACCACCCACCAGATTTGAAGAAAAGCAGATCCAATCGGATCTGCTTTTTTTTTGCCTTCCGAAATCTCAGCATGCCACAAAAGAAGCCGGGAGACCTAAGTCACCCGGCTTTGATTTGCCTACCGTGCTTTACTTGCCAATCAAAGACTGGCCACAAACCCGCACAACGTTACCTGTAACACCAGCAGAGGCTGGGTTGCAGTACCAGGCAATGGCTTCCGCCACGTCAATTGGTTGACCGCCCTGAGAAAGGCTGTTCATGCGTCGGCCGGCTTCACGGATGGTAAAGGGCATGGCGGCCGTCATTTGCGTTTCGATAAAGCCGGGCGCGATAGCGTTGATGGTGATGCCGTCCTTAAGCTGCTTGGACATGGCTTCCACGTATCCGATGACGCCACTCTTGGCGCAGGAATAGTTGGTTTGGCCGAAGTTGCCGGCTATGCCGCTGATGGACGAGATGCACACAATGCGGCCGTTCTCGTTCAGCAGGCTGCGGTGCATCAGCTCTTCATCGATCAGCTCTTCTGCGGTCAGGTTGACAGCAATGGTCATGTCCCAGAAGTGCTCTGGCATGTTGCCGAGCGTCTTGTCACGGGTGATGCCCGCGTTGTGAACCACAAAGTCCACACCGCCGGTTTCTTTGGCGATGAAATCTGCAATCAGCTTTGGTGCTTTTTCGTCAGTGATATCGCAGGCCAGAGCCTTGCCTTTGATGGCATCGGTAACGGTTTTCAGATCTTCCAGGGCTTGCGGGATATCGAGGCCAATGACCGTTGCGCCATCGCGAGACAAGGTTTCGGCAATGGATGCGCCGATGCCGCGAGACGCGCCGGTGACGAGTGCGACTTTGCCGGCAAGAGGTGCGACCGGATTGGTGGCTTTCGCTGTGTCGGCTTTTCCGATGCGAACAAACTGACCTGACACATAGGCTGAGCGAGGCGACAGGAAGAAGCGCACGCTGGAGTCCAGCTGGTTTTCTGCGTTGGGTGCCATCCAGATCAGGTTGGCAGTGGCGCCTTTCTTGCCGATTTCCTTGCCCATTGCCCGCACGAACCCTTCGAGGGATTGTTGCGCGGCGGCCTGCGGTGCTTTGCGGCAGGTGTGTGGGTCTTGGCCAATCACCAGAATACGGCCGTTGGCAGCCAGTTTGCGGATGGTCGGGTGGAAAAAGTCGTACAGCGCACGCAGTTCCTGCGGGGTTTTCAAACCGGTAGCGTCAAACACCAGAGCGGAGAACTTGCCGTTAAGCTCACCGGTTACATCCAGCGCTTGGGCCTTGTTGCCTACTTTCGAAGATTCGTCCAGTGTGTCCAGACCGGTTGCGTGGAACAAGTTGGCCGGGCTGGCGCCCAGTGTGGCACCCAATGTTGATACAGCTTTTGCACCGGACCCCGCGGCAACTAATACGTCGCCTTCAACATAGGGCTGGTCGACACGCTTCAGGCGCTTCAGAGGGTTAGGCGAAGGCAGGCCAAGCGTTTGAGCGGCAGATTTGCCGACAGGTGTGTTGACGAGCTTAAGGTAAAGATCTGACATAGTTGCTTCCTGTAACGAGTTTATTCATAGAATGGTTTAAAGGGTAAGGATTCCAACGTTTAATGGATTGACTGAACCCGGGGTTGGCATTGTCAGACTTGCCAATGAGACGCGCCGGTTTATCGATAGACTTCAGCATAACGTCAAACTTCTCGATTATTCATCGTTATACAGGACATTTTGATATGGCACAGGCTCAGAAAGGCTCCAAATCCAAAGCTGCGAAACCGAGCAACGGTATTCGCCGCGTAGCGGTTATTGGCGGTAATCGGACGCCGTTTGCCCGTTCCAACACGGCCTACAACAAAATTAGCAATCAGGAAATGCTGACCTCTAGCCTGCGCGGTCTGGTGGACCGTTACAACCTACAAGGTAGGCGCTTGGGGGAAGTGGTTGCCGGTGCGGTCATCAAACACTCCCGCGATTTCAACCTGACCCGTGAGGCGGTGCTTAGCTCGGGCCTGGCACCCGAAACCTCGGCATACGACATTCAGCAGGCATGTGGTACGGGTCTTGAAGCTGCCATTCTTGTGGCAAATAAAATTGCCCTGGGGCAAATCGAGTGCGGTATTGCGGGTGGCACAGACACCACCTCAGACGCCCCTATCGGTGTTGGCGAAGGTTTGCGTGAGATTCTATTGGACCTTAATCGTGCCAAAACAGCTAAGGAGCGCCTGAAAATACTGGCCAGGTTCCGCCCGAGCTATTTGGCACCTGAGATTCCGACCAATGGCGAACCTCGCACGGGGTTGTCCATGGGCGAGCATTGCCAGATTACCGCGAGGGAGTGGAGCATCGCGCGGGAAGATCAGGATCAGCTGGCTTACGAGAGCCATCAAAAGCTGGCGAAAGCCTACGAAGAAGGATTCTTTGAGGATTTGATTACACCGCTGGCGGGCTTGAAAAAAGACAATATTCTGCGCCCGGACACGACGCTTGAAAAGCTGGCCACCCTAAAGCCGGTTTTTGACCGTGAAAACGGCACCATGACCGCCGCTAACAGTACAGCTCTGACGGACGGTGCCTCTTGCGTGTTGCTGGCTAGTGAGGAGTGGGCCAAAGAGAATGGCCTGGAAGTTCGAGCGTGGTTGACCTTCTCAGAAGTTGCTGCGGTTGATTTCGTGGATAAGAAAGAAGGTCTGCTAATGGCTCCTGCCTATGCTGTACCACGTATGCTGGAAAGAGCCGGTCTGACGCTTCAGGATTTTGATTTTTACGAAATTCACGAAGCCTTTGCCGCTCAGGTACTGTCTACGCTGAAGGCGTGGGAAGATCCTGTGTTCTGCAAAGAGCGCCTCGGGCTGGATAAGCCGCTTGGCAGCATCGATCGCTCAAAGATGAACGTAAAAGGCTCCAGCCTGGCAACCGGACACCCGTTTGCAGCCACCGGTGGGCGAATCGTTTCGACACTGGCTAAATTGCTGGAAGAGAAGGGGGGCGGCCGTGGCCTGATTTCCATCTGTGCGGCCGGCGGCCAGGGCGTTACCGCTATTCTGGAACGCTAATTTTCAGGAATGTTGTAATTCCCTTTGACATAAGGCGCTTCACCTCGTATTATTCGCGCCACGTTGATCGAGGCGACTTGGTTAACAACCAGTTTGATGCGGGGTGGAGCAGTCTGGTAGCTCGTCGGGCTCATAACCCGAAGGTCGTTGGTTCGAATCCAGCCCCCGCTACCATATAAAAGAAAAGTCGGCTTATGCCGGCTTTTCTTATTTTGAAAGGCAGGCCAGTAATTCACTGGTCTGCCTTTTTGCGTTAGAGGGGAGTGGGATGGGCGTTTACATACTGGCAGCAGCATTCTCTGCCGTTTTCATGGGCACCATAGGCGCCATCGCCGTTTATGCGGACGTTAGCGCAGAAACCGTAACCTTCTATCGCCTGTTCATTGGTGCGTTGCTCATGGCGGTCTTTCTGCTTGTCAGTGGCCAGAAGCAGCGGATCTTTACCTGGCCGGGCTTCAAGGTGCTGATCACCGGCGGTTTTCTTGCGGGTTTCGTTGTCTTTTACGTAATGGCCATGGGCTACACCAGCATGGCCAATGCGATTATGTTGTTGTACCTCGCGCCTGTGACGGCATCAGTTGTGGCTCATTTTTTCATGGGTGAACGGCTCTCAGGAGCCAGTGCCGCATTGATTGTGGTGGCTCTTTTGGGCTTTGCCATGATGCTGGAGTTCAATTTCAATCTGTCTGGGCGGGGCGAAGAGGTTCTGGGGCTGTTCTATGCGCTGTGCGCTATGGTGTGCTATGCCGCATTTATCCTCACCAATAGATTGATTCATGAGCGGGTACATGTGCTGACTCGGAGTGGTTATCAGATGTTGGCCGGAGCTCTGTGCATGCTGCCCCTAATGCTTCAGCAAGGCGAGAGTATGAATGCGAGTCAATGGGGCTGGTTGGTGGCGGCTGGTGTGGTGCCCGGATTCTTGGCCATTATGCTTGCTGTCGTGGCTTTGAGGGCGCTTCCGGCTGCGACATTCGGCACCCTGGCTTATTTGGAGCCTATCACTGTTGTTGGGCTGGGGTGGGTTTTGTTCGGGCAGAGTTTGAGTACATTGCAGTTAGCTGGGAGTGCTTTAATTGTATTTTCCGGTATAGCCCAGGCGATAGTGTCTCAGCGTATCGGGGGTACATCGGACGTCGCTAGGGCTGAACAGTCTGACCATGATGTCTTAAGCACATCGTAAAGCGCATGAATGGCTGCCGACCGCTCACGCTCACGATGCCAGATAAGCCCTACGGGTTGCTCAAGACGAGCATCTTTTAACTTCAAAACCTTCGCACCTAAGGCTTCCATCTGCGGGGTGCAGAGTGCGGGTACAACGCTAACCCCCAATCCGGTGGCGACCATTTTACCTACGGTTGATAGTTGGTGTGCCTCAAGCTCCGTTTTCAGAACCAAAGGGCTGTCTCGAAGGCTGTCTTCAAGATAGGCATGCACCGCTGACGGTTTCTGCAGGGAAATAAATGGATGTTGAAGAAGTGCTTCCCACTCTACACGCTCTTCGCCCTCGAAGCCTGAGCCAGGCTGAACAATCGCCACGAACTGGTCGTTAAACAAAGGTTCGAAGGCCAGCGATGCAGGGTAGGGCTTGAAGCCGATTCCAAGTTCTACTTCACCGATCTGAACCATATCGATGACATCTTCATTAATGACATCGTGCACTTGCACTGAAATCTTCGGATGCAAAGCCCGAAATTGCTTCAGGGCTCTTGGTAGCACGTTGATGGCAAAGGAGGGCATGGCGGCAATACTCACCTTGCCAATTCCCAAAGAAAATCGCTGCTGCAGTTCGTCGTGAACCGAATCCCAATCAGCGAGAAGCTTCCTTGCCAACGGCAGTAGCGACTCCCCCTCTGGCGTCAACTGCACCGATCGGGTGGTTCTCACAAACACCTTCCCGCCCAAACTTTCCTCAAGACCTTTAATGGCCATGCTCAAAGCCGACTGTGACGTGTGCAGTCTTTCACTGGCGATAACGAAACTGAGGGTTTCGGCAACGGCAAGAAATGATCTGAGTTGTTTTACGTTCATGGGGCCCGGCGTTGTGGTGGGTGTAAGAAATATTCTATCGCATTATTGTTTTGGTTTTCGAAATAATCGCTTCGAAAAATTCGATTAAATAAATAAACCTCGTTCGTAATAATGGGTTTTCATTAACAAGAAACGACGAGGTTCAAATGGCTGGATTCGATAAACGCGTGTCTTCTTACGAGGAGGCTTTAGAAGGCTTGGCCGATGGCATGACCATTCTGGCCGGTGGCTTCGGTTTGTGCGGTATTCCGGAAAACCTGATCGCGGAGATCAAGCGCCGGGGAAATCGGGACCTGACAGTGGTATCCAATAACTGTGGTGTCGACGGATTCGGTTTGGGCTTGTTGCTGGAAGACCGTCAGATTAGCCGCATGATTGCTTCCTATGTGGGCGAAAACAAACTGTTCGAGCAGCAGCTGTTGAACGGTGAGTTAGAGGTGGAGCTGACCCCGCAGGGGAATCTTGCCGAGCGTGTGCGTGCCGGCGGCGCGGGTATCCCAGCGTTTTTCACCGCAACCGGATATGGCACGCAAGTGGCAGAAGGCAAGGAAGTACGTGATTTCGATGGCCGAAACTACGTTCTGGAGCAGGCAATCACAGGCGATATCGCCATTGTGAAAGGCTGGAAAGCAGATACATACGGCAACGTGGTTTATCGGCACACCGCCAAGAACTTCAATCCCCTGATGGCTACCGCCGGAAAGATCACGGTTGTTGAAGTGGAAGAAATCGTAGAGGCGGGCACGTTGGATCCGGCAGAGATCCATACGCCAGGTATCTATGTCGATCGCCTGATTTGCGGCACGTTTGAGAAGCGTATCGAGCAGCGCACCATCAGGGCCTGATAACGGACAACAACTCATTAAAACCGGGGAGAATCACATGGCTTTATCACGAGAGCAGATGGCAAAGCGCGTCGCCAGCGAACTGAAAGATGGTTTTTACGTTAACCTGGGAATTGGTATCCCAACCCTAGTGGCGAACTATGTGCCGGACGACATATCGGTGATGCTGCAGTCGGAGAACGGGCTGCTTGGAATGGGTGCATTTCCAACCGAAGACGAGATCGACGCCGATATGATCAACGCAGGCAAGCAAACCGTTACTGCCCGTACCGGCGCCTCGATTGTTGATTCGGCTGAATCGTTTGCAATGATTCGTGGAGGTCACATTGATTTGACGGTGCTGGGCGCCTTTGAAGTGGATGTGCAGGGCAACATCGCGTCCTGGATGGTACCGGGTAAATTGGTTAAAGGAATGGGCGGCGCGATGGATTTGGTGGCCGGTGCAGAAAACATCATTGTTACCATGACCCATGCTTCGAAAACCGGAGAGTCCAAGCTGTTAAGCAAGTGCACGCTGCCGTTAACAGGAGCCGGGTGCATTAAACGGGTGCTGACGGATTTGGCGTACCTGGAAATCGAGAACGGTACCTTTATATTGAAAGAGCGGGCTCCGGGCGTTTCTGTTGAAGAGATTGCTGAAAAGACCGGTGGGCCTCTGATTGTTCCGGATTATGTGCCGGAGATGGCGGTATAATCCCGCTTTTCCCGAGTCGGTTTGAACCTGCCGTTACGGCAGGTTCTTCCGCCAATGCTTCACTTGAACCTGCCCCTTTATTGCTTCAATTATTTCATTGATTAACGAAATCAAAGCCTCTTGATCGCTGTCTTCTTCCGCCGTTGCGCTCGGGTCGGGCAGCAGTGCATTAACGATGTCTTCGATAAACGCGTGATTTGAAGACGATGCCAGATCTTCAAGAATCTGGTGAACGACGTTGGCGACGATATCCCCAACGGCATTTTCCAGTGTGTCCTGAATGGTTGGCCCAACGACGGGCAGGTATTTTAGCCGGGACAGCTCCAAATTCTGCTTTAATGCGTGGTCAACCCGATCTTCCAGATAGGCGCGCAAGGCGCCGC
>Ga0208435_100143_pt1 | contig 23225 bp, 19 predicted proteins | sample 24_taG_FD_184097 | JGI IMG/M metagenome (GOLD analysis project Ga0208435, IMG submission 184097) | Marine viral communities from Cariaco Basin, Caribbean Sea - 24_WHOI_OMZ (SPAdes) (version 2) | ecosystem: Environmental > Aquatic > Marine > Oceanic | place: Caribbean Sea: Cariaco Basin...
TTGAAAGCTCGGCTTGCCCAACTTGTGGCTCATGCTCTGGGATGTTTACCGCCAACTCAATGAACTGCTTGACCGAAGCATTAGGCTTATCATTGCCGGGTAATGGCTCTCTATTAGCCACGCATTCGTTACGCCGCGAGTTGTTTTTAGAAGCGGGTCGCACGATTGTATCATTGGCCAAGCGCCGTTATGAGCAAGACGATGATTCGGTATTACCGCGCTCTATCGCTACCAAAGCCGCTTTTGAAAATGCGATGAGCTTAGATATTGCGATGGGTGGCTCGACCAATACTATCTTGCATCTATTGGCTGCCGCCAATGAAGCGGAAGTTGATTTTAAAATGCACGATATTGATCGCCTAAGCCGTAGTGTCCCTTGCCTGTCGAAAGTCGCTCCTGCTTCACAAAAATACCATATGGAAGATGTCCACCGTGCTGGTGGCGTGATGGCGTTACTTGCCGAGCTTGACCGTGCGGGTTTACTGACCACCGATATCCCTACTATTCATAGCGCAAGTATGAAAGAAGCTATCGATAAATGGGATATCATGGATCCTGATAACACTGAGGCACGAGCGCGCTATATTGCCGCTCCTGGTGGCGTTCGTACCACGCAGGCCTTCTCACAATCAAAAGAATGGTCGAACCTTGATGTCAATCGTGAGTCAGGCTGTATTCGTAGTGCGCAGCATGCTTATTCAACCGATGGCGGCTTAGCAGTACTATACGGCAATATCGCTGAGCGCGGCTGCGTGGTCAAAACCGCAGGCGTCGATGAAAGTATCTTAGTCTTTACCGGACGCGCACGTATCTTTGAATCACAAGACGCTGCCGTAGCCGCCGTGCTTGATGACCAAATTGTCGCTGGCGATGTAGTTATTATTCGCTATGAGGGGCCAAAAGGTGGGCCTGGTATGCAAGAGATGCTTTATCCAACCACTTACCTAAAGTCTAAAGGTCTAGGTAAAGAATGTGCGCTATTAACTGACGGTCGTTTCTCTGGTGGTACTTCAGGCTTATCCATTGGTCATGCCAGCCCAGAAGCAGCTGAAGGCGGCGCGATTGGTTTAGTACAAGAAGGCGATACCATTCACATTGATATCCCAAACCGCACCATCAATATGCAAGTCAGCGATGCCGAGATTGCTGCGCGCCGCGAAGAGATGGAAGCGCGTGGTCGCGATGCATGGAAGCCTGTAAGCCGTGAGCGTCACGTCTCGCCTGCCCTACGTGCATATGCAGCTATGACTACCAGTGCCGATACGGGTGCCGTCCGTGATGTGAGCCAAGTTGAGCGTTAAACAAGTTGAGCGTTAAATAAGTCTGTAAACGCAATGATTTATTACTAACCTTATAGAATTACCCAAAGCCTGCACCACGCAGGCTTTTTTTTCACCAAAAAACAACGCTACCGCCGTTCTGATAACGTTTTTTTGCGGTATTAAAAGGGTTTTACCGTCATTATTAATAGCGATTAAACCTCTTGTAACTTTATCTTTTTAAAACCAAAAAATAGCGTGCACCAAACTTATGATTGAAAACTATAATTTATTCTTATTGGTCTGCGGTATTGCCTTTTTATTCGGGGCACTGTTTCCTATTCTTTTTAAACGTACGCCCATCTCGCTGCCCATGCTGCAAGTAAGCTTTGGTCTACTCATGGGCTATTGGTGGACCAGTTTATCTTTTTTAAACCCGATGGATAACGGTTTAATCATAGAAAAACTGACCGAAATCGTGGTATTGGTTTCGCTGGTTGGTGCAGGTATCAAGATAGATACTGAGCTGTCGTGGCACTTATGGCGCCCGACTGTGCGCTTACTACTTATCACCATGCCGATTGGTATTTTTGCCATGGCGCTCTTAGGCTATTATGCTTTTGGTTTGACATTAGGCGCGGCCATCTTGCTCGGTGCCGTACTGGCTCCGACCGATCCTGTGCTCGCCTCTAGTATCCAAGTCGGACCGCCCAATACTGGCGGCGAAGATACACCGCGCTTTACCTTGACCTCAGAAGCAGGGTTAAATGACGGTTTGGCGTTCCCGTTTGTTTATCTGGCGATTAAGGTCGCGGAAGCTTATAGCGGCGGGCAGCAGTTCACAGGTGAAATGCTGTGGCAATGGTTTACGACTGATGTGCTGTGGAAAATTGGCGCAGGTTTGGTAGTCGGGATTGTGGTTGGTAAATTACTAGCAAAATTGGTCTTTTCAAAATACAGCCACAATATCACCATCTCTCAAGGCTATGTCGTCATAGCTCTCACCTTGCTGGCCTATGGTTTGGCAGAATATGTGCACAGCTATGGCTTTATTGCAGTATTTGTCGCCGCCTTTGCTTTTCGGCGCTCGGAGCGTGAACACAGTTATCACCAAAAGCTGCACGATTTTGCTGAGCAGTCAGAAGGCTTACTGATGTCCTTAGTTCTTGTGGTTTTTGGTATGTTTTTAGGTCAAGGACTGCAAGCTGGCGTTGAGCTGACATGGCGCGTCTATATCGTCAGCTTTACCTTTTTATTATTGATTCGACCGATTGGCGGATTAATTGCTCTATCAGGATTAAAGCTGCCCTATACTGAAAAATATGCCATTTCTGCCCTCGGTATTCGTGGTATTGGTACCTTATATTATCTGTCTTACGCCCTCAATCAAGGCTTCTTCGATGAAGTAGACGCTGTTAAACTTTGGATAGTCTGCTCAATTGTCATTTTGGCCTCTATCTTTATTCATGGTTTGATTTCCCCAAGGTTGCTTAAGCTCACGCCTAATAAGCCGCGCCATGGGTAGTGGGTAATTTCGGACGCCTACCTCAGTACTTTTGTTAGTTATAGTGTTGCTACTTATCCCTTAAGCACCTGTATTTCTGTTTTTCATACTGGCAACAAGAATATTGAGGTACGCTAAAGCTGCATATCTACTAGATTTCAGCGTCAATCAAATCTAATACCGCTTCCGTCAGCGCAAACTGGCGGACGTCATTGAGCATTGTTACATCAAAATTATGGATAAAGGCAAACGACAATTGCCGCGCAGGATCACACCACGCAACCGAACCGTTATAGCCCATGTGCCCAAAACCTTGCGCGCTCATATTAGAAGCTTCACTTTGACAAATCCTAAACCTGCGATGATAGCCCAAGCGCCAGTTCATTTTCGCCGGCATCACCGCATCCATGCCAGTGGTTTGCGGGGTTGAAAGCTGCTTAAATGTTGCGTCATCAATCAATGTCTGCCCCTGCCAGCTACCGCCATTGGCTAGCATGGCATAAATAGTCGCTAATGCTCGCGCTGACGCTACGCCGTTAGCAGCGGGAATGATGGCTTGTAGCGTCCGTTTATCGTAATAATCGATAGGTTGTTTATTAGCCAACACAAGAGCCGATTTATAGTTTTTTAGATTAAGCTGGCTGTTATTAAAGTATAAACGGTTAATTTTTGCTGTATCCAAATTAGGCATCTCATCGGCCATTGCGCTTTCATTTTCGCTTGCTTGATTGGTTAGCGCTCTTTTCTGCCAACAAGTGTAGCTTGGTAGGCTTGAATAAATGCGCAAAGTATTTTCAGAATCCGCTCTTAACACGGGTTTGCTGCGGCGAGGACGCGCTTGCGACAGCTCCTGATTGCTTATTTGCTGGGCTGCGTGTTCGTCTGTTTGGAAATATTTAACCAAATGAGCCACTTCATCTACTTTATCGTCTGGCACCCCAAAATAACAGCTGTCTGCAATTCCTAGCGGCTCAGTCAAATAGTGACGCAGCGCTGTGGCTAATGACATATGGGTAACGGCCTCTATCACGCCGCCCAGTACCCAGCCGTAAACCAAGGCGCTATAAGCGCTCTCATATAAGGCGCTGTCTTCAGGCGCCGTTACGGGCATAGCAGCAACCTTTTCTAGCATGAGCTGCCAATCGAGCACCGTGTCGTTATCGACATCGATACTTTGAATCGAAAACAAGTTGCTCTGATGCGACATGACGCTACGTAAAGTAATCTGTTCTTTTCCTTGCGCGGCAAAAGTAGGCCAATAATCCGCAATCGCTCGGTCATAATCAAGCATATGCTCGGAGACCAACACATGCACCAATGTCGCCAACACCCCTTTCCCTGTTGAAAAATTCAGCGATAGGGTATCGGGGCTCCATGATAAATCTGCGCGCGCCATTCCCACACTGGCTTGAGCAATACATTGCCCCGCTTGATAAACAACTAAAGCCCCACCCGCTGGTGCGTCATCAAGCTGCAAATCTGTTAGCAATTGTTGTAATTGTTGCTGAATAATAGGATTAGTAGACGTATTGACGTTTTGATTATCAGCTTTCTCATTATTATTTTTCATTCTTCACTCGCTTTATTTATAAAAACATTTTTTATAGTCAAAAAATTCATTAGCTAATTAATGACGAAATTTGCTCATAAAAAAGGCAACCTATTGGTCGCCTTTTTTGTGGCATGTCGCTCATATGTAACGCGTACAGTTTGCCATACATGGTATGTATGCCATGAGTCTAGCGTGGAACCAATAAACGATTATGAACCTCTTCTTCCAGTTTCGTCAAACCATGACTGCGCCCGCGCTCCAAAGCCGTATCCATTTTGCGTCCGCGTAACCAGCCTGCACGCAATGCTACCGCTGCACCAGCGCGATTACCAGAACCACAGTGCAAGACGGTTTTTTTGCCATGATACTGACGCAAGATGTTATCAAACGCCAATATATTTAACTGTTTTAAATCGTTAGCCCCGCTGATAGGCAGCTGCTCATAATACATACCAGAGCGCTCTACCGCCGCGCGCTCATCAAAACTTAGCTCGTCATCTGGCTGCAAGTTAAGCACCAACTCAACGCCAGCCGCCGCTAAAGCAGCGACTTTTTCGTCGTCGAGGGCGCCGCACACGATGGTATTGTCATCAGGGCGAAAATAAGGCTCAAACATATTTTCCAAATCGATACCGTTATCTTTAGCAGCCGCTTCATCTATCGTAGCTGAGTTATCGGGCGCAGCTACCTTTGTTGCATTGTCATGTAAAGTCATAATGAATAATTGGTTAATAAAATATAAAGGTTAAAAATATGGCGCAATCTATTGATTTTCGCCTTGCAGTTTGATCACACCAGCAAGATGCGGCTTGTCATTTTTAGCGCTAAACAAGCCAAATTCGCAAGTATCAGCTGAGCTTTTTAATGCTGCTATCGGCTCAGCGATCAACTCTACTTCTGCTGGCAAAAAGATAGGCAGCTTAAATGATACATTGACCGTGCAAGCATCTGGTAGCTCATCCATCAGCGCTAGACATTTAGCTTTTGACCACATGCCGTGGGCGATGGCTTTTGGAAAACCAAATGCGCGTGCCGATAGTGGGTGCAAGTGGATAAGGTTGAAATCCCCTGAAACAAACGCATAACGACGGCCGATATCTTCTGGTACTTCAAAGATACTGTGCACGCCTTCTTCATTCACTAAAGGCTTAACGGTCACTGGACGCGGCGTGCTTTTTTTATCTTTGCTACCTGATTTTTTGCCACGTGACAAATAAGTAGAAGTGCCTTCCCAAATAACCTCATCGTCTGACTTAACGGTGGTGACAAAATCAAACTGCTGGCCTTGCGCATGGTCGCGTAGATTATCAAACTTCACCGCCATCGCTACCGTTTCACGCTCACCGATAGGACGATACTGCGTCACGCTATTATCCACATGCACCAAACCTAGCATAGCAAAGGGAAATGGCTCTTTGACCATCATATTCATTTGTAACGTCTGTGATAAAACAGAAAAATAGGTAATCGGTATTTTGCCATTGTCGGCGAAACCACAAATCTTACGATAATCATCAAGATTGCTTTGGTCGATGTGCAAATTATCTACATAATACGTCGCTTGTGGCAACTGATCGCGGCTGACCTTTTCGTTATTACCAATAGGCAATAAGCTCTTGACGATATTGGCATAGGTGGTATGCGCTTTTGGCAACGCATCATAATGTTTGTCTGACATAATAAATCCTAAATGGGGTTAAGCTAACTGAGGCTGGAGCAAATTATCTCGCGACCTGTAAAAGGCGATGCATGCGTTTATCTGCTGGTTCATTTACTGTTTTGTTTATCAGCTCTTTTACTGGCACATGCTTTTATTCATACCTGTTTTTATCATAAAAAAGCCACCCTCGGGCAGCTTTATTACAATTTATCAGCAATTTTTCGTAAGCATATGTGAGGTCGATTTAAAAATCTTGTCCCTCTTACCTACTTAATACAGGCTTGCTCACTATGATTTAGTCATTTATCGAGCAGTATTCTGCCTCTATTTTACTGAGTATGCATCCAACAAGCTATGCACCCAACAAGCTTTGGCCACAAACACGCACGATGTTGCCATTTAGTCCACCAGAAGCTGGTGACGCAAGCCATGCAATGGTTTCAGCCACATCGATTGGTAAGCCGCCTTGGCTCATTGAGTTCATACGGCGACCGGCTTCACGAATGGCGAACGGAATGGCTTCTGTCATTTGCGTTTCGATAAATCCTGGCGCTACAGCGTTGATGGTCATGCCTTTAGAGCCGTCTTCTAGCTGCTTAGCAGTCGCGTTTACCAAACCAATGACGCCCGCTTTAGAGGTGGCATAGTTACTTTGACCTAGGTTACCAGCGATACCTGAGATAGATGAGACGCAGACGATACGTGCATGGTCTTTTAATACATCATTATCGAGCAAGTAGCGGTTTAGCTTGGCGATACTACCCAAGTTGATATTGATGACCATATCCCACTTTTTCTCGTCCATTTTTGCCAGTGTCTTATCACGGGTCACGCCAGCATTATGAATAACGGCATCTAAACCGCCACGCTTTTGCGCCGCTTCTGCGATTTCTTTGCCCGCATCTTCACTAGTGATATCAACGGTTAATACTGAACCACTGATTTCGCTGGCGACTTTTTGTAAGTCCGCTTGCTGCTGCGGTACATCAAGACAAATAACATGGGCGCCTTCGCGTGCCAACACACGAGCGATGGCTTCACCGATACCGCGACTTGCGCCAGTGACCAGCATAGTTTTACCGCCTAAAGGCTGCGTCCAATCGACATCAACGTTGTCGCCATTAGTAACACGTACCACTTGTCCTGACACATAAGCTGAGCGCGCTGAGGCAAAGAAGCGTAACGTTGAGTCTAGGTTCTTTTCAGCGCCTTCTGCCACGTAGATAAGCTGGGCGGTGATACCGCGCTTAAACTCTTTACCGACAGATTTCACAAAACCTTCAAGCGAGCGCTGCGCCAATGCCGCCTCAATATCGCTCAAATCTTCTGGTGGACGACCGATAACGATAACGCGACCTGATTTTTCGACGCGGCGTGCCACGGCATGAAAGAACTCATACACTTGTTTGAGCTCATCAGCATTGCTGATATTGCTAGCATCAAACAATAAAACTTTAAACTTGTCATCGCCGCCGGTATTGGCTTTGGCTTTCACGCCTGCATCAGCCAGTGCGTCTTTTACCGCATCACGGCTATTAACAAATACATCAGCATGCAAATCTGACAAAATACGGGCAACTGATTCGCTGATGGCAGTATTGTCGCCATCAGCACGGCCAACCAATACACTACCACGTACTGACGGCTGTCCACTATCAAAACGATCCAACTCGACTGGCATCGGCAAGCCTAGATTTTTTGCCACTTTTCGGCCAATAGAAGACTGCACAAAATCACCATAACGGTCTGACATAATATAATCCTATAATTAATGAGAAGAAAAAAAATTATTAATATGAGTAAACAGGTTAAAAACTGCTGTAACTATACACTTCCATGCAAAACAAGTCCAAAAGCTGCGCCTGTCTATCATAATCTGTAGACAAGCCAGTATACAAGATAGCAACTTTTTCTCGCCTTAAAAACACCCCACTTATGTTAAAATCTAACGTATAAGTTATGGTAAATGCATTTATAGATAACAATATATTATCAAAAGCTTCGTTATGCAATGTTATTAATCAATACTAACCAGTATAATCAGTAGCGTTTGATAGTTAGCATTGAAGGCATGAGCTTAAAATTAGCGTCACATCGTTTGCTAAAGAGATACAGTAAGCGCGTAAAAAGCGCCTTATGCTAACCTTCTCTGCCGTGTACTATGTTTTTCTCTTTTGTTTTTCCCTTTTATCTTCTACCCATATTTTTTAAGGATAATATTATGAGTACTAAAAACAATCACCCTGATAGCCCTGTTGTTGAAACGACCGTCGTAAAAGCTGGTGATAGCCAAAATACCGAAACAGCGACTGACGCAGCAACCAAAAAAGCAGCAACTGAAGACGCCAAGCACCCAAACGTTTTTGACACAATGGCAAACTCAAAAACCGCTGAGCCGAAACAAGCGGACGATAAAAAGTTGGATGCCAAAACAGCGGATACGAAAACAGACGGCTCTAATAAAGATAATTCTAAGAAAGACGAGTCTAAAAAAGATGATTCAAAAAAGGAGAGCATCGCTGAAAAAAGCTCAAAAGACAGCAAAACTACTAACGCTACTAAAGATGATAGTGCGGCTAAAGATGCCAATAAAAAGACTGACACAGCTAGTACAAAAACAACTGCTACGACCGCTAAAGAATCAAGCAAAACTGGCCTGAGCTCGGGTCAACATCGCGTCGCTATCCTAGGTGGCAACCGTATTCCTTTTGCTCGCTCAAACGGTACATACGCAGATGTCAGCAACACCGACATGCTAACCGCCGCGTTAGATGGCTTGGTTGAGCGTTTTAACTTACAAGACGAAAAAGTCGGTGAAGTCGTTGCTGGTGCGGTGATGAAATTGAGCCGTGATATCAACTTGACGCGTGAAGCAACGCTAAGTACGGCATTGAACCCACATACACCAACGTACGATATCTCACAAGCTTGCGGTACTGGCTTACAAGCAACCTTTGCTTCTGCCAATAAAATCGCCCTTGGTATCATTGATTCGGCGATTACTGGTGGTGTGGATACCACCTCTGACGCCCCTATCGCGGTTGGTGATGGCTTACGTAAAGTGTTAATCAAATTGGGCGCAGCTAAAGACAACAAACAACGTCTAAAAGCGCTAATGGGTTTAAATCCTAAAGATTTGATCGACTCACCACAAAATGGCGAGCCGCGTACGGGTTTATCCATGGGTGACCATCAAGCGATTACCACCCTTGAATGGAACATCAGCCGTGAAGATCAGGACGAGCTTGCCTTTAATAGCCATAAAAATCTAGCACGCGCTTATGACGAAGGTTTTTTTGACGACCTAATCACGCCATACAAAGGTTTGACGCGCGATAACAACTTGCGCCCAGATACGACGTTAGACAAGCTTGCTAAACTAAAACCCGTGTTTGGTAAAAAGAATGCCAACCCAACCATGACAGCCGCTAACTCGACGCCGCTAACCGATGGTGCCTCTTGTGTGCTATTAGCCAATGACGAATGGGCCAAAGAGCGTGGTTTTAAACCACTAGCATACATCGTTCATCAAGAAACGGCTGCCGTTGACTTTATCGGTAAATCTGGCGATAAAGAAGGTTTACTCATGGCGCCAGCTTATGCGGTACCGCGTATGCTTGAGCGCGCTGGTTTAACGCTGCAAGATTTTGACTTCTATGAAATTCATGAAGCGTTTGCCTCACAAGTGTTATCAACGCTAGCAGCTTGGGAAGATGAGAAGTTCTGTCAAGAGCGTTTGGGTCTTGATGCGCCACTAGGCTCTATCGATCGTAGCAAGCTAAACGTCAATGGCTCATCACTTGCCGCAGGTCATCCATTTGCCGCAACCGGTGGGCGTATCCTAGCCACTGCTGCCAAATTGTTAGACCAAAAAGGTTCAGGTCGCGCACTTATCTCAATCTGCGCCGCTGGCGGTCAAGGCGTTACTTGCATCTTAGAGAAATAATATTCTCACTGATGTCATTAGAAATAAGCCATTAGTTAATAAATAGCGTTAAGCTTTTAAAACACCCTTTAATCTGATGATTAAAGGGTGTTTTTTGTTGTGGCTGAAAAAAATATTAAAAAGACTGCAACAAGTAAACACGGCGTACTCATAGCGTTATTGTAAATGTGCTAGAGTAATAAACCACATATAGAACTATCATAATGAATAATAACCATAAAAATATTGCTTAGGAGCTTATTATGAGCAAAGGTCCCTCATCGATTGACCGACAAACCTTAAACGCCCCCAAGCGGCAAGAACTGTCAGCACTCGAACAAGACAGCTTTATTACCCGTATGGATAAAGAAGTGTTTGGCGATGAGCTACGCCGCAAAATGCATCAAGATTTGATCGACAGCTATGACGAAGAGCTGGAAAATGAGATAGACGATTATGTGCGCGACTTTCGTTTTGATGGCCGCGCGATGAGTGAGCAAGAAAAGCTCGATCGGCGTACTTATTTTGAAGAATTACTGCGACTACAGCGAGAGCTTATCAAACTGCAAGATTGGGTGGTCGAATACGGCGAGCGCATTGTGGTGATATTTGAAGGGCGCGATTCTGCGGGTAAAGGTGGCGCTATCAAGCGTATCACTCAGCGTCTAAACCCGCGTGTTTGCCGCGTTGCTGCGCTACCCGCACCAACCGAACGCGAACAGTCACAGTGGTATTTCCAGCGTTATGTAGCGCACTTGCCCGCCGCTGGCGAGATTGTCTTGTTTGATCGCAGCTGGTATAACCGTGTGGGCGTTGAACGCGTCATGGGATTTTGTACCGATGCCCAGTACGAAGAGTTCTTTCAATCGGTGCCTGAATTTGAGCGTATGCTGGTGCGCTCAGGTATTCGCTTGGTTAAATACTGGTTTTCGATTACCGATGACGAGCAGCATTCGCGCTTTATGAGCCGGATTCACGACCCACTTAAGCAGTGGAAGCTGTCAGCGATGGACTTACAATCACGTCGGCGCTGGGAGGATTATACCAAAGCCAAAGAGACCATGTTTGAGCGCACCCATATTCCTGAAGCGCCGTGGTGGGTGGTCGAAGGCAATAATAAAAAACGCGCTCGGCTAAACTGTATTGCTCATTTGCTTGAGCAAATCCCCTATAAAGAAGTACCGCGCGATGAGATTGAATTGCCCGAACGCAAGCGCGATGATGAATATTACCGCGAGCCAATTCCCGATGATATGTATGTACCACCGCGCTATTAGCTAAATGCATGCACGTATTATTTAACAAAATACGGCGCATAAAAAAGCAGCCTCATCAATATAACGGCTGCTTTTTTCATTTTTTCGCTAAATGTATTATGCTAATAGCAAATACATTTCACGCTCTGTAAAAACACTACATCGTATAAGTCGACTGCAAGCTATCAAGCTTACCGGCTAATAAGCGCTCGACCTCGTTTTTGATTCTTAGCCCAGCGACATCAGTGCCTATTTGTACCGCAAAACCTGCTGGGCGGCCGCTTTGGCTTTTTGAATTGATCCAAACCACTTTACCATTCATCGGTAAGCGTTCGCTAGAATTGGGCAGAGTGACGGCAATAAACACTTCATCGCCCAGCTTTTGGGTTTTATCAGACGGCACAAATAATGCGCCATTGGTCACAAAGGATAAATAGCTTGCGTATAACGTTTCCATATCTTCAATATGGCAGGTTAAAATCCCGCCACGTCCTGGCATTGCCATAGTCCGCTTCCTTTATATAGTCAATTCCACCTAAAAGTGTTATAAACTAATTATCAAACCCAATTGTTATTATAAAGACCATGACTTACTCACTAGATTTTCGCAAACAGGTACTAAAAAGTATAGATGACGGTATGACCTTTGCCGAGGCAGCTGAGTTTTACAATCTCAGCCCAACCACCATACAGAACTGGAAGCGGCGTGTTCATAGTAAAACAACCAGGCAAACCAAGCCCTATAAAATACCAGATGATGTGCTACTTAATGATGTCAAAGAGTATCCCGATGATTACCAGTATGAGCGAGCTCGTCGCTTAAACTGTAGTAAAACAGGCATTTATCATGCCCTAAAGCGCCTAGGCATCAGTCAAAAAAAAGACCTTAGAGCATCCAAAAGCCTGTCCGATCAAAAGAGCGATATACCACAGTAAGCTTAATAGCTTTAGGCAGCAAGGCTATCCCATCGTTTATATGGATGAAAGTGGTTTTGAGCACGAGACCATTCGCTCTCATGGTTATGCACCGATTGGTAAGCCTTGTATCGATAGCTACAACTGGCAAGGTAAAAAGCGAACCAACGTTATCGGTGCTCTATATGAAAAGATGCTGTTTGCACTAAATTACTTTGAGACAAACATCAACAGCATCGTTTTCTATCACTGGTGCAAACAAACCCTAATCCCAAGTCTTAAAACCAAATGCGTGATTGTGATGGATAATGCCAGATTTCATAAGAGTAAGCGCATTCAAAAGCTACTGAACAGGCATGGTCATCGTATTCTATGGCTGCCACCGTACAGCCCTGACTTGAACCCTATTGAAAAAAAATGGGCACAAGTAAAGTTTCTACGCCAAGGCTGGTTGGAAAACGACTTATCCAAGTTGTTTTATGATGTTTGTCCTAACCATAACAATTTTATTTTGAACTGACTATATAGTATTATTTTTATAAAACAATGTTTGGTATAGTAGCACTAACCATTAGCGTTGAATAATATTTATTCAAACACTTGTTGGTCTTAGCTTTATCAACATTCTTCAGCTATTTAATTTTTAGATTGCTAATCTGCCTGATTCAGGAAATTCTAAAGTATTTTATGCGAGTTAGCATTCGCATCTATTTGAAAGACGCTAGATGTTTTGAGATGTAATACTGAATATACGAAATGGAAGATCAAATGAATAAACGTCCTTATTTCAGATACAGTGGTGAAGAGTTAAAAGCTCTCTTTACAGAATCAAAAGATGACATTGATACCCTTACAGCTTTAAAGTTCGAGCTCAGTCATAGGAAGTACTCAAAATCACGTTTACTGGAAACTGAAATTGAAAAACTGATTACATCTAATCAGAATAAAAAAATATATTCTGAAAAACAGTCGATATCTTCCTCACCATATAACACAGAAGCAACAGTTATACAGGTTAAAAAACTTAAAGCCGTAGAGCCTGAACCTATAGTATTACCAAATACCACCCCTCCAGAACGCTACATCGTAGAATGTGAACAGTGCAAAACGCCAAACTTTTTATATGCGCTTGATGATAAAGTGCAGTATCTATCTTGTTCAAACTGTAAAACATCTTTTGAAGTTCAATTCAAACAAGGCGTTATGAGAACTACCTTTCATACCAGACCTCAAGCACCTTCCCAAATCAGTTTTAAGACTGTTAGTTGGTTAATAGCACTAGTTGCTGCCTTAGTATTTACTATCTATCTATTCATGTAAGCTGGAAAAATTTCATTATGAGCATTCAACAAGACAGATTAACTGCATTAATTAAATTTACCCAACAAACATTGTTGATGGGTAAAACCCCAATAACTAGTATTTCTCAGCATACTAGTTTTGTAAGGTTAGAAGAACAACTACAAAATCTACCCGGTGTTAAATTAAATCAAGATGTGGAGTCAGTAGATGAGACTTGGCTATCTATTGAGCGTCTGCATGCAAGTCCCGCTCCGCTACCTGAGAGTCATTTATTAAGATTATGGATAGAGTTCCCTCAAAAATTTAACGATGCGCCCAGCCTTAAGGAAAGGATCTTAACAAGTATATTGCTAGAGGCTGGCGTGATATTTCCTGATATCACTCCTACGCAGACAAAGACTGGATCTGATATTGATTTATCGACGTTATTAGAAGAAGGTTTAGAACTGCCCTCTGAGACTGAGACTGAGACTGAGACTGAGACTGAGACAAAATATACCGTCTTAAATACTTTTTTCGATAAAGCTACTATAAAGAAAGAGCTAAACAATTATATAGAAAAATCATGGAAACCATGGCTAGAACAAGAAAAACAAATAAGACAAAGTATTAAACTTTATTCTGACTTATTTTTACTGACTAAAGAGTTGCAAGGTAATTTAGCTGATGCAAAGCTAGAATTGGTATGGGGTGTTGGTATTGCTTTGTGGAATCAAACTGATGCGAGAGCTATTAAATATCCTGTACTGACTCAGTCAGTAGAAATTTCATTAGATAAAAACACAATGGCTTTGTCAGTTAGACCTAACTTATCGCCAGTAAAGCTAGAGACTGAAATATTCTCATCCACGGAGAACCCTAATTTAGTCACGTTGATAGAAACTAGTAAGTCTTTTTTCGAGTCTGAAGATTTAGTGTTTAATCCTTTTAATTCGAGTACCTATGCACCAATCTTAAGATCAGCAGCTATGCTTTTGGATTCTTCTGGGAAGTGTTGGGCAGATCAAACTACGAACGATAGTATAGAAGATAGAAAACTACCAAAAGCGACTGACAGCTTAGTTGTTACCGATACTTGGGTTTTAATGGCACGTCCAAGAGGTGATAATTTTCTTCTACAAGACTTAGAAAATTTTGCTGGGAAATTATCTGATGATTCTTCCGAATTCATATCCGGTGCATTAGGAGCTATTCTTACAGAGCCTGACACCGAAAATAAAGAAGTAATCCTTCCAGCTTATCGTGGAATTTCAGCAGTTATAGGTAGCGAGGATAATTATAGTAAACCTCATGACCTATACTTCCCAAAAGCTTATAACGATGAACAAGTCCGAATCATTCAGATGCTCCAAGCTTATGACGGTGTAGTAGTGCAAGGGCCGCCTGGAACTGGTAAGACCCATACTATTGCTAATGTCATTTGTCATTATCTTGCACTGGGCAAAAGAGTTTTGGTTACTTCAATGAAAGATCCCGCTCTATCGGTACTAAAGGAAAAGCTACCAGAAACTATTCGCCCATTGGCAGTTAGTCTATTAAGCAGTGATACAGAATCAATCAAGCAATTTGAATCTTCTATTAGAAAAATATCTAGTGAAATCTCAAGCATAGACCGTAAACAGTATCAGAATGCAATCAAGCAACTTGATGATGAGATTGATGCTACCCATGCATATTTAGCTAGTACAGATACTTCTATTTCTCATTGGGGAAGGCTCAATCTCGAAGAGATTATCATCGACGATGAACATGTAACACCACTTCAAGCTGCCGAAGAAGTTGCATTAAAACAGGCTGATATAAGTTGGTTTCCCGATAAATTAGATATAGAAGACACTTTCAAACCACAGTTTTCAAACTCAGATATTGTTGATTTAAGAATGGCTAGACTCAACTTAAAAGAAGATTTAATTTATCTCAACAAAACCATTCCTAATCATAATAACTTTCCACCGATCAATGAAGTTATTGAACTACATCAAAACCTTATACATATTAAGGAACTGCAACAAGCTGAAAATACAGGTGCTCTACCAGAATTAATAAATAATACTTCCGAGACAATTCAATCTATTGAAGACCTGCTTATTCAAATAGTTCAGTTAAAATCACAACTTAATATCATTGATAAAGCTGACCAGAATTGGACAGCGCTATTTAGACAGAGTTTAAATAGTAATAAAACAGAAATTATCGATTATTTTATTGCTTTAAAAGAGGAGATTAACGCTTTAATTACTCAAAGAACTTTTTTTATTACTAAGCCTGTAAATATGTCTAAAGATATCGATAACAATGACGAACTGAAGGATGCTATAAGAAATCTATCTCAAGGCAAAAAACCATTTGGTTTAGCAGGTTTATTCGGTAAATCTGCTGAGAAAAAGTTGTTAGAAGACATTCGGGTTAATGGTGTCCAAGCAGTAACCAACGAAGACTGGCAACATGTTTTAGCATTTATTGACTTTAAACAAGCTGCAAAAGTACTTATTGTCCGTTGGGACGCTTTATCTGCTGAAATATCCTTACCAAGCTTTGAGCATAATGCTGATAGCTTACCTGCCTTAAAGTCAGCAGTTGAGATGAGTGAAATCATTCAGTCAAATTGTCAGCTAGAAAAAGAAATACAATCAGCACTGCACTCAATATTTCCAAACTTGCAATCCAGTAACGATAGTTATTATTCGCTAAAAACGTTAACTGAGATTGAGCAAATCTTAAATCAACATTTGACGAAGCATTCTTTATCCAAGACTTGGAAATCAAAAGAAAATATAGAAAACTTACTCTTAGAGCACTCAGGAATCATTACAGAACAATTAACTACATTTATTACGGATAACATTGGTAATAAAACCCACTCTGAACAATATATTGAAAGTGAATGGCTGAATTTAATGGCAGAGCTAGAACGCATTCATGTCTTGTCAGATGATTTTCAAATTGTAAATGACGTGACTCAAGCGATCGAAAAATCGGGAGCAATAAACTGGGCAAATAGCCTTAGAAAAGAACCACCTTCTGATACTCAAGATAAACTATTACCAGATAACTGGCGAAAAGTTTGGCGCTTAAATCGCTTGGTCAACTTTGTTAATCGTATTGATGCTCGTCAAGAATTAGTCGAATTGGCAACAAGACGTAAAGACTTAGAAAACAACTTAGCACATCTTTATCAGGAAGTAATCACTAAGAAAACGTGGTTAAAACTATCAGAAAACGCCACTCCAACTGTTAGGGCGGCACTAGAAAAATACCGAGCTGCTATCGTTCGAATAGGTAAAGGTACAGGAAAACGTGCCCCACGCTATCGTCGTGAAGCTCAAGAAGCTTCTGAACAAGCAAGCGCTGCTATACCTTGTTGGATTATGCCTCACTACCGTATCAGCGAGTCATTACCTGCTAATTTCGGTAGTTTTGACTTAGTTATCATTGATGAAGCATCACAGTCTGATTTAACTGCTTTACCAGCGCTTTTGCGGGCAAAAAAAGTCCTCGTAGTAGGTGATGATAAACAGGTTTCTCCTGATACTGTTGGTTTAAAAGAAGATAAGATAAAAGACTTAATGAACCAATATTTAGCAGACCAAGTTAAACTTTATCGCTCACAATTATCACCTGACCGCTCAATATATGATTTATTTAAAGTCGTTTTTGCTGGTAGCTCAGTTATGCTCAAAGAACACTTCCGTTGTGCACCAGCCATTATTGAGTTTTCTAAACGTGAGTTTTATGATCATGAGCTCAAACCGCTACGTAAGTCCAAACCTTCAGAAAGATTGGATCCTCCACTAATTGATGTTCATGTGACTGACGGCCATAGAAACACAAAAGGAGTTAATTTACCTGAAGCAAGGTTTATCATTGATGAAATAAAAAAGATAATAGAAGACCCTTTATATGTTGGTAGAACTATTGGTGTAATTTCTTTACTGGGTAATCACCAATCCCGAGAAATCATGGAGATGCTGTCTCGAGAACTGGGAGAAAAAGCTATTACAGATTTCGATATCGCTTGCGGTGATGCACGAACCTTTCAGGGTAAAGAAAGAGATATTATGTTCTTATCGCTATTAGTGTCGCCTGGAGACGCCCATGCATTAACCACAGAGTCATTTGCACAGCGAATAAATGTCGCTGCATCAAGGGCTAGAGATAGAATGTATCTAGTACGTAGTATTGAATTGGATGAATTAAGTCAAGCTGATGTTTATCGATCTAAGCTTATTCAACATTTTAAACAACCTTTCATGCAAAATGAAGAACAAGTAGATGACTTGCGCAGCAAATGTGAATCAGCTTTTGAGATTGAGGTTTTTGATATTTTGGTAGAGCGTGGATATCGGGTGATACCACAAGTAGTGGTTGGCCAATATCGTATAGATATGGTTGTTGAAGGAGAAGATGATAATAGTTTGGCAATAGAATGTGACGGTGATCGCTATCATGGTCCTGATAAATGGGAAAGCGATATACATAGACAACGTATTCTTGAAAGAGCTGGTTGGAAATTCTGGCGTTGCTTTGCGTCAACATTCGTCATGCATAAAGATGCTGTTGTTGAAGAGCTTTTAGGTGAACTTGCTAGCCTTAATATCCACCCTGTTGCGACTGCACAACCACTTAGTAGCTTATATACTGAGGCTAGAAGAATACAAGCTATCGTAGAACTAGATACTGATACTGATACTGATACTGATACTGATACTGATACTGATACTGATACTGATACTGATACTGATACTGATGAAGTTTCTTCTTAAAACTCAATGTTAATTACTATATTCAGCAGTGAGAAGAATATATAAATTTATATAGTTTTATACTTAGTGTATAAACAACAAATACTTAGTGCAAATTAAACTTGGTCATTTCATCACATATAGATAGGGAGTTATATAAAAATGACGCCACAAGAAATTCAACAAATAAGAAGAAATGGTGACTATATTAAGGCAAAACAATTAGCAAAAATGGAGCTGGCTAATAATCCTAGTTCATTTCAATTCAAAAGCGTGTTAGCGTGGTGCTACTACGATGAAATTAAAGCTTTGGTAGCTCGATTAGATGAAAATCAAAATGACCATAATCTTATTCAGCAACTTATAACAATTTATGAAGAATACATTTCTGGCGACCCTAAAAGACCAGATATGGCTTTTTCTTTGATACTAAAAATAGTAGCTAAGCAGAGTACCCAAATCAATAATTTCTTATCTTATATTGAATGGATGGGAATGAGTGCTCTGAAAGATGAGGATTGGAACAATACTGAATTTCAAGGTAAAACGTTTCCACCTATAGCTCATGATGTTGCAAGAGGCATGTGTAAGTGGGTTAAGTCTCATGACAATGCTACCTTTAATCAAGGTCAGCTTGCTCTAGAATGGTCACGTAGAGTGAGAGCCAACATGAACCATGAAGATGCAGTCTGGTTAGATTGGGACGTGGCTGCAGTGCTACGGAAGCTAGGTGACTATCAAAAAGCAGCCGAGGTTTTATCCAACGTTTTAAAACTCAAACAAAATGAATTTTGGGTATGGAGAGAAGCCGCCAGAATATACGCTCATGAAGATGAGGACTTAGCCCTGGCCTGCTACTGCAAAGCTATGCTATGTAGATCTCAACCTAACTTCTTGGTTAGTACTCATGAAGAGTTTGCAGCTTTCCTTGCAGAGCTTGGAAAGTATGATAGAGCCAGTTATGAAATTAATAAAGCTTTAAACATTCGCAATACTAACAGCTGGAAAATTAAGGAAGATTTGCAACTATTATGCGCTAATGAATGGTATGACTCAGAACAAAACAACCACCAACAAGCCCAGAAGTTCTATAACGACTATTCCTCAGACGCTCTGACCCTTTGCTTTGAGGATATTGAAACAGTACCTGCTACTTATCTTGGGTATATAGAGATAAAAAGAGAAGGCAAGAAGCCAAAGAGAATGCTTAAGCTCTCGATTAAAAACGGTACATCTCATGAGTCAACCCTTGCATCTGGATTTACTAACCTTCAATTAAACGAAGGTGATTCGGTTATGGTGACCAAAGGCACCCAGAGCAAAGGGACAAAAGATTTAATTATTAATATAACTAAAGCTCAAAACAATAGTAAGTGGCAACATACTGATAAAATTCCAGCTTTAGTAAGCTATATAAGTGAAGATAAAGAAGTCGTTAAAGTCTTTGCTAATAGAGACTTACAGATAAGGCTTCCAAGGCACTTGGAACATCTTGACTTATCATTAGGTGTGCAAGCTAATTGCTATACCGCCATTCATCCTATTAAAAATAAAATTGAAGTATTCCATTTAGACAAAGCCTCGTCCAATCAGGCAATACCTGACTCTAAATCACTATCCGGCAAGCTGCGTAAAAATGATAAAGGCTTTGGCTTCATAGATGATATATTTATAGCGCCACACCTAATAAAAGATATAGATAATGGTACTGAGTTAAACATCATAGCTTTATATGAAAAACCGCCAAAAAGAGAAGAGTATAGCTGGAGAGCTCTGAATGTTGAATTAGAATAAGGCTTAGGCTAACAGGTCATTGAACCGCCCCGGGATTGTCGGAGACCTAATATTCTGAGAGAATACGACAATGAAAAAACAAACCTATACTCCTGAGATTAAAGAACGCGCCGTTCGCATGCTCATTGAAGCGGCAGGCGACTACCCCTCTACCTGGTCAGCGATTCAAGCCATCGCCCCTAAGATTGGCTGCACACCTGAGACCCTGCGATCCTGCGATCCTGGCATAAAAAGCACATCGATCAAACTATTCCTGCCTCAGTACAAGCGCAAAGTGATAAAGAACGCATCAAAGAGCTTGAACGCGAGAATAATGAACCGCCCCGACTTTATCGGAGGCTTATTTACTTGAGTCAGGCAGCAATGCCTGACAGGATTAAATTATCATAATACCGCTTTTCAAACTCAAAGGGCGACACATAACCAATCGTGCTATGCAGTCGTGTTTTGTTAAACCAATCGACCCATTCAAGGGTTGCCAGTTCAACATCGTTCACACCAGACCAGCTCTCTTTCAAATAATGAATCACCTCAGACTTGTACAGCCCATTGACCGTTTCAGCCAGTGCGTTGTCATAAGAATCACCCGTAGTGCCAACAGAGGCAATCACACCGCAGTCAGCCATCTTATCTGTGTAGCGAATGGATAAATACTGAACCCCTCGATCACTGTGATGAATCACATCTTTGGGATTATTCCTATCTGCTATCGCTTGATTGAGCGCGGCCATCACCATATCGGTGTTCATGCGATTGGATACTTTCCAGCCCACAATGGCACGAGCGAACACATCAATAATAAAAGCAGTATAAACCCAGCCACTCAGTGTCTTGATATAGGTAAAATCTGCAACCCACAGCTGATTAGGACGATGGGCATTAAAGTTACGATTGACCAAGTCGTCAGCACGCTTTTGGTCGTCACGGCTGTTGGTGGTAATCTTACCCTTACCGCGCCAGATGCCTTGCATACCATACTGCTTCATTAAACGCTCGACGGTGCAACGAGCAACCTTTAATCCGTCAGCTTTCATCTGCTGCCATACTTTACGCGCACCGTAACGGCATTTACTGTTCTGCCAAATACGTTTAATCTCTCTGAGATAATAGTCATCATGCTGACTGCGTAATGAGCGCTTCTCAGGGCAGTCCTCTAAGTCTTTAGCACGGTAGTAGGTTGATGGGGCAATCGGCAGGACTCTACAAATTGACTCGATCCCGTATTGATATTTATGCTCATCGATAAACCTAACCATTGTCTTAGTCAGCGGTCGAGCTCCGCCTGGGCGAAAAAAGCCGCAGCCTTACGTATGATTTCGTTAGCTTACTTGAGCTCTTTATTCTCGCGTTCAAGCTCTTTGATGCGTTCTTTGTCACTTTGAGCTTGCACTGAGGCAGGAATGGTTTGATCGATGTGCTTTTTATGCCAGGATCGCAGGGTTTCAGGCGTGCAGCCAATCTTAGGTGCAATGGCTTGGATGGCTGACCAGGTAGAGGGATAGTCGCTCGCTGCTTCAATTAGCATGCGAACGGCGCGTTCTTTAATCTCAGGAGTGTAGGTTTATCTTTTCATTGTCGTATTCTCTCAGAATGTTGAGTCTCCGACAATACCGGGGCGGTTCAGTCTGCTTTTTTTGTAAAGGTTCTAGTCACTGTATCGTTGATATCAGCGTTTGCATGAGTTGCCGTAAACACCAGCAATGTGGTCATTAACGGTAATATATAGGCCATTTTCATAGTGAGCTGCTTTCCTAAGTAAATTATAGATTAACAAGGTTTGGATTTAAAAATAATAAGAAATATAACGCAGATTACACTTTTTTATCTTGTACTGCCTCTAGTATTAGAAAATCTAATAACATGTTTATACTCCAAAGATATTTTCGACGCTGAACGTGGGTATTTATCAGCTTGGTAGTGAGGCTGCTGATAGCCCAATCACCACTGAAAAGACTGGCGGTTTAGTAGGTGCAAGTGTCGGCTACAAGTTCTAGAAAAGTAGCTTTGCTGTCATTAGTAATTATTAAGTTGATCTGCTATGACGTTAGATATCGTTACTTCAGGCACTAAAAGGTGGTTGGAATAGTAAATCCAAATAAGTCCCAAATATAGAGAACGATCATGAACATTAAGCACTGGGCCCTACCTTTGAGTCTTTCAATAGCTTTAATAGTAGGCTGCTCAAAAGAGCCTGAACCTGTCGATACCAATACTAAAGAGATGAGCATACGAACCGTTAGTGTGGATACTGTTGCGCTACGTCCTATGACGGGAAGATAGAATAGCTATTCTTAAAAAAGGTATAGCACGATAAAGCGATAAGTATCGCTATTCCAAAGAGCAAAACCATTTGAATGATCGACGCCATTGAGGGCGCAATTAAACCGTTAGCATAGGAGCTATGGATGCCAAAATATGCCCAAGCTACTGCAATAGGAAAAACAGCATTTCGATAACGCAGCACGTATCCTAAAACAACAGCGACTATAACTACTAATACTATAATCGTCCAAACTGAGCTTGAGATACCAAAACCATCAACTCCTTGCTGAACTAAAAATATAGCACTGTTTAAGATAGTCGCTACAAACACCCAAGAAGCATAAAGGGTAAAAGCGATTCCTGCTAAGGTCGATACCATAACAGCTCGCGCGTTATAAACTCTATGCACAATAGTCATTAGAGGTATTAATATACCCACTATGAAAAGAGTTGACAGTCCTACTCTCTCATAAGAAAAAGCGACGATCCATGCCATGTTGAATAAACTACTGATAACGAACGGCAAGGATATCCACCCAATAAGTTTAGCGACTGCTGGATCTTTTCTCTTTAAAAAAAGAGTCACAAGTGTCGCAAATACAAGGGTATAAATGACGCCCCAAATCGAAAAAGCAAAACCATTTGGGGTGAGAAGCGTTTGATATTTCTCTGAGACAGCAGCCTGTCCCATGCCATGGAAAAATCCAGACGATCCTAGATAATTGACTACTAAAGTGGCAAAAAGAACGAGTAAATTGACAACGGTCCATCCGGTAACTTTTTTAGAGTTTGACTCAATCATTATTTATATTTTCCTTTGTATTATGATTCTTACAACATTATCTAGAAAAGTTGAAATATGACAACCTTTTCTAAAATTATCATAACCCTTACAAATAGTAAGTCACTACAGGCGCAATAAAGAGAATATTTATAAAAAAGAGTAAATATCTAATTACAGTATTTAAAATAATAGGGTATACCCCAAGGGAACCAGCTATTTCACCCTCGAAACCTATTAATAAACCACTCAAAATAGACTGCTATAGTGGAA
>Ga0208435_100144_pt1 | contig 23027 bp, 16 predicted proteins | sample 24_taG_FD_184097 | JGI IMG/M metagenome (GOLD analysis project Ga0208435, IMG submission 184097) | Marine viral communities from Cariaco Basin, Caribbean Sea - 24_WHOI_OMZ (SPAdes) (version 2) | ecosystem: Environmental > Aquatic > Marine > Oceanic | place: Caribbean Sea: Cariaco Basin...
ATCATTCATTATACTTACTCCGTGCGACCCGAAACGGTATTCAAGCGCTCATAAAAAAGAGCCAATCTAATTGGCTCAAATTAATATAAAACTAGATGCTAATGGATTGGTCTTTTATTAGCAAGCCCATGATTCTTAAACCAATCAAACAACCCGCAAACCCATTAATTCACCACTCAGTTAATTCATAAACCAACCGTGACTGGCAACGATAGACTGACCTGTAAATACATTGCTCGGGAATGCTGCTAAAAACAATGCCAATTGGGCAATATCATCGACGGTCGTGAATTCTTTGTCTACCGTATTGACCAACATAATATCATTGACTACAGATTCTTCACTGATGCCTTTTTCAGCCGCTTGTTGCGGAATTTGCTTTTCGACCAATGGCGTTTTAACAAACCCTGGGCAAATCACATGCGCGCGTACATTATGCTCAGCGCCTTCTTTGGCCAATACACGGCACAGCCCAAGTAACCCATGTTTCGCTGTGACGTAAGGCGCTTTATAAAGTGAGGCTTCGTGCGAGTGTACTGAGCCCATATAGATGACGGTACCGCCTTTGTCATCTTTATACATATGCTGTATCGCCGCTTTGGTGGTCAAAAATGCCCCATCCAAATGAATGGCAAGCATTTTTTTCCAATCCTCAAACGCCATTTTATGAATCGGATTGATGATCTGAATACCAGCATTGGAGACGAGAATATCAATAGCACCAAAGGTATCGACAAGCTGCTGCACACCAGCATTTACCGCCTCCTCTGAAGTCACATCCATGGCAATGGCAAATGCGCGTCCGCCTGCCGCTTCAATAGCATCAACGGTTTTCTGAGCCGCTTCAATATTAATATCTGCAATACCAACCGCTGCGCCTGCTTTGGCATAAGTTTCAGCGATATCACGTCCGATACCGCTGGCAGCGCCGGTGACCAATGCCACCTTGCCAGTCAAATCTTGTTGTAATGTGGTCGCCATATTTTATAGTCCATTATCAAATAGGTTTTTTAGAGGTTTGTGCCAAATATATCTAACAAGCTTATTGAGCAATGCTCACTGGCGTTTTTTCTTGTAGCTCATCAAAGCTAACACCTTCTGCCAGCTCAACTAGCTTTAAACCGTTGTCAGTGACGTCTAGTACAGCAAGTTCGGTAATAATACGGTCGACCACCCCTTTGCCCGTCAATGGTAGCTCGCAATTGGCAAGGATTTTTGGCTCGCCGTGTTTATTGACCTGTTCCATCAAGACAATCACGCGCTGCACGCCAGCAACCAAATCCATCGCACCGCCCATGCCTTTGACCATTTTTTTGGGAATCATCCAGTTGGCTAAATCGCCTTTTTCTGACACTTCCATCGCACCCAATATCGCCAGATTAACATGACCGCCGCGAATCATCGCAAACGACTCTGAGCTACTAAAATAACTGGCACCCGCTTCGGCAGTGACGGTTTGTTTACCCGCATTAATCAAATCTGCATCGACATTTTCTGCCGTTGGAAACTCGCCGATACCTAATAGACCATTTTCAGACTGTAGCCAAACATCGACATCTTTAGGGATATAATTGGCGACTAGGGTTGGTAGCCCAATGCCTAAGTTGACATAATAGCCGTCTTGTAGCTCTTGTGCGGCACGCTGTGCCATCTGCTCTCTTGTCCATGCCATGATAACTTCCTTATTTTTATAACGACCCCAAAAAATATGATGAGCGGTGTCAAACTCGCTTAGTCTACTAAATGTAGCACTTTCACTCGTTTTCCTTGCTACTCAAATTTTTAGGAATAGTATTACAATATTCTATTATTAATTTAACACTTTAAAAAATTCTATAAAGCCTGTAACTAAGCGCTTTCGACTGCTTTAGTCGTAGTCTTTTCAATACGCTTTTCAGGATTACTATTCAAGACGATACGCTGCACAAAGATACCCGGCAGATGCACGTCATCAGGATCAAACGTACCTGTCTCTACGATTTCTTCGACTTCGACAATGGTAATTTTGCCTGCCATGGCGCAATCTGGATTAAAGTTACGCGCCGTCTTGTTAAAAATTAAATTACCCGCTTTGTCCGCTTTTTGCGCTTTGATTAATGACACATCAGCGCGCAATGAATGCTCAAGTATATAAGTACGACCGTCAAAATCACGGGTTTCTTTGCCTTCAGCGACCAGTGTGCCAACGCCAGTGGCGGTGTAAAACGCAGGAATACCAGCACCGCCCGAACGTAGTTTTTCCGCTAACGTCCCTTGCGGCGTTAATTCAACTTCTAACTCGCCTGCCAAGTATTGACGCTCAAATTCTTTATTTTCACCGACATAGGATGAAATCATTTTTTTAATCTGGCGCGTTTGTAATAGCAACCCTAAGCCAAAATCATCGACGCCTGCGTTATTACTGATGCAAGTTAACCCTTTAACACCACTATCACGTAACGCTTCGATGAGCGCTTCAGGAATACCGCACAGACCAAAACCACCAATAGCGAGGGTTTGTCCATCGCTGACGATACCTTTTAGCGCTTCTTCGGCACTGCTATATACTTTTGATTGACTCATGCTTATCTCCTTGCAAGTCTATTTTTTGTTATTAACTTCTATCATCAATGATTATGAGTGGGTGACATCACTCAATATTTCCATATTTATATTAATACAGTTTCTATCGATATATCATAATTAAAAATCTTGTGCTAACTTACCATATTATTCTCGTAGCGAGAAGAGAATAACCATAGGAATATACAAGCCAGCGCAGTAGCGGTATATATGATGGGGCAATATCTCATTAAGACAGAATTTATGTTTAATAAAATATCAAATATTGCCTATTTTAAATAATTTTATTGACCGATATCACTATGCTCTGCATACTCGCTGATTGAACTTTGCCAAGGAGGGCGATCATGTTTAGTACCTTTGCTATTGTCATTACTTTATTATTACTGATGTTTTTTGCTTATCGCGGTTATTCAGTGTTGATATTAGCACCGATTATGGCGACATTAGCCGTACTATTATCAGGTGATTTTTTAAGCACGATTCCTGCTTATACCGATGTGTTTATGGGCGCATTGAGTGGATTTTTACTTAAGTTTTTCCCTATATTCTTGCTGGGTGCACTATTTGGGCGTTTGATGGCAGACTCTGGTGCGGCGACCGCGATTGCCAAAACCGTGGTCGAAAAGCTTGGTGCCAGCAAAGCCATCTTAGCAGTTATCTTAGTTTGTGCCATTTTAACCTATGGTGGCGTTTCGTTATTTGTGGTGGCATTTGCTATTTACCCAATCGCCAAAGACTTGTTTAAAGCCGCTGATATTCCTAAGCGCTTGATTCCGGCAGCGATTGCCTTAGGCTCATTCACCTTTACGATGACGGCATTGCCAGGTACGCCTGCCATTCAAAACGCCATTCCGATTCCTTACTATAATACCAACGTTTTTGCCGCGCCTATCTTGGGTATTATCGGCGGCACCATCATGTTTATTTGCGGTTGGTTATGGCTACAATCACGCGCCAGAAAAGCCAATGCAGCAGGCGAAGGCTATGGTCAGCATGACGAAGAGGATGTGGGCGGCGTTGGCGCAGCCAAAAAAGAAACTGAGGTATTAAATACGCATCACACCTCATTTACTATTGCTATGATTCCACTGGTGTTGGTCATTGGCTTGAATGCTCTATTAACTTACACTGTCTTTCCATCAGTGGATTTTAGCGGCTTACAAGCTCAGTTTCCTGATCTAAATATCGCAGGCTCACTGGGTTTATGGTCAATAATCATCTCGTTAGTCGTGGCCTGTGCGGTGTTAATTTTGCTACGTATCGGTCATTGGAATAATCTGCAAAAAACCATCAACCGTGGTACTTATGATTCGATGCTGCCGATTTTTAATACTGCCTCAGAAGTTGGCTACGGCGCGGTTATCGCCTCGCTAGCAGGCTTCCTCATCATTCGTGATAGTATTTTAAATCTAACACCTGACAATCCTTTAATCTCAGAAGCGGTGGCGATGACTACGCTGGCTGGTATTACTGGCTCATCGTCTGGTGGTTTGAGTATCGCGTTATCGACGTTGGGTGAAGACTATTTAAGAATGGCGGTCGCAGCGGGTATTGACCCAGAATTGATGCACCGTGTTGCTGTGATGGCAGCAGGTGGTTTGGATACGCTACCGCATAGTGGTGCGGTCATCACCTTACTTGCGATTTGTGGTTTGACCCATAAGCAGTCCTATCTAAACGTCGCCATGGTAACGATGGTGATTCCACTTATTGCTGTGGTCGCCGTTATCATTTTAGGGACGATATTTGGCTCGTTCTAATATCCTAGAATGAGGCATTTATTAAACCTTAAAGATAATTAAATTTAACGATTATTGCTTGATACCAAAGAGCCCACTGAGCGATTGCTTGGTGGGTTTTTTATGCATGCTTTCTCATTACTACCTCTAAATACAACCGACTATTTATCTCTCATAATTGATTGACACTCTATATACCGTATAGAGTTAATCGCTTTATTAGCGACTATATTAATTACTCAGGTAATGTCACAAATTTGGCCGAATTACGGTATCATAGGCACACTTTTTTAAATTTTTATTTGCTTAATACGTTTTAGCATTGATAGTTTGATATTAATAGTATCGCGTCTAATAGCTCAAAACCGCTTAAGACGTTTGATAACCAACCCGTTTATATAAAAATATAGGTGATAAAAGTGCGTGAGATTCTAGTAACCAGTGCGCTGCCCTACGCCAATGGCCATATCCATTTGGGGCATCTTGTAGAATATATTCAGACCGACATTTGGGCACGTGCCATGAAAGCGCAAGGCCATCAGGTCACTTATGTCTGCGCAGACGATGCACACGGTACGGCAATCATGCTCAAAGCAGAAGCCAATGGCGTCACACCGGAGGAACAAATTGCCGCGGTGAAAGCGTCGCATGAAGCAGATTTTGCCAAATTTTTGATTAACTTTGACAATTATCACTCCACGCACTCAGAAGAAAACAAGCATTTTTCTGAGCTGATTTATCGTCGCTTGAATGATGCTGGGCATATCAGTACAAAAGATGTCGAACAATTATTTGACCCTGAAAAACAGCTATTTTTAGCCGATCGTTTTGTCAAGGGTACTTGCCCTGAATGCGCAGCGGCAGACCAATACGGCGATAACTGTGAAGTTTGCGGTACGACCTATGATGCAACGGATCTTAAAGACCCGCATTCAACGTTATCAGATGCCACGCCTATTCTAAAAACCTCCAAGCACTACTTCTTTAATTTGCCTGAATTTGAGCAATTCTTAAAAGATTGGACGCGTAGTGACAATCGCTTGCAAACATCGGTCGCCAATAAACTACAAGAATGGTTTGAAGCAGGTCTGGCAACGTGGGACATTTCCCGTGATGCGCCCTACTTTGGTTTTCAGATTCCAAATACCCCAAGCGATGAGCCAGACAAATATTTTTATGTATGGCTAGATGCGCCAGTCGGTTACATGGCGAGTTTCAAAAACCTATGCGATAAGCGCGCAGGTACAGACGAGGCGCTTGATTTCGACCGTTATTGGATGCAAGAAAACGAGCATAAAACCGAGGTGTATCACTTCATCGGTAAAGACATCGTTTATTTCCATGCGCTATTTTGGCCTGCTATGCTTGCTGGTAGTGAGTTCCGTACACCAACGGGTGTTTTTGCTCATGGCTTCTTGATGGTCAATGGCGAAAAAATGAGTAAGTCACGCGGTACTTTTATTAAAGCCGAAACGTATGCTGATCACTTACATCCTGAATACCTGCGTTATTATTTTGCTAGTAAATTGTCTGATAAAGTCGAAGATATCAACCTTGATTTAGAAGATTTCATGCAAAAGGTTAACTCTGACTTGGTTGGTAAAGTGGTCAATATCGCTAGCCGCAGTGCTGGATTCTTGGTCAAAAAGTACGACGGCATGCTCACAGAAGTCTGCGCTGAGCCAAGTTTATTAGAAGATATTACCAAAACGGGCGATGAGATTGCTGCCGCTTACGAGAACCGTGAGTTTTCGCGTGCCATGCGTTTGATTATGCAATGTGCTGATAAAGCCAATGAATATATCGATGAGAAAAAACCATGGGCACTTGCTAAGGTTGAAGGCGCAGAGCAAGAAGTTCAAGATGTTTGCTCGGTCGCGATTAATATCTTCCGTCAATTGATGGTCTACCTTGCGCCAGTATTGCCTGAGCTAACCGCCAATGCCAAAGCGTTTTTGAACATTGACGACTTAAGCTTTGCCAGCCGTAATGAGTGGCTACTGGGGCACAAGATCAATAAGTTCAAGCCTTTGATGCAGCGTATAGAAGAAAAAGACGTTGCCGCGATGGTTGAGGCCTCAAAAGAATCTTTGGCTCAAGCTGCTGCTCCTGTGGCTAGCAAAGCCGTTGCTAAAAAAGATAATAAGCCAGCAAAAGAAGCTGCTACTGATATAGATGCTGAGACAAATACTGAGCAAACTGACTATATCGGCATCGAAGACTTTGCCAAAGTTGAGATGAAAGTCGCTCACGTTCTAGCCTGCAATCATGTCGAAGGCGCAGATAAGCTTTTACAATTTACCTTGGACGTTGGCGAAGACAAACCGCGCAATGTGTTTAGCGGCATCCGTAAGTTCTATGAGCCTGAGCAATTGCTAGATAAAAAGGTCATTTGCGTGACCAATCTTGCCCCGCGTAAGATGAAGTTTGGTGTCTCAGAAGGTATGGTGCTATCAACTGGCAATCCAAAAACTCAGCTGACAGTGGTTACTTTACCTGACAACTGCGTGATTGGCGATGTGCTTGCTTAATAGTTAGGCTTACTCAACAAACAAAAAAGATGTCCAGCTGGGCATCTTTTTTATTGTCCCAAAACTATCGCTGGTCAATCGCCAAAATCAGTGCTTATATAGAAGATAATATCGATGAATATTGATTCAGTACGTTCTTTACAGAGGTAATGACAAACGCGTTTTAATTTCTTATTGCCATAAGTTACATTACTGTCATAATATGGACGTAATGATCAATGGATTGATTACTTTGATGTTAGCCCGTTATCTCAGCATGCACATAACATTGACTCGGGTAACCTGCACTCTCTAACCTATGAGCCCCAATAAAATGACCTTTGCTACTACTTTACGCTTCAGCCTATTCGGTGCTGCTATGAGCGCCGCGCTTGGATTAATTGGCTGCTCAAACACGACCGACACTGCTGCAACGACAGATACAAGTGCCGCCGCAGATTCTGACAAGCCTGCCAAGACATTAGCCATCACTCAAATCGTCGAACATCCTTCGTTAGATGCGATGCGTCGCGGCATTATTGATGAGTTGGCAGATAATGGCTATGTTGAAGGCCAAAATCTAACCATTAATTTTCAAAGTGCTCAAGGCAATACAGCGACAGCAGGTCAGATTGCGAAGCAGTTTGCAGGAGACAATCCAGATGCCATCGTGGCAATCTCGACGCCATCAGCTCAGTCTATCGTTGCGTCAACTAAGACGATTCCGGTTATTTATACGGCTATTTCAGACCCTGTCGCGGCAAAGCTCATTAATGAGAACAATACGCCTATCCAATCTAATGTGACAGGACTGTCTAGTGAGCTACCTATCGAGCCGCAACTGGACAATATTCAAAAAATTGCGCCTAATGCAAAAACCATTGGCTATGTTTATAGTCCAGGTGAGGTCAATTCGGTGGTGGTACTCAATCAACTAAAAAAAGCTGCGCCTGCGCGTGGGCTTAAGATATTAGACGTAACCGCCAATCGCCCAACGGATGTGGCGATGGCGACTCGTAGCCTTGCTGGTCGTGTTGATGTGATTTATACCTCACTAGATAATAATGTGGTATCCGCCTTTGAAGCGATGGCAGGTGCTGCCAATGAGCTTGATATTCCTGTCATTGCCTCAGACGAGTTCAGTGTGCGACGTGGTGCAACTGCGGCACTTGGTGTCAATGATTATGACTTTGGTCGTACCACAGGCAAAATGGTGTATCGTGTTTTAAATGGCGAAGCAGTTAGTAGCGTTAAGCCTGAAGTGATGAATACTTTAACCTTATATGCAAGCCCGAAACATGCGGCTGAGCAAGGCTTCAGCCTGACTGATGAGCTGCTAAAAAATGCCATTAATATCGACAAACAAGCGCAGAGTGCGGATAAATAATACGGATAAATAATACGGATAAATAGTTTTGACAAGTAGCACTGAAAAATAACATTTAGCCTTCTATATAGATGGCTCGCTTTACCCTTTATCCATCTATACCTTTTATCTATAAATTAAATAATGTACGGACACATTATTATTTTCAGGAGTGAGACCCATGTTGTATCAAAATCGTTTTGGTCATTTTAACTTTAGTAAAGCACTATTATTAGGTGGCGTTTGTACTGCCATCTTGACTGGCTGTAATCAATCAGCACAAGATACCAGCACCACTGATACAGCTGCGACTGGCGATGCAGCCACGGCTATGAAGACTGTCGCAATCACAGCTATCGTCGAACATCCAGCGCTTGATGACGTCCGTAAGGGCGTTATCGACGAGCTTAATGAAGCAGGCTTTAAGGATGGTGAAAATTTAAAGGTTAATTTCCAAAGCGCACAGGGTAACACTGCCACTGCTGGACAGATTGCTAAGCAATTCGTCGCAGACAATTCAGACGTTATCGTTGCGATTGGTACTCCATCAGCGCAGTCAGTAGCTGCTGCTACTAGCAGTATCCCTTTAGTATTCTCAGCAGTCACTGACCCAGTTGCCGCCAAACTAGTGACCAAACTAGATGGCTCTGGCACCAATGTCACTGGCGGCTCTGATGCCCTGCCTTATGAGCCACAAATTGAATTGATGCGTCAAATCATCCCGAGCCTGAAGAATGTCGGCTATGTTTATAGCCCAGGCGAAGTCAACTCAACGATTATCTTGAAAAACTTAAAAGAAAAACTGACACCACTAGGTATCAATGTACTCGAAGCGCCTGCCCAGCGTAGTACTGATATTGCGATGGCAGCACGTAGCCTCGAAGGTAAGGTCGATATGATCTATACCTCAACCGATAATAACGTCGTATCGGCTTACGAATCACTATATCAAGTCGCTAAAGAGAGCAAAATCCCACTGATTGCGTCTGACACTAGCTCAGTTGAGCGTGGTGCCGTTGCTGCATTGGGCGTGAATTACTACGAGCTTGGTCGCGAAACAGGCAAAATCGTGGTACGTATTTTAAATGGTGAAAAAGCAGGCGCTATTCCTGTCTACACCCCGCAAATGTTGGATCTATACGTTAGTCCAAAGCATGCCAAAGAAGAAGGCATTACTTTGTCACAAGCGGTTATCGATAAAGCAAAAGAAGTGGTAGAATAACGCACTTTTATAGCTAGCTCATTACAGCTATCATAAGGTAGATATCGAGTTTGATGGATTTGGTGTCAGCCGTCATCTACCTTTATGCGATGAGGCTAAATGTTTAACATCAGAAACCCAGCTATGAATCAGTAGGCTGGGCTTCTTATTTAAACCACATTGATTAAATATAAAGTATTTGCGTCATTTCTAAATTTGCCCTTTTTTTAATCAAAGCTTTGAACCTAGGTAGCTTATGATAGCTGTTGATCGTGACATGTTTTGGTTTACCCTAACCGCAGATTGTTTAATCTGTTAAATTCACCGCTTAGTCGTTTAGCTAAAATTGACGTATAGATGAGACAGCGCTGATCTATATCACGCACTCATTCTATGAATCGATATTAGAACGTTAGTTGCTAAACGCTTGGTTATGACTTACTGATCTCTTATGTCTTTAATTGCTTTTTTTGGTGCACTTGAAAGCGGTCTGATTTATGGCCTAGTAGCACTTGGTGTGCTGATCTCATTTCGCACCCTCGACTTCCCCGACTTGACCGCTGACGGTAGTTTTCCACTAGGTGGCGCTGTCGCTGGTATTTCTATCATCGCTGGTGTCAACCCATGGCTTGCCTGTGCTTTTGGTATGTTGGCAGGTTCAGTCGCTGGTATTGTTACGGCATGGCTACACGTCAAACTTGGCATCCTGCAACTACTTGCCAGTATCTTGGTGATGGTCGCACTATATTCTATCAATTTACGGATTATGGGTGCGCCGAACTTGCCATTATTGGGTGAAACCACGGTCTTTAGCACCTTGGTCACTGATGGCAACGGTTATTGGATGCGCTGTCTAATTATTGGTGTCGTGGTGATAGCTGCCATGTTATTTTTAAACTGGTTCTATAGTACCGAAACGGGTCTTTCGATGCGGGCGACGGGTTCCAACCTCCGCATGGCACAGGCGCAAGGCATCAATACCTCATGGATGACCATCATTGGTATGGCGATTTCTAATGGTTTGATTGCTCTAGCAGGTGCATTGTTTGTGCAGACTCAAGGTGGCGCAGATATCTCGATCGGTATTGGTACCATTGTCATCGGTTTGGCAGCGGTCATCATCGGTGAAACCATCATTCCTGCCAAGCGAATTTGGCTGATTACCTTTGCCGTGGTCGTCGGTGCGGTGCTGTACAAGCTATTTATTCAGGTGGCGCTATCGAGCGATACGCTCCGTAGTATTGGTTTTGGTCCGCAAGATTTAAACTTGATTACAGCGCTACTCGTCGTATTTGCCTTGGTATTGCCAAAAGCTAAAAATAAATTTTTAAGTCGTAAAGTTCGGGCTTAATGTCAATGTGCAACCATAAGGAATAATTATTATGATGCAAGCTACAGATTTGCGGTTGACCTTTAATCCTGGAACGCCCATTGAAAACCCTGCCCTACGCGGTATCAATCTCAACATCGCTGATGGTGAATTTGTCACTGTCATCGGTACCAATGGCGCGGGTAAATCAACCTTTTTAAATGCGGTCAGTGGTACCACGCGCGTCGATAGCGGTTCAATCTTATTAAATGGTATCGATGTCACCAAAAAGACCGCGCACCAACGCGCCCATTGGGTGGCTCGTGTCTTCCAAGACCCGATGGCGGGGACTTGTGAAGCATTAACCATCGAAGAAAACATGGCGCTGGCTTATAAGCGCGGCGGCAAACGTGGTTTGAGCTTTGCACTCAACCAAAATAACCGTGATTTATTTCGCGAAAAATTATCAGTATTAAAATTGGGGCTAGAAAATCGTCTGACCGACCGTATGGGTCTGTTATCCGGTGGTCAACGTCAAGCTGTTAGCCTATTGATGGCTTCATTGCAACCTTCCAAAATTTTATTGCTTGATGAGCATACTGCTGCCCTCGACCCTAAGACTGCTGCTTTCGTTTTAGAATTGACCGATAAAATTGTAACGGACAATCAGCTTACAACGATGATGGTTACCCACTCGATGCAGCAGGCATTGGCGCATGGCACCAGAACAGTGATGTTACATCAAGGACAAGTGGTATTAGATGTGGCTGGCGATAAACGTCAAGGCATGACTGTACATGACTTACTTGATATGTTTGAGCAAACTCGCGGCGAAAAAGTCGAAGATGATAGCTTGATATTGAGTTAAATAACTTAGCAAAATTCTTCAACTCTTGAAAAAATAGAACGTCTGTTTAATATCAGGCGTTTTTTTATGACTGCTTTAATTGATACGACTGTCTTAATTTTTAAGCATCAAGCAATACTAACTTTTGAATCAACTCACTGACATGTTGTGACTGCATTTTTTTCATCACTTGTGAGCGATGCACCTCTACCGTGCGGACCGATATATCTAAATGGTTGGCGATATTTTTATTCAGATTGCCTTGCAGTAACTCATTGGCGACCTGCTTTTCTTTATCGGTCAGCTGCGCATAAAGATTTTTAATATCATAAAGCGTGGCGCGTTTTAGAGTGAGGTCTTGCGCACGCGCAAGCGCTTCTTGTAGCCGGCGGCTATTAATCGGTTTTTCCAGATAGTCAGCCGCACCTTGCTTCAGCATATTGACAGCATCAGCAATCTCGCCATTTCCCGTTAGCGCTATCAATGCCATAGGGCTGTCCTGTTGACTAAGGTGCACTTGTAGCGCTTGACCACTCATCTCTGGCATCATCAAATCACTCACAATCACTGCTGGACGATAGATATTGACTTGCTGTAAAAATATCAGAGCACTTGCCCACACTTGGGTCGATAGCCCTAAGCTGCTAATCAAAAAATCACAGGACATGCGCACACTTTCTTCGTCGTCAATGATATGAATGATAAGCGATTCTGGCGTAATGCCTGATAAATCGTCAGACAGATGACTGCTTTCATCTTGCCAGCACGTAGGCTCATTTGAGAGTTGATTAGACGTCATATGTGACCTTATGGCTAAATACATTATTGATATTCATTAGAGTTTTTCGTCATTATTCGCTAAAGATAATGACAGATAAAAAGATATTTGTGCGCCCACCGTGTTTGACAGCTGATAGTTAGCATTGGTTTGTAGCAGTTGGATTTTACCGTTTAAGCTACGTTTAAAGCGGTGCTGCTCGCTGCTCATTACTTGGTAAACTTGCTCAATTTCATGCTCGACATCAATATTGTTTAGCTGCATCATACCGCCCAGCGACTTGCATAAGCGCTGACATATCATCAGTCCTAATCCTAGACCGTCTGTTTTCGTAGACTGGGTAGCATATTGACTGGGTAGGCTCTCTGGTAGGTGCTGCCTATTCAGCTGAGTTTGATCAAAGCCGCCAGCGTCATCGCTTAGATGCAATACCAACCATTGCTTATTATTATACCTCTCTGCCTGACAGCGTAGCATGATATTGGTCGCCCCTTGCTGTGCAGCATTGGTCATGCTATTTATCAGTAACTGATCTAATAATAAATTTGGCAAGGTTAAATGCTGATAATCACTTGCCAGCCAAAAATTGACACCTACTGCTTGCTCACCCAATAATAAGATGCACTGTTGATAGATAGCTGCGATATCGACACGAGTTTCATTCGCTTGCGACCGTCCAGCCCAGCGGCGGATATTAGTCACCACAGCAGCGACGCGTTCTGTTTCATTGACAATCTGCTGTAGAGCATTCTCTGTTGCCGCATTGTCAAGTGGCGTTATGTCGATAGCATTTTTAGACAACCTTGCATGTTGACTGCGTATCAATAATCCTTGCGCATAATTTTGAATGGTTGCCAGCGGCTGATTGATTTCATGAGCGATAGCACCGCTCATCTCACCGATGACCGCAAAGCGCTCTGATTGGTGTAACTGCTGATCATAATCACGGATTAGTCTATTTTGCCGCACTATCTTTTTTTGCCGCCGCCATGCCAGCCAGCTCATCCAAGCATAATTTACTGTCGATATCAGGACAACCAAAATAATCACAGCCATCCATAATCGATGCGCCTTTATCCAGTCGATCATATGCGCGCTCAGCTGCTTTTGGGCGGGATGGCGATTCATCTCATAAAGGATGCGCTCAGCATCGCTACTTGATTCTGCTGGTAACCAGCGCTGCTCTAATTGACGCTTGCCAAATAGATGTTGATTGATCTGGCGCACCAAAGCATCTGGCGCTTGCTCGGTCGCTGCCAGTGTCCAATTTGGATATATTTTCGTTGAAGAGTGGCAGCTGGATACAGTGGCGACTGGATGAATGAGACGGTATTGCTTGTCATTGATTTGACCGCGCCTTGCCATATCCTCCATCAAACAAAGCGGCGTAATGGCAGCGTCTACTTTGCCACTAGCCAAGGCATGCAAAGTGCGCTCTATCGGATAACCGACAAACTGTGTTTGATAGTGATTTGGCGTAATGCCATTTTTCTGTAATAAATGTGCGCCCAATAAATAACCGCCAAATGCGTCAGTGTCGACGGCAGCAATATGACGTTGCTCCAAATCCTGCAAACGATAAATATCACTGTCGGCAGCGACCCATAAAGCACTGGCGACCTCTTCCATCGCACTCGGCTGTTTTAATGGCGTATATTCATTTAGCTTATTAAATTCATTGGCGAGGGTGACTGTCGTCGATAGCTGATTTTGCGATTGTTGCCCATTAATACCCTCAGCATCAAATCCTTGATTGCTAAAAATTTTATCACGAGAACTTTTATCACGAGCGTTTTGCGCATTGCTATTTAATTGAGCCGTCTCTGTTTGTAAGGTAGCCAGCCAGCGCCATCTGATAGTATTCATTTTTATAAACTGCACTTGCGGGCCAAGCACTAGCGCAAACTGCTGTGCTTCTATTTGCTGTTGCCAATTTTCCAGCGCCAAAGGTACCAATATCACGGTGTCATCTGATAACTGATCATTAAGCTCGTCAAGCCACGGCTGCCAGCGATTTTGTGCGGCTGTCTCGCCTTGCGGTGCCAGCACACCCAAATAGTAAGTCTGGGCGGTGGCATTAGATAGCGGCAACCAAGCAGCCCATGCTACCACGGTAATAAAACAAGCCTTTAAGATAGTCCAAATTTTAGACTTTTTATGCATACACCTAGCCTTATATTTGACCTACCAAACGTACATTATAATTAAAAACCTTAATCATAATGTGGTTTTCCACAATATCACAATATTACCCGCTACCCTATACTAGATGACAGTCGTGTAACTTTTAATTCGCTGAGCTTAAGTCACAAATATTCGATTTCAATTTTGATTTCAATAAGAATGATTAATACACCTCATGAAATATGGGTGATGAATTATAAGCTTGGTAAAAATATCTTATGGAGGGCGGGCTTATGAAAAAATGGCCACTGATTATAATAATAGCAGCCATCATCGGGCTGGTGGTTGCCTTTATTATTGGGAAATTACTGCCAAATATGCGCACCAGCAGTAACGATATCGAGGTCAATATCACTGATCCTGCTCTCATCAAGCAGGGCGAATATATCGCTCGCACTGCTGACTGTATTGCGTGTCATACCACGCTCGATGGCGAGACTTATGCAGGCGGTCTGCCTATGCTAACGCCACTTGGGGCAATTTACTCGACCAATATCACACCCGATCAAGAAACTGGCATCGGCAACTACAGTTTCGCCGACTTTAAAAATGCCGTTAAGCATGGGGTACGCAGTGATAATAAAGCCTTATATCCTGCTATGCCGTATCCCTCTTACCAGCTCATGCCAGAAGAAGACTTAGCCGCGATGTACGCCTTCTTTATGTCCGATGTCACAGCCGTCAAGCAAGCCAATCTAAAAAGCGAGCTACCTCCGATAGCAAACTGGCGCTGGCCCTTGGCATACTGGCAGGTCTTATTTGATCGCAAGCGTGACTTTGTCCCTGAGACAGACGACGCACTATTGACTCGTGGTCAATACTTAGTCGAAGGTCCTGGGCACTGCGGCTCTTGTCATACTGGGCGCGGTATTGGCTTTCAAGAAATCGCTCTAAGTAATGCAGATTCTAACAAGTATTTGAGCGGTGCCATCATCGATGGTTGGCGCGCCAAAAGTATCCGCGGTGAGCATCGCGGACTTGGCACTTGGACGGTTGCAGAATTAAATGACTTCTTCAAAACTGGTCGTACTGATACCACTGCTGCCTTTGGTGCCATGGCCGAAGTGGTTGAGCATAGCACCCAGTATATGACCGACTACGACATCAACGCCATGTCATCTTATCTAAAAACATTAACGCCAGCACCAAACAAAGAAGCCACACTGCCTGCGAAAAAAGACATCACTACGCAAAAATTACTAGATGGTGACTATGATTCGCGCGGTTCGATTTTGTACGCCGAATATTGCCAAATTTGTCACCGTGTCGATGGTAAAGGAGTCGCGCGTATTTTCCCAGCGCTTGATGGCAATAGTGCGGTTTATTCTAACAATGCCGATTCGGTCTTACAGATTACCTTGAGCGGTGGTCGTATGCCTGAAACTCCACATGACCGTATGGCATTTACTATGCCTGAATTCAGCAATCTTAGCGATGCAGATGTGGCAGAAGTGGTCAATTATGTCCGCAATAGCTGGACCAACCAAGCGCCTGAAATCGATGTCAATGACGTGGTAAAAATGCGGGCTTTCCTCGCCAAAAAACCAAAAACCAGTACGGATATTGCTCCAGACTTAAGTATTGACGCGCAAACAAAAGGAGCAAAATAATGAAAAAATCTCCACTCAACTTGCCTACTATTGCTCGCGTTATCTCTCAAAAAATGACCATAGGCAACTTAACCACCGCTATCCTTACTGCTTCAGCGCTTAGTATCGCCGCTATCAGTAGTGGTTGCTCGCAGCCCGAGCCTATCGAGCAGAATGCACCTGAGTACGGCTTAGTCACCACTGATGATGCCAACGAAGATATCGGCACTTATGTGCTGCCGCAAGATACGGCTATCTTGGATGAACCAAATGCTGATGAGATATTTTATGGTAAACGCTTATTAAACGAAACTAAGCGCTTACTGCCAGAGCATGTGGGCGCGCAAATGAACTGTAACAGCTGCCATATTTCACAAGGTAAAATTCCACTGGGTGATCCGTACATCAATAGTTATAACTTCTATCCGCGCGTGATGCCACGATCTGGTAAGGAAGTTGATTTAACCAAACGTATTAATGGCTGCTTCCAGCGCTCAATGAATGGCAAACCGTTGAAACCTGAATCCCCTGAAATGCTGGCAATGTTGGCTTATATGAAGTGGCTATCGCAAAACACCCCAAAAGAGCAAAAAGTCGATATCCAAAATACGGGTAAAGTGGATGAATCATTAACCCCAGACCCTGTCCGCGGCGAACAAATTTATAAAGCTCAATGTGCAACTTGTCATGGTGATAATGGCGAAGGCATCAAAGACAGTCGCGGCGATATCGTGTTCCCGCCACTGTGGGGCGATGAATCCTTTAATATCGGTGCTGGTATGGCACGTACTTACAAGGCGGCAGCCTTTGTAAAATACAACATGCCCATGGGTATTCAGACCAAAGGCTTATGGGGTCACGGAAATGTGCTGAGCGATCAAGATGCCGTCGATGTGGCGCACTTCTTTACTCATCAGCCGCGCCCTGACTTTGCTGGTAAGGTCAATGATTGGCCAAATGGTAAAAAACCTAAAGACGCGCGTTACTAATATCTTAAGAAGACGGTATTTATAAAGACTTTACTTAAGAGGACTTCACTTAGCAGACATCATTCTATGCTCGCTTGTGAGTGAGCATTGACACGATAAACCTTTAAGAAAATGCATTTTTCTTAAAGGTTTTTTTGTTATCTATCAAACCCGCGAAAGAGGACGCCATCCGACATTAGGGTGGCGGTGAATTTCGCATCATTTTCAATGTTTAAATTACATAATATGCGCCTGAATCCAGTATAATAATTAATTATTGTAATACTTATAACTCACCACGAGCATTTATGAAAATCAACAAAGCGTATAAATTTAGGCTTGAGCCTAATACGGAGCAAGAGGTTATTTTAAATAATCTTGTCGGCTCTGCACGTTTTGTTTGGAATCAAATGCTGGCAATCTCATTTGAGATGTTTGCTAAAGATGAGTTTATTAATGCCACCAATCTGGTTAATAAAATTATAGATTTAAAAAGTAATCCTGATTTTAACTTCCTAAAAAGCAGCTCAAACGCTGTGTCTTTACAACAAAAAGTACGCGATCTGGCATCGGCTTGGTCGCGGTTCTTTGATCCTAAAGTACATGCCAGATTAAAAGACAATAAAAAGAAACCTCGCAAACCCAAGTTCTTTAAACTGGCTGACGGCACAGAAATTCAGCTACGCTCGTTGATGCCAAGATTTAAGCGCAAATCCGATGGCTGCGACTCAATTCGCTTGGTTCAGTTTGATAAATATTGCCGTGTTGAAGGTAATCGAGTAAAACTGCCTAATGGCATTGGCCTGGTGAAGTTTAGGAAGTCGCAAGACATCATTGGTACAATTAAAAATGTCACCATCAGCAAGAAATCAGGGCACTGGTACGTGTCTTTTGGTACGGAGCGAGAACTGGATGAGAACCCTCGTCACCCTGCCACAAGCGCCATTGGCTTGGACATGGGTATCAGCAAACTACTCACCACTTCAAACGGTCAGTACATCAAACCGAAAAACAGTTTTAAAACCAATCAACTCAAACTTGCCAAATTGCAACGAGGGTTAGCAAAGAAAGTAAAATTCAGTGAAAACTGGAAAAAGCAAAACCGCAAGATTCAAAAGCTACACAGCCACATTGCTAATATTCGCCATGACTACTTGCATAAAGTCACCACCCGCATCAGCAAAAACCACGCCATGATTGCTTGTGAGGATTTAAAGGTCGCTAATATGTCGAAATCAGCCAGCGGGTCGGTGGAGAACAAAGGTCGTCATGTTAAAGCCAAGTCGGGATTAAACAAATCAATCCTAGATCAAGGCTGGGGCATGATGGTTAATATGCTTGAGTACAAACAGCAATGGCGCGGTGGGTTACTGATCAAGGTAAACCCACACTACACCAGTCAAACCTGTTCTCAATGTCAGCATATTGCTAAAGAGAATAGACAAACTCAGTCTAAATTTGAGTGCGTCAAATGTAGGTATGTTGCGAACGCTGATTTTAATGCGGCTCGTAATATATTAGCGGCAGGACATGCCGTTTTGTCTGCGGAGGGAGGATGCAGTAAGGGTCGCCCGTTGAAACAGAAAACAAGCGACCTTCGTGAGAAAGTCGCCTAAGAGCATCTGCTTTTAGAATCCCCCACTTGAGCTTGGCGAAAGTGGTGGGAGTATGTCAAAGTTAATGCTTCTACAAACTTCTCGCTCGTCACTATATAGTTGCTGTATATCAAAGTTCGCTACCGCCATTTACTATGAGGTCTGTCATGCGCAAAATTCCTGTCTACTCCCACCCTGCTGCCGGTTGGCCTGCGCTGATTTCCTCTACTCGTAAGCTGATGGATTATCAGACTTTTTTACGGGGTAGCGTAAGTGTGCTAAAAAGCAACCAACCTAAAGGCGGATTCGACTGTCCGGGCTGCGCTTGGCCTGACCACAAATCACATAAAGCCATCGACGTCTGTGAAAATGGTATCAAAGTCATTGCTAGTGAGACCATGACAAAAAAAGCCGATGCGCAGTTTTTTGCGCGACATAGCGTCACTGAATTACAAGGCTGGTCGGGCTATGAGCTTGAGCATAGTGGTCGTTTATCAGAGCCTGTATATTATGATGCCGCGCAAGACCGCTACTTACCAATCTCTTGGGAAGCTGCTTATCAATGTATCGCTGAGCAGTTAGGACAGCTTGATTCGCCAGATGAGGCGCTATTTTATACCTCAGGCCGTGTGACCAACGAGCCCGCCTTTATGTATCAGCTGTTTGTGCGCTGTTTTGGCACCAATAATTTACCAGATTGCTCCAATATGTGTCACGAACCAACGTCGGTAATGCTCGGTAGACAGTTGGGTATTGGCAAAGCGACCGTGAAATTGGAAGACTTTGAGCAAGCCAAACTGATATTGATGTTTGGACAAAATCCTGCGACCAATCATCCACGCATGCTTGAAATGCTTGCTCATGCTCACGAGCAAGGCTGTCGAATCCTCTCAATCAACCCTATGCGCGAACAAGGCTTACGTAAATTTAGAAATCCGCAAAAGCCCACGCATATGGCAGCTGGTCAAAGTGATGAGATGGTCGATGAGGTCATTCAAATTCAGATCGGCGGCGATGCAGCACTCTTGACCGGTATCGCTAAGTGGCTGACTAAAAACAATAAAATCGATCAAAGCTTTATCGATGAGCATACGTCAGGATATGAGGCACTCGACGCATGGCTGCGCCAACAATCATGGCCTGATGTGGAACGCGGGTCTGGTATCAGTAAAGAGGAAATCATTATTATAGCAAAACTGGTAGCGGCGAGTCCTGCGACCATTTGCACCTGGGGCATGGGCATCACTCAGCACGTCCAAGGCGATGACAATGTAGCGATGATTACCAACCTATTATTATTAATGGGTATGATTGGTATTGATGGCGCAGGCGCGTCTCCCGTCCGTGGTCACTCTAACGTACAGGGCGACCGTACCATGGGCATCCATGAGCGCCCTGCACAAAAGCTACTAGACAGCCTTGAGCGTGTGTTTGAACGTCCGATGCCGCAAGAAAATGGCTTTGATGTGGTCTCTGGTGCAAAAGCATTGATTGCCGGTAAGCTAAAAGTATTTATGAGTATGGGCGGTAATTATGCCGTGGCAGCACCTGATACCAGTGCAATTCAGCAAGCTTTAACCACCACTCAGCTCAATATTTTTGTCGGTACTAAACTTAATGAAACTATGCTGTATCCGGGCGCGAACAATCTTATTCTGCCTTGCTTAGGTCGTACCGAACGTATTATTACTGCCAAAGGTGAGCAATTTGCCACTATCGAAGATTCCATGTGTCAGATTGTACCCACTCGAGGCAACCTGAAACCCGTCAGCGATACGTTGAAATCTGAAGCACAAATTGTGGCAGATATCGCCACTCATTTGCTTGGTGCTGATTCGTCCATTCCTTGGCAAGCAATGAGTGAAGACTTTGACATCGTTCGTGATTATATCGCCCAAGCGATTGACGGTTTTGAAGACTTTAATCAGCGTATTCGCGAAACCGAGCGTGGCTTTCATTTGTACCATTCTGCGCGGCATCGTGTGTGGAATACTGACAGTGGCAAAGCGCAATTTGAAGTACCACAATACCCTATCACCTACGTCGCAGCACAAATGGCAGAGACCTCTTTAGCCTTTCACCATGACAAAAAACCCAATGATAATACTAATAGTGCGCCAAACAATGAACAAAAAATTTGGCAATTGACCAGTGTCCGTAGCCATGACCAATTTAATACCATGATTTTCGGATTTGAAGATCGCTATCGCCAAACCACTCGCCGTGATGTGTTGTTTATGCACCCAGATGAAATGACTCGTTTGGGTTGGCAAGCAGGTGACCGAGTAATGGTATCTCGCCATGCCAGCTCAAATGGTTCAAATAACACAGACGGTACCGCTCAGCCACGCACGCTAGGGCCGTTAGTATTGACTGAGATGGATATCGCCGCTAACGCTGTCGCAACTTATTATCCTGAATGTAATGATTTATTTGATTTAGACACGCATGCACCAGACTCTCACATACCAGCGTATAAATCGACGACCGTTGTTTTGCAACGCGTTGAGGCAAATGCTGTTACGACCGATCATGCATAGTCAGCAACGGGCGAATCATTGAATGATGCATATATTTAAAGGAGATGATAATTTTGGTAATGACCATACGATATAACGAGGTATTATGATTGCCCAAAGTGATACTGAAACTGACGCAAAATATAGCGATAATTTTTCGGTAAACACCCTAACAGATAAGACGTCAGAAACTATAGAGTCATCTGCAACGCCGCTTGCACGTAATCATTGGGCGCAAAAGCATCATTATCCGACAGATAAGTATAACTCTAACAACATTATTGAGACCCGTGTTGCTAAGACTAATATTGCACAGACCCATATGCAGCAAATCAGTATCGACTGCCAATCAGCGAGCTTAGCAGTGGAAGCTGCGGTTGCTATCGTTATCAATGGTATTCACTATGCGGTACTGATGGCAAGCCCTCACCAGCTAGAGTATTTAGCCGTCGGCTTTTTGTCTAGCGAAGGCTTAATTCAGCATAGTCATGAGCTGCTTGATTGGGAAGTTACCCAACTGAATGATATTGCAGATTATCAAAATCTCACGCAAGATTCATTTATAAAGGAACGATTTATAAGAGATGCTACGGATGAAATTTTTGAATCTGCAGCATTTGAACAAAGCTTATCGTCACTGCAAGATTATGACATTTATGTGGTGGAGCTAGTACTAAACCAGCGTTGCCATCAGCGTATCCAAGCGCAAAAACGTCAGCTAGCAGGGCGTACAGGTTGTGGTATATGCGGCATCACAGGGCTAACACAAGCACTGCCTGACTTGAGTATCTATCGTCAAAACAGACAAAAGGCAGATACACCAAGTCTTGACTGTCTATTAGCAATACGCCAGCAAGTCGATGCGATGCAGCATACTCACCAATTGACTGGTGCCGTACACGCCGCTGCGACGATGTATAATCAGCAGCTATACCTATTCGAAGATGTAGGACGCCATAATGCGCTTGATAAGCTGATCGGTTGGCAACTGCGCAATAAAATAGAGATTAGCTGCGTCCTTATGACCTCGCGCCTATCGATTGAACTGATACAAAAATCGATTCGTGGGCGCATCCCTTGGCTAGTCGGTATGTCTGCACCTACCAGTACCGCAGTGCGTGTCGCTGAGCGTTATGGCTTAGGATTAGCGGGTTTTTTGCGTGATAACAGAGTCACTTACTATTCAAATTATTCAGACCTATAAAGTTTTATGCTCGACTCTCTCATTAAGCGCACTTATTCATAAACTCTCATTTGCAGCGCTTTAATGACAGACATATAACGCTGATTTTTCGATAATAAACGGTCTCCTTTTTAGCTCAAACAAGACCTTTTTAAAACACTATCTATTCCCTATCTCGTTTTATCAAACACACAACGAAATAATAAAGATATTATTTCGTTGTGTGTTTGATAATTATGATGTTTTTTGACGAACCATTCCTAATTTTAAGCTTGATAATAGCTTAATTTGACCTCTTAATACTTTGAATAGCCATTAATTTATGGTCAAATAAGGAGAATTGAGTAGATAATTCGCATTTAGCTAAAAAATAACTTGTAATTTAAATTATATTTGCTAATATAGGCGTCCTTGATTGGCTGGGTGGCAGAGTGGTCATGCAGCGGACTGCAACTCCGTTAACGCCGGTTCGATTCCGACCTCAGCCTCCAATTATTTAGGTTAAAATTTTATTCATATTATATTAATTTTAGCTTGCTTTATTAATATAAATGCTTATAATAGCGACCACTATCTAACAAGTAGAAAGCTTACTTTTAGATAATACAAGTTTTGCCCGGGTGGTGAAATTGGTAGACACAAGGGATTTAAAATCCCTCGCTAGTAATAGCGTG
>Ga0208435_100147_pt1 | contig 22950 bp, 29 predicted proteins | sample 24_taG_FD_184097 | JGI IMG/M metagenome (GOLD analysis project Ga0208435, IMG submission 184097) | Marine viral communities from Cariaco Basin, Caribbean Sea - 24_WHOI_OMZ (SPAdes) (version 2) | ecosystem: Environmental > Aquatic > Marine > Oceanic | place: Caribbean Sea: Cariaco Basin...
GAACAGACAAAATGCCAACACTATGGTGTTGGGGATGTGGTGATGGAGTTATTTTAAAATCTGTAATTAGAGCCATTGAAAAAACTGGTTGGAACATGGACGATGTTTGTGTTGTTTCTGGTATTGGTTGTTCAGGAAGATTCTCTTCTTACATCAACTGTAACACAGTTCACACTACTCACGGTAGAACATTAGCTTATGCAACTGGTATTAAGTTAGCTAACCCTGAGAAAAAAGTTATCGTAGTTGGTGGAGATGGTGATGGTCTTGCTATTGGTGGTAACCACACTATTCACGCATCAAGAAGAAATATTGATCTTAACTACATTATTATCAATAACTTCATTTATGGATTAACAAACTCTCAAACTTCTCCAACTACTCCTCAAGGTATGTGGACAGTTACAATGAGTAGAGGTAACATTGATCCTACATTTAACGCTTGTAAATTAGTTGAAGCTGCAGGAGCTTCTTTTGTTGCAAGAGAAACAATGTTAGATCCTAAGAAACTTGAAAGAGTATTAGTTAAAGCATTCAACCACAAAGGATTCTCTTTTGTTGAAGTATTCTCTAACTGTCACGTTAACTTAGGTAGAAAAAATAAAATGGCTACTGCTATGGCTAACTTAGAATGGATTGACTCTATTTCTATGGCTAAAGCTAAATTTGATAAATTAGAGCCAGAAGAGCAAGAAGGTAAATTCCCTACTGGTATCTTAAAACATGATACTGAAGCTCAAGAATACTGTGAAGCTTACGAAAAAGTAAAAGAAGCTCACAGAACTAAAACAGCAGTACAATTATAAGGAGACACGTCATGGCAGCTAATAGAACTTTAATGAGATTTACAGGTGTTGGTGGACAAGGTGTTCTTCTTGCGGGTGCGATTTTCGCAGCTGCAAAAATCAATGATGGTGGTTACGGATTAAAAACTGCTACGTATACTTCACAAGTAAGAGGTGGACCAACAGTTGTTGATATCACTATTCAAGATGAAGAAATTTTATACCCATATGCAAATGATGGTGAAATTGATTTCATGTTATCAGTAGCAAACGTATCATACAACCAATTCAAAAATGGTGTTAAACCAGGTGGAACAATTGTAATTGAGCCAAACCTAGTATCACCAACTGATGAAGATAGAAAAAAATGGAATATCGTTGAGATTCCTATTATTACTATTGCAAAAGAAGAAGTTGGAAATGTAATTACTCAATCTGTATTAGCATTAGCAATGGCTAACTACTTTACAGGTGAGACTATTCCAGCAGAAAAACTAAGAGAAACTATGCTTTCTAAAGTACCTGCAAAAGTACACGATATTAATAACAAAGCTTATGACTTAGGTTATAAGTATGCTAAAGAAGCAGAAGCTGCTCAAGCATCATAATAAAAATAAATAGGCATTTAGCCTATTTATTTCCTTCTAAATACTTTTCAAACTCTAAAATTTTATCATTTAATCTTTTTGCTAAATACACATTTGAATCTTTTAAATATGAATAAATCAGTTTAGAATCTTTTACATAAGATTCAATTTCATCATCATCCCAAAACTCTGGTTCTATACATAAGTTATTGATTCTATCTGCTAGTTTAATCATTTGAATTTCAGTTGGTTGAGCTAAAAGTCTTTTCATATTATCTTCAAATTGCTCTTCTTTTTCTAAGTCATAGTTCTTAGTCATAGAGTCAACGCCTTGTGCAACTTCATATCCATATTTATCAAGAATATCATCATAAGTTGTTCTTGTTTTTTCAAGAATATCATGAAGTAGTGAAACTGTAATTGCAAAATCTGTTTTTTTATCATCAATATTTGATTCAATACATGCATGAATCACTTCTGTTGTAACACCAACAACATGAGTCATATAAGGTAAATCTTCAAACGTCACCTGCTTTGCGTGTGCTCTTGCTGCATATCTTAATACATTAGTATAATTATTTTGACAAAACACATTTTATCCTTTCTATTTATTTTATTAACTTTATATATTTTTAAGAATTTTAACAAATCATCAATAGTAAGTATTTGACTTTTATCAAAACTTGTTAACATTTATAACCAAATACAACTTATAATAAACCTTAAAAATAAAAAAGGAGAAAGTGAATCTCACTCTCCCCTTTTTATTCTTTAATCTTTTAAATCCTAATCTATATACTTTTGATAATCATTTATTTTTTCTTCTAGTCTCATTGACAAATGAATATTTGAATTTTTCAGACATGATAAAATAAAACTTGCTTCTTTTAAATAAGCTTTCTTTTTATCATTATCCCAATGACTAGGAGGTGTTGATAGATTTGTTATTCTATCTGCTAATTTAACCATTTGAACCTCATAAGGTTGATTCATTAGCTTTTCTATACTATCTCGCATTTGTTCTTGTTTTGAAGCAAGTGATTTATCTTTTGTCAAAGCCTCAACTCCATCAGCAACCTCAGGAGAAAAATCAGTATACAATTCATCATATGTAATTTCTGTATCTTCAATTGTATCATGTAACAAGGCACAAGTAATAGCTAAGTCTCTTTTTGATTCATCTAATCCAGATTTTTCACAGGCATGTATTACCTCCATAGTTACTGAAGATAGATGATTTAAATAAGGTAAGCCTTTTGGAGTTTTTTGTTCACCATGGGCTTTTGATGCATAATTTAATGCTTTTAAATACACTTCTTGACTAAACATATGAATTCTCCTATTCTTTTGTTTTTTCTACCTTAGGTTTTCTAATCTGCTTAGTTTTTGAAGAGAAAGAAAACTTTATTAAATCTTCTGCAGTTTGTACAACATCCCTATTTAAATTCTTAATAGACTCTTCTAATATATAAGTAGTTGCTAATGCATCGTAGTAAGCTCTATGGTGATTATCTACTTCAATTTCTAAAGTCTCTTTTAAAGCTCTTAAACCATACTTTTCAGACTCAATAGTTCTTCTTGCTAAATCAATAGTACAAAGTCTTCTATTTTGAAGTTTTCCTAAGTCATACTTTTCAAATGAATCAGAAATAAACTCATAATCAAACTTAATATTATGTGCAACAAATACATCATCTTCTAAAAAGAGTTTAAACTCTTTTAATACTGTATCAATAATAGGTGCATCTTCTAACATAGAAGGTTTAATATTCGTTACTTCTTGAATATACTCGGGAATAACCTTCGCATATACTAAAGACTCAAACTTATCAACTATTTCACCATTTTTATATTTAACAGCTCCTAGTTCAATAATCTGAAAACCTTTATTTACAGAAGAACCATTTGTTTCAATATCAACAATACAAAAAGTCTGATCTTCGATAGTAGTATGTGCTGTTTTTAAATAAACATTATTTTCAGCATCAAACTCTATTGGTAATCCATTAGATACTAACAACTCCAACTCTAACTCTGGGTTGTCAAAAAAAGTATCACTAGCTTCATTTAAAAGATCTAAAAACTCTTCATAATTGATTGATTCTTTTGTTAATCTTTCAATTACGTTTGTTAATTTCAAACTTGGCTTGGGAATCATTCTTTTTTTAAATTTCATTGGCTACTTTTACAAAGTTAATCATTTTTTGTTTGTCTTTTTTGCCTTTAGAGGCTTCAACACCAGAGCTTACATCTACCCCATAAAGATTTAAACCTTTTAGCTCATGAAGATTATTTTCATTTAATCCACCAGCTAATATAAGATTTGAATAGTCTTTATTTTTAAACCACTCTAAAGCGACCCTTTTACCAGCACCGCCAAAACCTTCAACAAAAGCATCAACAAGTAAGAACTCATTATCTTTTATATTGTCAATATCATCTTTAGAAGAAGCTCTTAGAACTTTTAGATATCTAATATCAAGTGCATTGAAATCTGTATAATTATCATCATCAATAATTTGAGCCAATTGCATTTTTGCATTTGAACATACTTGATTTATAAAAGAATTACCTTCATTTACAAATAACCCTACAGTCATAACAAAAGGAGGTAATTGATCTACAATTTTTCTAGCTTCAAAAGGCTCAATATATCTAGGTGATTTTGGATAAAACACAAAACCTAAAGCATCAGCACCAGCTTCAATAGCATAAAGTGCATCTTGAAGATTTGTGATTCCACAAATTTTGATTTTCATAGATTAAACCTGTAAGCTCTTAATAGCTTTTGAATAATCTTCATTTCCAAATACATAAGATCCAGCAACAACTACATCAACACCTGCTTCTTTTAGTTCATGGATGTTTTTATCATTAACACCACCATCAACTTCGATAAGACATGCTGGGTTTCTTTTGTTGATTAATTCTTTTAATTGTTTTGCTTTTTCAATTACTGTTGGAATAAACTTTTGTCCACCAAAACCTGGGTTTACAGACATTAATAAAACCATATCTAAATCTTCTAATAAATACTCAATTGTAGAAGGATTAGCATGTGGATTTAAAACGATAGCTGGTTTAATTCCATGTGATCTAATTTGTTGAATTAACCTATGAGGGTGTTTTTCACTCTCAATATGAAATGAAATATATTCTGGTTTCATTGGTGCAAATAAATCTACAAAAAATGAATTATTTTCAACCATTAAGTGTACATCTAATGGTTTAGTTGCAGCTTTAGCAACTGGATTTACAACTACTGGACCAATTGTCATGTTTGGTACAAAATGACCATCCATTACATCAACGTGAATTAAATCACATCCACCATCACAAATAGCTTTGATTTCCTCATCTAATTTTCCAAAATCTGCTGATAATATCGAAGGAGCAACAAGCATATAATAACCCTTTAAATTTATATTTTTCGCGATTATAGCATTAGTTCACTTTTATACAGTATAGACTTATGTGCTTTAAAGTTTTTTATTAAAAATGCAATAAAAACGTAATGTTAATTAGTGTAAAATTGCTTTGAAAATTATTTTAAGGATTTTATTTGAAAAAGCTATTATTACTACCTTTTATTTTTTTAATATCTTACGCACAAAGTATTGAAAATATTTATAATGAAGCAATGAAATATGAAAAAGAAGGTGAATACAAAAAAGCCATGCTACTTTATAAAAAAGCTGCGAAACTAAAACTTGTACCAAAAGATGACTATATTTTAGATTTAGCAAAAAATAAAAACTATGAAGTACAAACATTTACAAAATTAAAAAATGACTTCTATGAAAAAAGAATAAATAAATCAGAAGATAAAGAGGCCAACGAAAGTATAAGACAGATGGTTACAGGTAATTTTGGTCTATATCCATATAAAATGAACTACTTATCACCAGTAAGTTATGATACAAAGCAAAGGGATGATAGAGAACAGTTTGAAACTAAATTTCAATTTAGTATTGAAAAACCTATTTCATATAACTTCCTTGGACTAGATGAATCAATCTCAGTTGCCTATACACAAAAATCATACTGGCAAACAGGTGCTGAATCTTCACCTTTTAGAGAAACAAACTATGAACCAGAAGTATTTATTCAATTCCCATACAAAAATTCTGAAACTCTAAAAGGTTATAAAATTGCCTTAAATCATCAATCAAATGGAAGAAACAATAATGATTCAAGATCTTGGAATAGAGTATATCTAGAAAGCTACCTACAGTTTTCAAAGTTATTTGTAGTTCCAAAAGTTTGGTATAGGCTTCCAGAACAAGCAAAAAACGATGATAATCCTGATATTGATAGATTTTTAGGATATGGAGACATCACTCTTCTTTACCCATATAAAAAACACACATTCTCTTTATTACTTAGAAACAATCTAAGACTTAATGAAGATAATAAAGGTGCAGCAGAATTCAACTGGACATTCCCTCTACCAGAATTTATGTCAAGTCCTAATTCATATGGATTTTTTCAAGCCTTTACAGGATATGGAGATGGTTTAATTGATTATGATAAAGAAATAAATAGATTCTCTTTAGGAATAGCCTTCTCTAGATAAAGGCTATTTTTTCTTTAAAGATTGAACATATTGATAGATTGCGTCAATCTCTTCTTGAACTAAAAAGTATGTGGGCATAACATTTGCATAATATGTAAGTTTTTCACATACTTGAGTTTTTTCAAACTTCTTTTTTGGATTCTTTTTTGAGTTAATTTTCTTTGAAAATGCCTTTTGATTAACATCTAAAATACTTGGTATTTTAAGGTTACAATCATAAGTAATTTTGTTATAAGTATGTTTGAATTTTACAATTTTTTTGCCCTTACCATTTTCACCATGGCAAGTATCACACCCTATTCCCCTAGGATTATTGTAAAGCATTTTCCCATATTCTACTTTTGTAATAAATGAATTATCAACAGGAATTAATAACGCTTCATTTGCAAAAGTACTTGTTAATAAAAAGAAAAAAATTAAAGCTAATTTTTTCATTTTACTCCTAATCTTTTTTTATTTTTTAAAAACCAATAAAATGAAAACATAAGTCCTGGTGTTTTGGCTTTTGATTCATCAAATATAAACTCATCTACCTCATCTATAGGTAAAAACATAAGTTCAATCTCTTCATCGTTTATTCCACCACCACTATGTTTTTGCATAGATTCATTTACTTTAGCAAAAAATAGAGTTTGACACCCTCCACTTACTCCAACATTTGTATAAAATGAAGATATCTTTTCAATTGAGCTAAGTTCCACATCAAAACCACACTCTTCATCTATCTCTTCTTTAGCAATTTGTGCTAGTGATTTATTTTTATCTACAATTCCCGCACAAAGTTCATAAGTGCAAAGTTTACTTGGGTCATTTAAATATACAGGTGGTCTAAACTGTTTTACTAAAACAAAAGCATTTTTATCTTCATGATAAAGCAAAACTGCAACAGAATCAAAGCTTTTTACAGCTTCCCAAACTTTATCTTTTCCATTTTGATTATATGTGATTCTTACAGGATGGACAAACTTAGTATTATCTAGAATTGATGTTTTAAAATCTTTGATTATATTGTTCATTTTTTGTCTTTTAATTTTTGATTATTGTATAAATTTTCGACTAAAAAGTATTTTAAATTTTACTTTTTAGTCTCTAAATCACACTTTGCACCAACAATAATTGATGAAAAGTCTATGAAGAAAGTAGAACCTTTTTTTAATTCAGATTCTAAGTCTAAAATAAGATTGTATTCACTACAAATTCTTTTTACAATATCAAGGCCTATACCAAATCCACCTTCAATATTATTTCCTCTTTTGTATCTTTTAAATATCTCTTTTTGTTCTTTTTCACTTATACCAATACCATGATCTTCAACACATAAAATATTATCTTTTAATTTTACTTTTACTGTTGAGTTACTATTACTATATTTAACAGCATTTGAAATAAGATTATTTACAATTTTTTGAGTTTTAGTTCTATCCATTAAAATAACACAATCATCTAAATCTGCTTCTATAACAATATTTTTTGTAATTGATATATCATTAAAATAATCAACACTATCTAAAACTAAATCTTTTAGATTAAACTCTTGGTAAACATCTTCATTCATTTCATTAAAAGCAGAAAAATGAATATCATTATAAATCTGAGAAATTTGTTTTGTACTACTTGTGATGTACTTCATCATTTTCTCAGGGTTCTTACCCTTTTTAAGCATGGAAACTGATGTCATTAAAACTGCAACTGGAGTGTTTAACTCATGGGCAGAATCTTTAATAAACTTATCCATATGTTCAACTTTTTCTCTTACAGGTTTTAATAAGATTTTTGCTAATAAATATGCAATAAAACCAATAAATACAGCACTTAATATAAGTATAACTATAATATAGATTTTTAATTTGTTTGTATCTTCAAACTCCCTACAAGATTGTAATACAATATATTGAATAGGAATTGATGGTTCATCTAGTTTTATAATATAGTAGTTAAATATATCTTTTACATATTTGCTTTGAGCTAAGTCTACATACTTTTTGCCTTGTAAGTCAGAAAAAATCAACTTTTTACTATTGTCGTATAAAGCATATCTTAAATGTTCGCCCCCATATTTTCTAGGAACAAACTCTTTTTTCTTCATATAGCTATCAAGGATTTCACTTTTGATTTCCATTGATGCACTACTTACTTCCATACTACAACTCTCTTTTAACATTCTAACTTCGTTGTTATAGTATAAATAAAGCATTAAAGATACTAAAAATATGGCTGAACCCATATAGATAGATAAGAAACTAATTAAAGCCTTTTTCTCATTTTTGTTCAAACTTGTACCCTATTCCTCTAATAGTTATAATTCTTTCTTTTCCAACAATTTCTCTTAAGTTTTTGATATAAACTCTAATTGTTGCATCAGTTGGCATCTCTTCATATGCCCAAATATTTTGTAAAAGTTCTTCACTTGAAATAACTCTGTTTTTATGAGTACAGAAATATTTTAAAATATCTCTCTCTTTTTGAGCTACACTAATATTCTTACCATCTTTTGTGATTTGACAAGATTCAGGTTCGAAAACAATAGAATCATCAATTCTAATCTCAGCATTTTGCTCAATAGAAAACTGTCTACAAAGTTTCATGATTCTTTGGTCTAATTCTTCTAAATCAAATGGCTTTTTAATATAGTCATCAACTCCACTTTCAAAAGAGTCTTTTAAATGTTTAGTGTCTTGATAAGCTGTTAGCATTATTGCAGGTGTAGAGTTTTTGTAATCTTCTCTAATAGTTTTTAAAACTTCAATTCCAGTCATTATAGGAGTGTTTATATCTAAAAGAGCCAAATCAAACTTCTCATCAATTAAATACTCTAAAGCCTCTTGTCCATTAGTACATAAAGTAACTTCATAACCTTTATCTTCTAAATGATCATTTAATAAATCATTTAATGCAACGTCATCTTCTAGTAATAATACTTTCATCAAAATATCCTATTATATATAATCTATATTATATTATAAAAATGTTTATTTCTTGTGTATTATACTAAATTAAAAAACTTTAAAATCTTAGATTGAATTACTACATATAGTATTGAAGCAGTTAAAGCAATTAATGTTCCATATAAAATTCCATATGGTTCATAAGTAAAATATACTATCAATGAATAAATAACAACGGAACTTAATCCAAATGGTGTATTTTTGATAATTGTTCTTGCTTGTAAATTACTATGTCTAAAGTGAATAATTAATAATAATGGAAATAGTACTGTTGGGAATGCCGAAAAAATTCCTGCAAGATTAGCTGGCACAAACTTTGGTAAACTAGAAACTACTAAAAATATACCAATAGTTAATACAGATCTAAATACTAAGTCAGAAATAGAAGCTTTATCTTGTTTTACAATAGGGAAATTCTCTTTTTTAGCAAAATATATTGATGCTGCTAGCATCAATATAATTACAATCAATGGAGTTAGGATTATGTGTGGTGGTACATAAGAGAGTATTAAAGCTATTGCCAAATAGAATATAAAAGATGTCATAATACTAAGAGTAATTTCTAATTTACCCTTGTAAAACGTACTAATATAATAGCCAATACAAAAGGATAGTGCAGCAAATAGACCATGAATATTATACAATGCTACATTTGTAACATAATCCACTCCATTCTCAATTGCGAAAAAGATTAAAGTTATAGAACTTCCTACGGGTAAACCTGATAAAATGCCTGAAATTTTGGGACTAAATTTCTCTGCTATAAAACTAAGGGTTAATACTAGGGTTACTACAGAAATTGATTTTATAAGCAAAAGCTCTATAACTAATCCTTTAAAGGTGAGATTATAAAGAAGTTTCTATTAATTTCTCTTTAATTACACATAAATTTCACTTAAATTTTAAAAGTTTTTAAAATTTTAATGATTTTTTATAAGTATAGAGAAAATATAAAAATAAAAGGAAGTATTTTATAACTTTGAAACAAAAAGTTTCAAAAAATTTCAAAAAGTAGCATTTTTACTTAAAACCTCAATAGGAGGTTTTAAATTTTGTTATTTGAAGTTATCAAAAACTAAAGGAGATTTAAACTCTAAAGATTTTAAATGTTTCATTACACTTTGTAAATCATCAATATTTTTACCAGTAACTCTAATTTCATCACCTTGATTTACAGCTTTTACTTTAATTTTTAATTTTTTAATTTCAACTTGAATCTGTTTTGCTTCATCTGCTTTAATAGAATCAATAATTGCATAGATGTGTTTTCTATTTCCACCAGAGCTATCTTCTTTTCTAGATTCTTCTAAAGAGTTGATTGATAAACCTCTTTTATTCATCTTAGAAATTAAAATATCATACATTGCTTCTACTTTATTATCACTAGAAGAATTAACAGTTAATGTTTTTGCACCTTGGTTAAAATCGATATCTTTTGTAATTCCCTTAAAGTCATATCTATTATCTATCTCTTTTTGTGCTTGAATAACAGCATTTTTCATCTCTTGCATATCAAGTTTTGCAGAAATATCAAAGCTATGTTCTTTTGCCATATAGTGCTCCTAAAATTTTTGTTTAATTATAGAAGATTTAAGATGTAATAACTATTAAATTGATTGTTTTATTTTATGAAGAATAGTTTTAGAAGATTTATTGTTTTTAGTAAAGTAAAAACTAGTTGGGAAATCCCAACTAATTTTCTACTCTTCTGATTTTTTTGGTTGTGGTAAGATTAAGTTTAATAAAATACCAACAATTGCACCAAGACCAATTCCTGAGAATGGAACACCACCAAAGTTAAATGTCATTCCACCAATTGAGAATACTAAAATCATAGATACAATAACCATATTTCTAGGACAAGTAAAGTCAGTATTTGCTTTAACTAAAGTAGAAATACCAAGTGTTGCAATAATACCAAATAATAAAAGCATAATTCCACCCATTACTGGAGTTGGAATAGTTGATAATAATCCACCGATTTTACCAACAAAAGCTAATACGATAGCAAAAATAGCAGCCCAAGTCATAATTGCAGGGTTATAAGCTTTTGTTACAGCAACAGCACCAGTTACTTCTGAATAAGTTGTATTTGGTGGACCACCAAATAAAGATGCTACAGATGTTGCTAAACCATCACCTAATAAAGTGTTTTTTAAACCTGGCTTTTTTAAATAATCTTTTTTTGTTACATTAGATATCGCTAACATATCTCCAATATGCTCAATTGCAGGAGCAATAGCAATTGGTAAGATGAAAAGAATAGCTTCCCAAGAAAATTGTGGAGCAGTAAAGTTTGGAATTGCAAACCATGCAGCATTGTTTAAAGCAGAGAAATCAACAATACCATTAAATAATGCAATAGCATACCCAACAATAATACCACATAAAATTGGAACTAATTTAAAAATACCTTTTGCTAATAAAGATACAAATACAGTAACTAATAATGCAGACATAGATACAACAATAGCAACATCAAAAGGAACTAGTTCTGCAGCACCATCACCTGTTTTACCCATAGCTAAATTAACAGCAACAGGAGATAGGATAAGACCAATTGACATAATAACTGGACCTACTACAACAGGAGGAAGTAATCTATGTAAGAAACCATCACCTTTAAGTCTAATTAAAAAACTTAAAACGATATATAATAAACCAGCAGCTACAAGCCCTGACATAGTTGCAGCAATACCCCAAGTTTTTACACCATAAGAAATTGGAGCAATAAAAGCAAAAGAAGATGCTAAAAAGATTGGAGGGATTGAACCTTTATTAACAAATTGGAACACTAATGTACCAACACCCGCAGTAAATAACGCAACACTTGGATCAAGTCCTGTAAGAATAGGAACTAAAACAAGTGCACCAAAGGCTACAAATAGAAATTGTAAACCTAAAACTGAATCCTTGACTCTGAAATTGTAATCAGTAGGTTTCATTTACACCTCTTATTTTGATAATTTAAACCTGTAATAATAACAAATTAAGAGTTAATAAAAATTAAATTTATATGCAATTTATAAGCAATTTTTTAGTAGAATTAAAAGTTTAAATCAAAAAAATAACATTAGTAAATATAATGTTACGAATATAGGATATTACATGTATAAAGAAAGTACAAACGTTGTTGTAAAACACTTAGTAAATAGACTAAGAGATACAAGAACTGCATCAAACGAATTTAGATTAACAATTGAAGAAATTTCTAGAATTGTTGCATCTGAAGCTTTAAGTGATTATGAGACTGTTACTCAAAATATTAATACTTGGCAAGGTCATTTAGATGTTCAGATGATTGAAGTTCAAAAGTTAGTTTTAGTTCCAATTTTAAGAGCTGGTGAGCCAATGCTTACTGGTATTTTAAAAACATTACCATATGCAAGATCTGGTTTCTTAGCAATGAAAAGAGATGAAGAGACTGCTGAGTCAAAACTATTTTATGAAAACATTCCTGATTTAGAAGATAAAACTGTTTTATTATTAGACCCAATGATTGCAACTGGTGGATCTTTAATTGATGGTATTGACTACTTAAAATCTAAAGGTGCAAAAAGAATTATCTCTTTAAATGTTCTTGGTGCTCCAGAAGGTATTAAAAAAGTTCAAGATGCACACCCAGATGTAGATATTTTCATTGCTCAAATTGATGAGAGACTAGATGAAAACAACTACATTAGACCAGGTCTAGGTGACGCTGGAGATAGAGCATTTAATACTAACTAGTATTCTAAAGGATTTGAATATTCATATTCAAATCCAAGCCCCTCAATTTTACTTCCATCTATAATTCTATTTTTATACTCTTTTTTATTTTTAAATATTGGTTTTTCAAAATTATATTTTTTTGCATTTGATAAATAGACTTCTTTTCTCGTTGGATGTTTAGCTGAGCAAAGATTAAATACTCCATTAATATCATTTTGTATTACAAATAAAGTTGCTTTTATTACATCATTTCTGTGAACATAATTTACTTTTACATCTTCACTATCAAGAGTTTTACCAGCAAAATATTTACCAGCTATTCTAGCTTCACCCATAAGTCCAGAACATCTAAATATAACATCAGTTTTATTTTCAACTAACTTTTCAGATTCATAAACCAATTGAGAAATTGAGTTTTTAATCTCATAATCCTCGTTAAATATTGTCTGTTCATTTGGATATATCGAAGTTGAACTAACAAATATAAGCTTTTTTATGGAAGAAATATTTTTGTGTGAGTAAATATTATTTAAGAAATTTAAATAATTATTTGATTTAGATGGAGGAAAATTTATAAATACATAATCAGAAGCTAAAAGTTCATCTAAATTTTTTAGATTTTCTTCATTTAATAAATAAGGGATAAATCCCTCATTTATCATTTGATCTTTTTTTTCATTCGTTCGAATAGAAACTTTAACTTGAAACTTGTCTCTTAAGCTTTTTGCTAAAGCAAATCCAAGCCATCCTGTTCCTAAAATAGTTAAAGTTTTCATTACTCTTTATGTTTTAAATCTTTAACTTCTTGTCTTAAAGATTTAATCTCTTCTAATAATGTATCTAACTTCTTGCTATCTTCATGAATCTCTTCAGTTATATCAGCATCCTGAATTTTTTGCATTTCACCAATAATAACTGCAACAAATAAGTTAAAGAACACAAATGCAGCAATAATAACAAATGATACAAAATAAATCCAAGCCCAAGGGTATACTTCCATTGCTTCATACATAACATCCGTCCAATCCTCAAATGTTAATACTCTAAATAAAGTAAGCATTGAAATTAAGAAGTCTTTCCATAAACCAGATGGTAATTCTTGAAAATAGAAGTTCCCAACAATTGCATAAATATAGAAAATAATAAACATTAAAATCACAATATCAATGATAGAAGGAATAGCCTTAATTAGCATATCAATAATTGCTTTTAACTCAGGTCTAGCAGTAAATAGCCTTAAAACTCTAAATACTCTTAACATTCTTGCAATTGCAGCAAAGCCTGATTGCTCCAATGGTAAAAGTGTAATTACAACAATTACAAAATCAAAAACATTCCATCCTGATTTAAAGAAGTTAATAAACTTCTTTTCAGCAATCATTTTAATAGCAATCTCAAATACAAAATATATAGTTACAAATGCATCAGCAAATTGTAAAAATATTGCATAATTAGTCTCAACTTCACCAATTGTTTTAAAACCTAAAACTGAAGCATATGCCAAAATAATGAAAGTAGTTAGATTAGAAAACCATTTTGCATCTCTAACTTGTTCAATTTTTTGCATTACAGTCATTAAATTAATCCTTTAAAATAGAATAAGTTACTATTAACCAAGCAATAATTAATAGTGTTCCACCAATAGGTGTAATAGCTCCAAGAACTGGAATATTTAATATTACTAAAGCATATAAAGAGAATGAAAATATAATCATTCCTATTAATACAAGCCAAGCAGCAACAATAAGTTTTTTTGATTGAGGTTTAAAGTTAATAATCAAAGCTATAGCAAATAGCCCTAATGTATTATAGAAGTGGTATTCTACACCTGTGTTATAAACTTTTAACATTTGTTCAGTAACAATTGCTTTTAAACCATGAGCACCAAATGCACCAATAGCTATAGCTAAAGCCATCATAAACGAAGCAATTGCTAAAAACTTTTTTGAATTATCCGTAAGAGTCATTATACTTCCCAAAATTAATTTTTGCGAAGTATATCAAAAAAAAGTTAATAAATAATATTAAGCTTCTAAGTTAGTTTTTTCTTTTGATTTTTCTTTATCTTTTGATTTAGAAAAACCTGCACCTTTTTTTTCTTTTTTCTTTAATTCCAAGTCATTAATTAATGTTCTATAATCAATTCCTTCTTGATTCATTTTTGCAAAACAAGCAGCAACTGAAGCAATTGCATTTGGAACTTCCTTTTTCTTTTTGTAAGCTTGAATATTTTTTTCGCTTACTTTAATAAGTGCTGTAAACTTAGGGATTGTCAACTCTGCATCTAAAAGTAATTTTTTGAATTCGATAAATGTCATTTTTTATGTCCGTGAGAAAATTTGACTAAATTATACAGATTTGTTTTTAAAAAGTAGATAAAAATTTTATATAATATTTATAAAAGTAATAAAATATGTAGTTTTTAATAAATTTTATTGGGTTATTAAACCCAATAAAATTATTTTACGTCAACTTCCCAGAAGAAGTCAATCCATTGTGTTGCTTCTCTAACAGTATAATCAGGTTGTAATACTGCAGATTTTTTATAGAATAATGTAGCAAGCTTAAATTCAACATTAGGGAATTTTTCACCTAAGATTTTAAGAATCTCTTGCATAGTTTCACCAGAGTCAACAATATCATCAATTACTAAAACTCTTTTAGCGTGTGATACATCAGGAATATTAAAAATATTAAATGTATCAAGTTTTAACTCACCTTCATAATGAATTGAGTTTAAAGTATATAAGTTTCTCATATCTAAAGCTTGTGCCATTAAGTGAGAAAGAGTAAGACCACCTCTAGCAACTGCTAATAAAATGTCTGCTTCGTAATCTCTACATTGATCAACTAGCTTTTGAGTATCTTCTTTAAATAAATCGTAACTATAGTAAAGTTTTTCCAAAAAATTATCCTTATAAAATAAATGCTAATGCACTAATAAATGTAATAACTAAAATACCTAAGTTTAAATCTGTAAACTCTTTTTTAGCTACTTTAATAATAGTATATACAATAAATCCTGCTGCAATACCATTTGTAATAGAGAAAGTTAAAGGCATTAATACTACGATTAAAAATGCTCCAGCACTTGTCGCTAAATCAGAATCTTCAAAATTGATTTTTCCTAATTCAGTAAACATTAATACACCAACAACTACTAATACTGGGTAAATAGCATTTGAAGGAATTGATTTAAATAGTGGTAACATAAATAATGTAGCTACAAAGAACATTGCAGTAAATACTGCTGTTAAACCAGTTCTTCCACCCTCTTCAACACCAGATGCACTCTCGATAAATGAAGTAGTTGTAGAAACACCAATTAAAGATCCAGCAGTTGTAGCAACTGCATCAGCTTCTAATGTTTTTTGTAATGATTTATCATCTTTATTATTAGATTGGAATAATTTAGCTCTTGTACCAACACCTGTTAAAGTACCTAAAGTATCAAACATATCAGTAATTAAGAATGTAATAATTACTGGTAATAAAGATAAAGATAAAGCACTTAAAATGTCAAGTTTCATGAAGATTGGCTCAATTGATGCAGGAGCTGCAACGATAGCTTCAGGTAATTTACCTAAACCTAATGACCAAGCAACAACAGAAGTAATAGCAATTGCTAAAATAAATGCACCTTTGATTCTATAAGCATAGAAAGAGAAAGATAAGATTAATCCTAAAACACCAATTAATACATTAGGGTTTGAAAAATCACCTAAAGATACTAATGTTGCTTGATTATCAACAATCATTCCCATTTGCTTAAGACCAATAAATGCTATAAACGAACCAATACCAGCACTTATTGCTCTTCTTAGACTCATTGGAATAGAAGTCATAATCCAAACCCTAAAGTTTGTAAGCGATAAAATAACAAATAGAAGACCTGATAAGAATACTATCCCTAAAGCTGTTTCCCATGGTAATTTCATACCAAGTACTAAACCATATGAGAAGTATGCATTTAATCCCATACCAACACTCATTGCAATTGGAGTGTTAGACCATAATCCTGAAAATAGAGTTGCTAAAATTGTAATTAATGCTGTCGCAGTAACAACTGCGTCCATTGGAAGACCAGCATCAGCTAAAATGAAACCATTTACAGGAACGATATACATCATCGTTAAAAATGTTGTAAAACCAGCAGAAAACTCTGTACCTACTGTAGTGTTATGCTCTTTTAACTTAAAAAAGTTCACAAACCTGTCCTTACTTTTAATTTAAGGACGAATTATACTAAAACTTAAGTAAAAATTAATATAAAAAGATAGCTAAATTTCATAAAAATTGTAAAATAGTTGTAAATTGTAAATTTTTTATTGATACTAATCAATGATATTAATAACACAAAATAATAAACTTGGATTATAATTTAACTAGGAGTAACAAATGCAGCTAATTCCAAACGAAGCAAAAAAAATTGAAATTGAAGGTTCTACAGTTGATTTCTTTGAATTAATTCAAGATGGTTTAACTTTTTACTATTTTGATACATCTGAGTGTGGAGCACCAGAACCTATGATTAATGCTATGGCAGGCTTACAGTTATTAGATAAAAACAAAAAACTAGTAATGATAAATCATAAAGCTCCAATGGGACTATTCCCAAAAATACAAAAAAACTTTGATTACATAATTGAAGAGTTAGAAGATGGTAGACATAAAGTTGTTTTTTCTTTTAAAGAAGGTATAGAAAATCAAACTGATTTTTCTCAAAACTCTTGTAACGGATAAAAAATGATAAATATATCTCAAGACTTCGCTCCTCCATTTAAATTGGTAATCCCATATTTTATAATTGGCGTTATCTTTTATTTGTTGTCATCAATTTATCTATTTACATTGGATTTAAATACAATAAGTACAAATCATTTAGAACTAATAGCATTTGTGCATATTTTTTTACTTGGTTTTGTAATGATGATAATATTTGGAGCAATGGCTCAGCTAATTCCTGTAACTTTAGAGGTTGGCCATTTTAGTGTTGAGTTTTATTATCTAATCTATCCACTCTTATTAATAGGTACTATTTTAATGTTTTTTGGTTTTACATATTCATTAAGTATACTACCCTATGCAGGTTTAATTGTTTTTTTATCAATGACAATTTTTTTAGTAGAAGCAATACTTACAATAAAAAAAGTAGAAAACTTTACTAATGTAATTAAAATGATAATAGTCTCAAAGTTTTTTTTATTTATTGGTATTATCTTTGGACTTTTAATGACATTTTCATATACAGGTCAAATAGCAATAGATATATCTGCTTTTAGTAAAATTCACGTATTCTCAATAATATTTGGATATGTAATGATTACTATTATGGCTTTATCAATTATATTACTTCCTATGTTTGGTTTATCACATAATTTTTCACAAAAGCCACTAAATAATGCAGTGATACTTATGTTTGTTTCAATTACATTAATTATTATTTCATCATTAGTTGGATTAAATATTGTAAGTAAAGTAGCATATATCTTAGTTGGACTTTCAATTTCTATGTATATTTATCAAATAGTATTAATATATAAAGCAAGAGCTAGAAAAGCTATTGATATATACTATAAATCACTTTTTCTTGCATTCTTTTGTTTAGTTTTAGCTTTACTATTTGCTCTTAGTTTTATACTATTTAATAAAGAGGTTTTGCTTTTTGCAAGTTTTTGGCTTTTAATATCTGGGTTCTTTGCGTATTTGATAATTGCCCATTTATATAAAATTGTTCCATTTTTAGTTTGGTTTGATAAATTTTCACCTCTTGTAGGAAAACAAAAAGTACCATTATTAACAGATATGGTAAATGACAAAAGTGCAAACTTTCAATTTAACTTTGCAGTTGTTGCTCTTATTTTATCAACATTTGCAATACTCATAAAAAGTAATAGCTTATTTCATATATCTTTATCATTTTTATGTATAAGTGCACTTTTTTTAGTAATAAATATAATCAATATAATAAGGTATGAATAATGTACTCAAAAGAAGAAATATTTAAAGCTGTTTCAACAGTAATAGATCCAGAAGTTGGATTTAATTTAGTAGAATTAGGTCTTATTTATGATGCAACTTGTGATAAAAAAGGTTTTGTAAAAGTTACTATGACATTATCAACAAAAGCATGTCCTTTGCATCAGATGATAGTTAATTGGGTAGAAGAAGCAGTTTTAAGAGAACTCCCAAAGTCCCAGAATGCAGAAGCAATAATTGTATGGGAGCCTGCTTGGAATATCACTATGGCAAATGATAATGTAAAACAAGCCCTAGAAAATAAGCTTTTCTAGCTAGCTTGTTTTAGTGAAGGAATTAATTTTTTCCATATAGGTTTTTGAATTTTTTTCTGTTTTTTTAATACAGATGCTAAGATTTTAACACCTTCTTCAATTTCTGTAAAAGAACTGTTTGTAAAATTTAATCTAACTTCATTGGATTTTTTGTTTAGATAAAATACCTCTGCTGGAACAATTGCTAACCCTTTTTTCAAACATTCCTTTGCAAGAGGCATAGTATCACAGTCTAAACTACCATAAATGAACATTCCACCTTTGGCTCTTTGGTAATTAAAACTTGGTACATATTTATCTAAACATTGCCCCATAAAATCCATTCTAGATTTGTACTCTTTATTTAATGTTTTGATATGTTCAAACATATCGTTGTTTTGTAAATATTCATCAATTATCATTTGACTTAATGTCGACGTATGTAAGTCTAAAGATTCTTTGATTACTAATAGTTTATCTATCAACTCTTTATTAGCTCTAATCCATCCCACTCTTAACCCAGGAGCGACAATTTTTGAAAAAGAACCTAGATGTAATGACTTATCACACCCCTTAGAAATAGGTGTTTTAAATTCATTATCAAAATCTAAAAAAGTGTAAGCTCCATCTTCTATTAAATAAGTACCACTCTTATTCACAATTTTTCTTAACGCGTCCCTTTGCGTATTTGAGTAAGAAAAAGTTGAAGGATTTTGGAAATCACTTATTAAATATAATATATTAGTACCACCTAGTTTTTTATATAATTGACTAATTTTTTTAAATGACTTAACCCTTTTATTTAACACTTGAAAAGATGAAAGTGCCCCGATATAACTAGGTTCTTCAACGATTACTTGATTTTTATTAAGCCCCTTTAATATAATATCAAATGCTTGTTGTGAACCGCTAGTTATTAATATCTCATCTTCACTAGTTGGAAAATTTAACTTATCATTGTAAAAGTTAGCAATTTTTTTTCTAAGTGATTCAATCCCTATAGAAGAACTATATTGTAAAGCTTTAGAATCTTGTAAGACAGTGTATGCAGCTTTTTGAATTTCATCTCTTGGAAACAATTCAGCATTTGGTAACCCACCAGCAAATGAAATTGTATTTTCATCGATAACATCTAAAATCTCACGAATATATGATCGTTTCACTGTCCTACTCCTTTACTTTAATAGATTTGTGAAAGTATATAAAAATGGACTTTTTTTATCTTTATTCTATTTTGCATTTTTTTTGTCTTAAATTGCTCTTTTTTTTGTTATAATCTTGCTATGAAAAAAGAAACAATACAACAAAGAGCAGATATTATTAACAAAAGTCTATACTATATTTATAAATACATTGATTCAGATATAACACTAGATGAATTAGCAAGAATGAATCATGTATCCAAGTTTCACTTTCACAGAATATTTAAAGAAGAAACAGGTGTAAATTTTTCAGATATGCTTACATCTATCCGACTTCAAAAAGCAGCAAACCTATTAATTTCAAATCAACATTCAACTATTACAGAAATAGCAGGGAATTGTGGTTATACATCTCACTCATCATTTATAAAAGCTTTTAAAAAAAGATTTAACTTTACACCAACTCAATGGAAAAAAGGCTCGTACAAAGAATACTCACAAAAGCTTTTAAAAGGTAAATATCTAAAACCATTAGATTTAGAAGCAGACATTAAAGTCAGAAAAGAAGTAAGATGTGCATATATACGACACAAAGGTTATAATAAAAATGTTAAATTCACTTGGGAAAAACTAAAAGCCTTAGCATATGAATTAAATATACAAGATTATAAAGAAATAGGTTTTCATCATGATAATCCAAGCATAACACCACTTGATGATTGTAAATATATTGCTGCAATTACAATTCCATACGAAATAAAAATAGAAAATAGAATCTCTACATTTATCCTTCCTGAAGCACTATGTGCAGTATTTAACTATAAAGGTAAATATGGAGATATCATAAACCTTATTAGATATATACATCAAGATTGGATTAAAGACAAGGGTTATGAAGTTACAACTCAACCATGTAGTGTTAAATATATAAAAAATCATTTAGTAGATGATTCACAAGAGTTTGAAGTACAAGTTTGGGTTCCAATTAAGGTAATATAATGAAAGAAAATAAAATACTATATGGATATTTATGTGCTCTTCTAGCAACAATTTTCTGGTCAGGAAACTTCATTGTAGCAAGAGATGTAAAAGAAGCAATTGATCCTATTAGCTTGTCTTTTTACAGATGGGTTGTAGCAGTTGCATTTTTATTACCCTTTGCATTAAAAATATCAATAAAAAAATATCCTGTAATAAAAAACAACTTCTTATATCTAAGTATTGTATCAATATTAGGGGTTAGCATATTTAATACCTTTTTATATATTGCAGCACATACAAGTCCAGCCATTAATTTATCAATAATATCAATTACATTCCCAATTATTGTAATAATTCTATCTAGAATATTTCTAAATGAAGCAATTACAATTAATAAATTAATAGGAGTTATTGTTGTATTTTCTGGAGTAATACTTTTAATATCAAAAGGACAAATAGATATATTGTTAAAACTAAGCTTTACTACGGGTGACATATGGGTAGCTTTTGCTGCACTAAGTTTTGCTATCTATAGTATAATACTAAAATATAAACCCAAAGAGTTTAAGATATTAGATTTTCAGCTAATAACATTTACCTTAGGAACAATATATTTAATACCATTCTTTTTATATGAATATGACATAAGAGTATTACAAGAGTTTAATAGCTCACATATTTTTTCTATTTTATACATAGGAATTTTTGCATCACTGTTTGCATTCATTCTATGGAATAAAGCTATTGAGTTTGTAGGAGCTACAAAAGCAGGTCTTATTTACTATACCCTTCCAATATTTACAGGAACATTAGCTTTTATTTTCTTAAATGAAAAAATCACATATATACATTTAGTTAGTATATTATTTATATTTGTTGGTATTTATATTACAAATAAAACAAAAAAAGAGACTATATGAAATTAAAAAATACCATATTATTAAGTACAATTATTTTAAGTATTACCTCATGTAGTAAAACTACATCCTCATTAAAACCAGATAACTATACAAAAGAAGGTTATTGTATTGTAAATACTCCAACACAAATGGCAACAGGATTAAATAGATTCAATACAAAGGAAGAGTTCATAAAAGAGTGTAATGGCAAAATGATCTTTAAATTTGGAAAACAGGTTTGTAGAGTCTTTACAATGAAAGATATGAAATTTGACATACTAATAGAAAATGATACAAATAGATATAACTTCAAAGTAGGAGAAGAAATGACAATATGTGGTAAAGATATTATTGAGAGTGTTCCAGTATTAACAAGACATTAAAAAGTAAAAAAGAATAAGGTTCTAAAAAACAAGACGTAAAAAAAAAGCGTAAAAAAAAAGCCAAACCTAAAGCAACTAAAGTAGTTGAGTTAGATTTGGCTTTGAATAAAGACTCAAGCTGGCAGCGGCCTACGTTTCCACTCCCGAAGGGAGCAGTATTATCAGCGATGAAGTGCTTGACTTCCAGGTTCGGAATGGGACTGGGTATTTCCACTTCTCTGTAACCACCAGCAAATGAGTATACAATGAATTAAAAATTCACTCTATACTCACTTTGGGTATGAGTTAAGATATAAATGTTAAAGTAATTAAAATATATTCGTAAAAAACAAACACAACATATTAAGTAAAATACTTAATAAGATAGTAAACCAAGTAATAAAAATAAGCCAAACGATCTATTAGTACTAGTCAGCTAAACGCCTTACAACGCTTACACATCTAGCCTATCAACCAGCTAGTCTTGCTGGGATCTTCAGGGAAAGTTCATCTCAGAGTTGGCTTCGAGCTTAGATGCTTTCAGCTCTTATCACATCCGTACATAGCTACCCAACGATGCCCTTGGCAGAACAATTGGTACACTAGTGGTACGTTCATCCCGGTCCTCTCGTACTAGGGACAAATCTCTTCAACTTTCCTACGCCCACGGAAGATAGGGACCGAACTGTC
>Ga0208435_100148_pt1 | contig 22891 bp, 21 predicted proteins | sample 24_taG_FD_184097 | JGI IMG/M metagenome (GOLD analysis project Ga0208435, IMG submission 184097) | Marine viral communities from Cariaco Basin, Caribbean Sea - 24_WHOI_OMZ (SPAdes) (version 2) | ecosystem: Environmental > Aquatic > Marine > Oceanic | place: Caribbean Sea: Cariaco Basin...
ATTTTAGCGAAGGATAAGCCTAGGAGATCAGAAACATAACGTTTCGAGTAATCATTGTATGAAGGGAATCAGTCTATGAAATTATTTACCAAAACCACTCTAGCTGTTGCAGGTATCAGTTTAGCAAGCATGGCATTCGCCGCTGATCCTTTGGCCAATACCACGTGGCAGACATTTGATGAAGGTAAGCCAAAAGGTACCGTAAAGATTACTGAGTCAAACGGTGTACTAACAGGTACGCTTATCGCTACCAACTCAGCCAAAGGTAAAAAGCACGTTGGTACGACCATTATTAAAGGCTTAAAGTCTGATGGTGGTGGCAAATATAGTGGCGGTACGATCACTGATCCTGAAAAAGGCAAAGACTATCGTATGACCGCAAACTTGAGTGGCAACACCTTAAATCTAAAAGGTTATATCGGTCCATTCTCACGCAGTCAAACGTGGAAAAAGAAATAAACCGATAGCTTATTTTTAGTATTAGACCTAATTTTGATAAATAAAAATCCCGCAATACCTTTTAGTATTGCGGGATTTTTAGTACATATATTTTAATATTGGTTTAAGAGTTTATCTCACAAATTCTGGATATGCTTCCATACCGCACTCTGCTATATCCGCACCTTCATACTCATCTTCTTCAGAGATACGCAGACCAATCACTAATTTGATAACCGCCCAAGTGATTAAGCTGGCGATGAATACCCAAGTAAAGATAGTGGCTGCACCAGCAATCTGACCTACGAACGATGCTGCTGGATTGGTAATTGGTACGATAAGTAGACCGAACAGACCGACTACACCATGAACTGAGATAGCACCCACTGGATCATCTATTTTTATTTTATCCAATGCTAAGATAGATAGCACAACGATAACGCCAGCGATCAAACCAAACAGTGTTGCTTGTAATGCAGATGGGGTTGAGGGTTCTGCTGTGATAGCGACTAATCCTGCGAGTGCACCATTTAAGAGCATAGTTAAGTCAGCTTTGCCAAAGATGATGCGTGCTATTATTAAAGCACCAATTGCACCGCCTGCCGCTGCTGCATTGGTATTCAAAAACACCATAGCAACCGAGTTAGCACTGGCAATATCACCCAGTTTTAGCACCGAGCCGCCATTGAAACCGAACCAACCCATCCAGAGAATAAGTGTTCCAAGCGCTGCCAGTGGTAAGTTAGCACCTGGAATGGCGCGTATTTCACCATTAGGGCCATACTTGCCTTTACGTGCACCTAATAATAATACCCCTGCTAATGCAGCCGCAGCACCCGCCATATGGACGATACCAGAACCTGCAAAATCAGAAAAACCCATGTCGCCTAAATTGAACATACCAAATACATCATTGCCACCCCACGTCCAGCTACCCTCTAATGGATAAATGACACCAGTCATCACCACAGCAAATAATAAGAACGACCACAGCTTCATGCGCTCAGCCACCGCTCCTGAAACGATCGACATACAGGTTGCAACAAACACCACTTGGAAGAAAAAATCAGACGCAGCGGAGTAAACAGAATCACCGTCAAAGCCGTTTTCAGCGGAGGCTGCTAGGGCATCTGCTACCAGCGTTTCATTACCCGCGATACCGCTCAAGAATAGGTTGCCACCATACATAATGGCATAGCCGCATATCATGTACATGGTACAAGCGGTGGCAAAAAGTGCGATATTTTTGGTTAAAATCTCAACGGTGTTTTTTGAGCGGACGAGTCCAGCTTCTAACATGGTGAAGCCTGCTGCCATCCACATGACGAGCGCCCCGCACATTAAAAAGTAAAACGTATCAAGTGCGTACTGGAGCTCGAAGATTTGATTTTGCATGTTAATTCCCCCTTGAATTGATGCAATACAGCTATCGGTATGATCTATAAATCTGTGTCTATATGGCCTTGCGCGTTAGATAGCGTCAGGGCCTGTCTCGCCCGTACGAATACGAATAACTTGCTCGAGTGCAGTGACAAAGATTTTGCCGTCACCAATCTTGCCCGTGCTAGCGATGCGAGTGATGGCTTCGATAGCAGGTTCGACCATCTCATCAATAACAGCCACTTCGACTTTTACTTTAGGTAAGAAGTCCACCACGTATTCTGCGCCGCGATAGAGTTCTGTGTGACCTTTTTGGCGACCGAAACCTTTGACTTCAGTAACAGTGACACCTTTAACACCGATGTCAGAAAGCGCTTCACGTACATCATCGAGCTTAAACGGTTTTAAGATCGCAGTGATTAGCTTCATAAAATATTCCTTATTTGTGTGATGCCGCAGGTTGATCGAAGCATTGTGGTGCATCGTATCGCTGCCATGCTTACTATTAGTCATTCAAGAACTGTGCCAATTTACTCAAGGGGGATAGGTAAGATTGGATTTGTTTGTTCAAAAACAGCCATAGTTATGGCAAAAAATACTGGTTATGCTGCAATGGTATAAACCATCGTTATGAGCATAGAGAATGCGAATTAACCTTTAGCGTTGAACTGACGAAAACTTTATTATAACCAACTTTTTAGGTGCTTGGGGAGACCATCCATCTATTTCCTGTGATGATTTGCTAACCTAGTTTGGTATATGAAACGAATCACTTGAGGAGAAAGTAGGGAAAATTGTATGATACGGCACGCGGCAGAGCTTAACATGGATGTATAGGCTCTGCGCTCAAAGAGAGAGGGGTGGCTGCGTAGATCGGCTAGAGCCTATACCTTTGGGAAGAGTAGGTAGGGGGTTTTGGTGCTACCGAGCAGCTTTTTTGTGTCGCTACCTTTTAGAAGTTCACGCAGGCGAGATTGGCCAAAGGCACCGGTCATCAGCATACCGATATCATTTTCATTTTGATAATAATTCAAAGCCGAAGTGACATCACGGCAATCCAGCAATGCTTTTTTAGACTTGATGCCTGCTTGTTTGAGCCGCGCATAAGCCTCACGTAGCGCATCGCAATTTTCAGAATTTTCTTTACCGACCATCACGATATGAACGGTTAATGCGCGCACCAGTGAAGTTTTGCAGAGCCAATTGAGCAATTTATGTGAAGTAGGACTGTTGTCAAAAGCAAATAAAGCGGTCGTAGGGGGCAAAAATGGTGCATGAGTCACCAAAATGGGGCAGTGGCTGACTCTAATTAACTGGCTCAATGTCGATTTGCAGGTGACATTGTGACCTATAACGATCAATTGTGCTTTGTCATCGACGTAATCGATACTTTCATTGAGGTGTTCATGGCGATGCAGGGTATAGGTTTTTAGTTTTTGTCGCTGCTGCTCGCAATAGGTGGTGGCTTGATGGAGCAAAAGCTTGCCTTGGGCTTTTAGCTCACAATTACTCAAGTGCTCCTTGGTGGTGAATTGCTCAAGCAGCATGTTTTCATCATCGATATTTAGGCAGCCTGAATAATTCACCGCCGCTTTTTGCTGCAAGCTCGGTACAGAATGCAACAGTCCAACAGGTGCTTGTAGACGAGTCGCTGCCCACATGCTGGCTTCTAACACTGCTTGCACGTGGTCTGGGCAGTCCAAGCAGGCAATCACACTATCTGGTTTTAAATTACTCATAAGACCACCACATTATTCCAATATTAAAAAGACAGAATAAAAAGACAGCTGCTTGGCTCAAGGGTGGGGCGATAATGCTTATGCCCAACCCTTTGCACCAATGCAGCTGTTTATTCAACTGTCTATTTATGAGCGGTTAATCAATATTAGCTCAATAAATAGACGTGGCTTTGTTTAATCCAATAAGCCAATATCTCGGCGATCGTGGATAGAGAAGCGATCAATCAGTGTTCGGCTCGCATTATTGAGTCCCACCACTTTGACATCAATGCCCTCACGTTGCAAGCGCATGACCAGTTTGTCCAAGGTGTCTACGGCACTGACATCCCAAAAATGCGCTTGGCTGACATCAATTTGAATACTATCTAAAGCTTCTTTGGTATCGAAGCTGTTTAAGAACTGGGTCGTAGAAGCAAAGAATACTTGTCCTTGCACATAATAATAGCGGGTATTAGTACTCTCATCATATTCGCTAAATACCGTTAAGAATTGACCAATTTTATTGGCAAACGCCAGCGCCGATAGCAGCACGCCCACACCCACGCCATAAGCTAGGTTGTGCGTAAATACTGTGGTCAAAACAGTTGCTAGCATGACAATATTAAATGACATCGGATGCGTTTTAAATTCGCGAATAGACTGCCAGTTAAAAGTACCAATAGAGACCATAATCATCACAGCGACCAGTGCCGCCATTGGAATTTGACTGACCCATTCACTTAAGAACACTACCATAATGAGCAGTACGATACCTGCCATCAAAGTGGACAGCCGCGTACGTCCGCCAGATTTGACGTTGATCATAGATTGACCAATCATGGCACAGCCTGCCATGCCACCGAAGAAACCTGATACGACGTTGGCAATCCCTTGACCGCGACACTCGCGGTTTTTATCGCTTGGCGTATCTGTCAAATCATCGACGATAGTCGCTGTCATCATCGATTCTAATAAACCAACGATGGCAAGTGCGATAGAGTAAGGCGCGATGATCAGTAAAGTATTTAGGTTCAAGGGAATGTCAGGTAATAAGAACATTGGTAATGAATCAGGCAAATCGCCCATACTACCGACATTACGAATATCAAGATTCATATACATGGCGACAGCGGTCAAACCAACGATACAGATCAGCGGTGACGGAATCACGCGACCGATTTTAGGAATCAGCGGAAACAAGTAGATAATCGCTAAGCCCGCCGCTGTCATGATATAAACCGTCATGCCAACGCGTTCAGTCATCGGGTTAAGCTCAGGCAGCTGGGCGGCAAAGATCAATATCGCGAGCGCATTGACGAAGCCAATGACTACCGAGCGCGACACAAAGCGCATCAAGTTACCAAGCTTTAAAATACCCATTACAATCTGAATCCCACCGCACAATAAGGTGGCAGCTAGCAAATACTGCAAACCATGCTCGGCGACTAAGTCAACCATCACCAGTGCCATTGCCCCAGTTGCTGCCGAAATCATGCCTGGACGACCACCGACGAAACTGATCACGACCGCGATACAAAATGAGGCATACAAGCCGACTTTTGGATCAACACCCGCGATAATAGAAAAGGCAATGGCTTCAGGAATCAGCGCTAAGGCAACAACCAAACCGGATAAAACGTCGCCGCGAACATTGGAAAACCATTCGTCACGTAAGTTATCAATAAAAGATGTCATAAGTAAACTGCATAGGGTTAGAGGCAAAAAAAGTAATCATTACTCATTCATAAAATGATCGCGTCGCTATAAAAGTAGCTATTCATCTTTCTTTTACGGCAATATGTGCTGTGTCATATTGCAGTATTGAATTATTAAAGGTCAGTAATAAGTAGGTCTACTGATTTACTTACTGGTATCACTAATACGCTCACCAATAATTAATACGATGATAAATTCAGTGAGACTACCTAAAAAAATAGTTAAAATAAGGTGCTTAAAGCAGGGCGTTTATAAGAGCACCTACAATAACGAATAGCGTCAGCAATGATATGCTGCGGTAGAGGGTAATAAATAATCTATCAAATAAAAATAGCCGCTCGACATGACCAATCTATAGTAGTAACTTTGCCAAACAGAAGTGACAATAGCGTGCTAACTGTGACAACATGCTAAACTAAAATGCTTGAGTAAATACCCAGTCACTTATAGATTAAGGCAACTATTATAGCATTAGCCACTTAATATAAAAACAGGCGCATAATAGCACATCGTCATAAAAAACCAGTACCGAAATCTGAACGATACCGTTATGATGCGTCTCATCTTGACGGCATCATTTTGCTTCTTTATATATAGGTTTGTTTGATGCCATTTTGCTCGTCCAACAGAAGGAATAAATATGACCACCAACACTGCAACAGATGCCTTACTTCACAAAGGCAGTGGTCTACAAGTCGTGGTCGGTTTGGGACAATCTGGATTATCAGTTGCGCGCTATTTGGCCAATCAAGGCTATCAGGTTGCTGTCACTGATGCTCAGGTGACACCTAGCTTAGCAGATCAACTACCCGCTGAGATTAGTATTCGCCAATTTGGTGCGATTGACGCCGAGCTCTTGCAGCAAGCGGCACGTATTATTATAAGTCCCGGTATCTCTCTTGCTACAGAAGCCGTCGCCGCTGCCCGCCAAGCGAATATTCCAGTGGTCAGCGATATTCAGCTATTTTGTGAGGCTTGTACCGTACCGATAGTGGCGATTACTGGCTCTAATGCTAAAAGCACCGTGACTACCTTGGTCGGGCAAATGGCCGCGGATGCTGGTGTCAATGTTGGTGTCGGCGGTAATATTGGCGTGCCAGCGCTGACCTTGCTTGATAATCCTGATATGGAGCTGGCAGTACTTGAGCTGTCGAGCTTTCAGTTAGAGACGGTGACCAATTTGGGTGCGCAAGTGGCGACGGTTCTAAATATGTCGCCTGACCATTTAGATCGCCACGGCGATATGCTGGGCTACCATCAAGCCAAACATCGTATCTTTCAGGGTGCTAAGTCCGTGGTCATCAATCGCGAAGATGCATTGACGCGTCCGCTCGTGGCTGATAATTTGCCCAGAGTGAGTACCGGTATACATGCTCCTGATAAAGGTCAATATGGTCTTATTACTACTCCTGAAGGCCAGATTTATCTTGCCCACGGTACAGAAAAACTACTGTCGGCAGATAAACTGTTGATTAAAGGTCGTCATAATCTGCTCAATGCACAGGCAGCCTTAGCGTTAGGTGAACTTGCTGGTTTGCCATTGGGCAGTATGTTAAATACCTTACAGCAGTTTACTGGACTTGAGCATCGTTGCCAGTATGTGGCAAATGCTGCAGACATTGATTATTTCAATGATTCAAAAGGCACCAACATCGGCTCAACGATGGCAGCTATCGAAGGACTGGGCGCAGTTTATGCGCCAAAGGACGGTAAGCTACTATTGATTTTGGGTGGACAAGGTAAGGGTCAACAGTTTGGTGAATTGACGCCGTTTATCAATCAGTATGTTAGCCAAGTACTGTTTATTGGTGAAGATGCGCCGCTGATTGAACAGCATCTGCGCGCAGCTAAGATAAGCGCCGATGTGGCGTTACATCAATGCCAAACTTTAGAAAATGCCTTTACAACCATTCAACAAGTCACGGCAAGCAGCCTATCGCAAGTGCAAGCGGTGCTATTGTCACCTGCTTGTGCCAGCTTTGATCAATATAGTGGCTACGCAGCTCGCGGTGAGCATTTCAGTCAGTTGGTTGGTCAATTAGCAACTGAGTCGTCAGATATGATGACTACGGAATAAAAGGTTTGGTGATTTAAGCCTTTGCATGATAAGTGCTTAGCGAATCTCAGCATTTAATAAAGAACTCATGTATTTAATAAAGAATAAGAGCAATGCAATAGGATTGCTCTGAATTGACTTTTACGACGCGCGCGCATTTTCTGTATAAATGATTGTTTTGCTTATAGATTGCTGCTACTGTCAATCATAGCCAGTCAGCAACATGAATGGTCAGCTTATTTGCTTAGTAATCTGTCTGGTACTGTCTATTTTCTATTTTTTAAACGGTGGCGTTTAATAGACGCCGTGTTTTTTCGTTCGTTAGTGTATATAAAATTATGGCGCTCTCTTCTCTTTTTCGTTCCTCGTCCCAACTGAAGCAAGCATCTGGCTCAGATGGTATTCTTTCTATGCCGTCAGCACGCGCCATTCTCCTATCGAGTGTTGGCTGTATGTTGGTGCTCAGTCTATTGATGGTGGCTTCCGCTTCTATTCCTTTTGCGCTCAGTCGCGGCATGACAGAGCTGCACTTTTTCAAAAACCAGCTGCTGTATATGATGATCGGTTTGACGGTCGCTACGGTTTCTTATTACAGCGTGTCTTTGCGAACACTATATAAGACTGAAACCCAATTTATCCTATTGGGTATCACTGGCATGCTGCTAGTGGCAACCCTCTTTAGTACGCCTATTAACGGCTCCAAGCGTTGGCTGAACCTAGGGGTATTTAATTTTCAGGTGGCAGAGTTGGCCAAGTTAGTGATGATTGTCTTTGTCTCTGATTTTGTGGTGCGTCGCTCTTTTGAAGTTCGTAACGGCTTAGACGGTTTTTTGCGGATTATGTTGGTGGTGGCACTCATCACCATGCTGCTATTGTCACAGCCAGATTTTGGTTCTTTTGTCGTTATTTTAGGTACTATCTTTGCGATTTTTTATATCGCTGGTGCGCCTTACAAGCACTTTTTAGCACTGGGCGCGGCTGCCATCGGTGGTGCGGTATTGATGGTGACGACAGCGCAGTACCGATTGGTACGTGTGATGTCATTTATGGATCCGTTTGATGATGTGCAAGACACGGATTATCAGCTGGCACGTAGTTTGATTGCCTTTGGTCGTGGACAATTTACAGGCGTTGGTTATGGTGAGAGCGTACAGAAACTGTCGCATTTGCCTGAGGCACATACTGATTTTCTATTAGCCATTACAGGGGAAGAGTTAGGCTTTGTTGGGGTTACCATGGTACTGGTGCTCGAAGCGCTGATTATCGGTAGCGCGATGCGTATCAGTTATAACGCGCTCAAACGTCGGCAGATGCGTATGAGTTATACCGCCTTTGGTATCGGTGTGGTGTTCATAGCGCAGACAATTATCAATGCGGCGATGAATATGGGCGCGATTCCAACCAAAGGATTGACCATGCCATTCTTCAGTTATGGCGGCTCATCAATGTTGATTAGTTTGGTGATGGTTGCGTTATTGCTAAAAATTTATAAAGAAAGCCCTGAAATCGAAAAAAGCCAATGCCGTTATTATTGATAGATTGAGCATTAGTTATAGGCTCGATGCATCATGACTGGCATTATCCAAAGAAGCGTCGCTAAATAGTGGCGCTTTTTGCTAGCTGACTTTTATTCATTGGGCATATTTAACTGTTGCTTGCCTTGTAGCGGCGTACTGCCCCATTGAGCAATGGCTTGCTTTAACATACGAGTAGGTGTGTCTCTATCAACGGCTGGTTGCTGTAATAGTTGTAAAGCATTGGCGATAAGTTTACTTGGATCTCGTGTATCAATTGGTTGTGCTAGGTTTTGCTTGGAGAGTTTTTGTCCATCAGCATGACATATCAGTGGCAAGTGATACCAATGATCGATGGCAGGTAAGCGTGCGGCATCCATGATGCTGATTTGCGCTGTCGTCATGGGTAGGATATCTAGACCGCGCATAATATGTGTCACTTGTTGCAGTCCATCGTCAAGGCTGGCAGCCAAAATATAATTGATCATACCATCTTGGCGACGCACCACCATATCACCCAATGTCTGCTGAGGGTTATCCCACTGCAATCCTTGAATACCGTCGTTAAAACCAATCTTATAATTCGGTAGCTGTATGCGTAGCTTATGTTGCTCTCTATCAAGGTCAGCGCTGACGCAGCAGCGTGGATAGCGCTTCCTGTTTGGTTGCAATGGGTTAGCATCATAAGATGGGCTCAGCTCTTCTTGCGCCCAGTATTGCTCCAAATCTTTACGCGAGCACTGACAACCATAAGTGAGCGGATGCAGGGCTGAGTGTAGATAATCATTATAAATATCAATACGCTCAGATTGATAAATGATATCACCGTCCCAGTACAATCCAAGCGCTTCCAAATCAATCAAGATTTGCTCAGTAAATTGCTGATCACAGCGTTCGGTATCAGTGTCTTCAATACGCAGTAGCCATTTACCACCAATGGATTTTATATGGCAAAAGCTGGCAAGCGCGGTCGTCAATGAGCCAAGATGCAGTTCACCAGTCGGTGAGGGAGCAAAACGACCAATCGGCTGTACTGGTATGATTGGAGTGGGCATAGGAATAAGGTTAGTTTTCAAAGTAGGAAATTATCGGTAAAAAAGGTAGAAGATAGAATAATAAATATATCCGTAAAAAGATATTTGTGAAATGAGTCTGTTTTGTTAGCAAATCAATATAAGCAAGCTTAAAGCTCTGTATCAGCCATGATTTATTGACTAAAAACCAGCCAGCTAAAACGCAATAAGCGACCATATTTTGGTCGCTTATGCTTACATTCTACTATTGAGATGAGTCGTAACTCTTTTAAGCGCCTTGATTTTGGCGTTCTTTAATCTCAGACAGTGTTTTACAATCGATACACTGGGTAGCTGTTGGGCGCGCTTCGAGACGACGCAGACCAATCTCTACGCCACAAGTTTCACAAAATCCATAATCATCATTTTCAATTTCTGACATAGATTTATCAATTTTGCGAATGAGCTTACGTTCACGGTCACGCGTACGCAATGCGAGGGCAAACTCTTCTTCTTGGGTGGCGCGATCATTGATATCTGGCATAGCACTGGACTCGTCTTGGATATAAGTCTTGGTGCGATCCGCTTCGCCAATCAGTTGGCTCTTCCAATCCAATAATATAGCCTTAAAGTGCTCTAACTGCGCATCAGACATGTACTCTTCGTCTTTGGCAGGCACATAAGGAGTAAACTTAGCTTCACTTGGATTCGTGGTCAGGGTGCTCATATGGGTATCCTACTTTTTTCAAATTAATTCAATAAAACGACGTATCAAAAGACAAGACGCTATCAATGTCATAAACGCTATAATTTGTCCCTTTATAAAACGTTTTACCACTTGGTAACACAAGTAACACAGCGGATCTAATAGTACAGTTATCTTGATATGCTCAAAGCAATCTATCAATGGTCAGGTATATGGTTATGCATATTTTTATTTAAATAGCGTTGTCTTAATAATGCGACAAATCACTGACTGTGAAGACTTAGCTGTGATCGATTTAGCCATCCTAGCTATTATAATTCTACCTAATATCAGATACTAGGCAGTCCTCATTTCGTTTTATACGTTGTATCATTGTTTCTGACAATAATGAAGTCATTTTTCATCATCATCTCGTTTTTACCGTGCCAGTCATTGTATTCTGAACTCGGAAATATCAGTCAATAGCTTGAGATATAAGGGCTCACATCAGTATGGGTGCCAATAAATCTGGGCGTCAAGTATCCAGTCTTTCTACCCAGCTTGCAACCTTTCCATTGTTGGCTAATTGCAACCAACGGTAACCAGGCGGGACGCTTTTATCATAGGAGAAATCATTCTCATAAGGCTTGAACTGGTAGCAAGTAGATGGTGTACTATAGACCGTGACCCCTTGACGATGGCGAACCTGCTCTTGGTGCGTATGACCACTGATAATGACCTTTAGATGGTCAAATCCTAACAGATGCTGCCAAAAGGCTTCACTATTCTCCGCCATATGCGTGTCAATCCAGTCAGAGTCTACGGGAATGACATGGTGATGTAGAGCAATCAGCGCAGGCTTATCACAAGCATCGAGTCTCTCGCATAACCAGTCAATATCGGTAGGCGTTATCTCGCCCGCGACTTTACCCGTTATGGATGAGTCTAATAACAGCAGCTGCCAACGATCAGTCTCAATGACATGCCGGCTTAGCAAGCGCGGGTCGGCAGGTTGAGCAATCAGTTCGCGCTCAAAGAACGGCAAGTCACTGCCTATCTCATCCGTCACATCATGATTGCCTGCGATACAAGCAAAAGGAATATGGGTGGCTTGCAATACCTCAAAAATATGATCGTAAATAGCGGGTTTTACTTCATTGACTAAGTCGCCAGTCACGATAATCAAATCGCAGCGAATGTCGCTACTCAATGCTTGCTGTAGTACTGTTTCAAAGCACTGCTGACAGACAGTGGCTTCGCTATTGTTAGTATCGCCATCAACACTAGAAGAAACGGGCGTTGATAAATGCAAATCTGTGATTTGTAGTATATTTACCTGTTCATCTGGTGTGCTAATGTTATTAACAGGATAGCTTAGCATTGGGTCAGTCCCTCATCGAATCGAAACAAGTGATGCTGTTAAAACGAATGATAGATAAATGGATGTCCTGCATCGAGTAGACTAATAAATTTTGGTCTGACCAATATATTTTTTGGCTTGACGCCGCTAGTATGTCGATGGTATCAGGGCAAGTTTATAACATAAAGTCAATGAAAGCTCTATCATATTGATGAAATAAAGTTGGATAAGAGGATAAAAAAACCAGCGGCTTTATGTGTACTATAATGTGTCTAGCGGCGCGCTGACCAAATTTTTGCAGTACTGACCTTTGAGAAAATCAGCGCGATAAAAAATAAAATGGCTAATATTAATACGATAGCAAGTCCTGTCTGAATATCTAGCCAGATGCTTCCCCAAACGCCTAGCGTCACGCCAAGCTGTGCGATCAGTAGCGATATAACGACCATTTGTTTTGGCGATGATGACCACAAACGTGCCGTTAATGCTGGTAATACCAATAGACCGCTGATTAGTAAACTACCAACCGCTTGCAGGGCAATCGCACAAAATCCCGCCAATACGCCCATAAAGAACAGCCGCTGGCGTATCGGATTAACACCTTGAATACGCGCCAGTGCTTCATGAGTGGCAAGCTTAATTTGTGCAGGCCATATATACATGAGTAGACCGAGCCCTACCAGCACACTACCAGCAAGTAAGGGCAAGTCTGCCCAATCAAGCTCTAGCAAATTACCAAACAAAAACCCCAGTACGTTTGCTTGTTGGTCAGTCAACTGGGTCAAAGCCAATAAACCTAAGCATAACAATGACACCGCCACGACCGCCAAAACCGCATCGACAGGCAGGCGCTCATCATCGATTAATACTAGCCCTAGCACCACCATGACGCTGACCAAGGCAATGCCAATGCCCATAGGTAATTGCCACCATACTGCTAAAGCCACGCCAAGCAAGGTGCCATGTGCTAAAGCATCAGCAAAAAAGGCCATGCGTCGCCACAAGACTAAGCACCCTAAAGGCGCTGATAGTAGCGCTAAAATACTGCCAGCGATCCAAGCAGGGGCAATGATGGCTAACCAAGCAGTCATAATAAATATCCGTAAAAGTTTTTATAAAGCTCAACGCTCGATATGTGTTTGATGTATCAAACTTCGATATATTTTATATTTGTGAATGTTCAACGCGCCTTAATGATTATAGTTCGCTTGAGGCGTGATGCTCACAGGCATGCGGTTGATGTACATAAGGCTGCTCATAATGATGCCCAAATAGTTTTTGAAATTCACTACTAATGGCAAGCTCGCTTGGTTGTCCCTCACAGCAAATATGCTTATTAAGACAAATCACGCGTCGACTGCCTTTCATGACCCAATGCAGATCATGCGATACCACCAGCATGGCACAACGCAAAAACTCCGGCAGCTCATCAATAAACTGATAGAGCCAAACCTCAGTATCAGGGTCCAGTCCTTGCATCGGCTCATCTAAAATCAATAAGTTGGGTTTGTCTAACAGTGCTCGCGCGAGCAAGACCCTTTGTGTCTCACCACCCGACAGGTGCAGCATTTGTCGCGATAGTAAGTGCGTCAATGACAAGTTATCAAAGATAAATTGACGCTGCTCAGACGTTAAGCGCCTTTTATCCGCTTGTGCCAATAAATCGCAGACTCGTAATGGCAATATCGGCGGTACAGCAAAGCGCTGCGGCACATAGCCAAGCTGTAACTTTTGATGAGAGTTAATGTGCCCTTTAGTTGGCTCAATCAATCCCAAAATAAGTTTAACCAACGTTGACTTACCAGCGCCATTGGGTCCAATAAGACTGACTGTTTCATTAACCGCAATGTCAATATCAATATGTGAGAGTAAGCGTTGATGCCCAATGTCGTAGCTGACATCGCTTAGGCTCAGCAGTTTACTCGCATTATTAATGGTATTACCATCAACAGCGGAAAAGTTCGGTTGATTAGACGGTGAGGTAGACAGGCTCATAGTATGGCAACCAATAAGTGAATGAGTAATACAAATAAAAAACGGATGACAATGACTTACGCTTCAGTGGTTAGGGCGTGTTACTGGCACGCTTGGCAACGACCACTCAGCTCAATCACACTGCGTTCCACGATAAAGCCAACGTCTTGCTCAGCAAAACTCATCATTTCCTGTACGGGTACACTGCTACATTCTTGTACACGCTGACATTGACCACAGATTAAAAATGCTGCGGTATGCTGGGCGCGTGGGTGACAGCAGGGCACATAAGCATTGATAGAGGTCAATTGATGTATCAAGCCTTCACTCAATAAAAACTCAAGACTACGATAAACAGTGGGTGGCGCGACATTTTTTGGCGCTTGTTTTTTAGAGTTAAGCGCTTCGATGCTGTCATCATTGTTATTGGGCTCTGATAAGCGCATTTGCTGCAATTGCGTGATCAAATCATATGCACCGATAGGTTTATTGGCTGCCAATACCAATTGATATATTTGCTGGCGCAATGGCGTAAAGCGTGCACCGTTCAGGCGACATTGTTCTTTTGCTGCCATTAGGCGCTCGGTCACGTCATGCGGCGTAAAGTCCTGCACATCATGTAAATGTTCGCAGACTGATAAACTGGTGGACATGGTGCAAGCTCCTACAAAAAAAATGGCACTGTTATTATAGTAATTTACAATGTTATAGTATAACATACTAAAAATAAGAGCAGATAAGTGATCTTGGCTTATTTATTGATACCTTGGTGATCACTCAGATACAACAATGATAACGTCTAAATGTTTCCACTTATATTTTATCTTTCATACATTAAAGAATTTATTATGAACTCAGTTTTCAAATATTTTTTATACTCAAGCATTATACTACAGCGATGGCTCATTACGGGCATAGTTGCATTAGGCGTCTTTACTGTGAGTGCACAAGCGGCAACAGTCAGCGTGAGTAACTACCCACTGTTTTTATTGAGTCAAGCAGTGACTGAAGGTTCACCGCCTGCCAAGCAGTTATTGCAAGCAGGGGAGGTAGGTCATCATGGCAGTATCAGCCCAGGCGATATTAAAGCCATTCAGGACAGTAAATTTGTCGTGTGGTTTGGTGAGCCATTAGAAAATAACTTGGCGGCAAGCCTTAATACCGCACCCAATGCGATTGCCTTATTTGAATTTGATGCCTTTAATCGTCATCCGCTACGTGACGTCCAAGGCAAGCCTATTGCTGGCACCTTGGATCCACATATATGGTTAGATCCTGAAAATGCCAAAGCCATGACTCGTGCCCTTGCCGTGATTCATAGCCATGCTAATCCGCAATATAAAGCACTTTATCACGCCAATGCACAAAAATTTGCTCAGCAAATGGATAGGGGAGTGGCATCTTTCGTAAAACAAGCTAAAGGTAAGCAGCAAACCCAGCCTTATTGGGCCTATCATGATGCTTATCAATACATCGAATCCAGCACAAACCTAAAGCTTGTTGGCAGTTTAAGCACTGATCACCATCTAGCACCACGAGCAAGCCAAATACGCTGGCTAAATGAGAAGCGTCCAGCCAAGCAAATGTGTCTGGTTAGCCCAAGTCAACCAGGCAAAGGTCTACTCGCTAAGTTACAGCCTGTAAAAACCACTGTGCAACCTGAAGATATGAGCAATAGTAAAGACTTTGTGAGTGGTTGGCAGACGATGGCACAGCAAATCTATCAATGTATATCGTAGGATAACTGATTAACCATAGTGGCTTGCAACGCTTGAGAAGCCATTATGTAGTCATACTTTGGGTGTTATCCATTGGTCAGTAACTATGATGTTTATGAGTGATTCAGCTAGGTCACTGATAAAAGGTATATTTTTCTTGCTTAAAGGTGGTATGCCCCTTATAATAAGTGGCGTTTTATTTTGGTTAAAAGGTAACACCTGTAGAGTGAGCCGTTCACGGATAAAAGTGTCGCGACGATGTTATATTGCCACCTTATCCCAATGCTGTAAGGCTATAGGATTGCATTACCGATGACCAAGCCTGCCAAACGCACACAAAAAGATAAAATTGGCATCTATATCAAACGCCAAGCGTGGATATTATTTATCCTTATTATTATTGCTTGGGCTTTAGATACCAGTTGGCTACATAGTGAACTTACTGTCGCAAAAAGCGCCGCTATTGGTGCGCTACTCAGTTTTGCTACCCAAGCTGTATTTGCTTTTTTTATCTTTTGGTACACTGGATATCGCGCGCGCCAACATATTGTTAGCCAGCTATATCGAGGTCAAATGGCCAAATGGCTATTGACTGTGTTTGGTTTCGCACTAATTTTTATTACCGTACAACCCCTATCTGCGCCTGCGCTGTTTATCGGTTTTATGGTAATGCAAATTAGTCACAGTTGGATGTTGTGGCATATACGCTAGCATTAATAGACGATGACTATATCAATAGTTGAGTGCTTAATAGTGCTAGGCAAGTCACCCTGCCGTCCAGCTTCTCTATGACTGATTTCATAAGAAAGTCAAAACATACAAAACTGTCTAAAGACAGCGCCAATGATCATAAAGACTGTGATATGAGCGTTTAAATGAGTATAGCGTGTGATAATGGAGTCGATAGCCAATTATTAGCTATCAGTATTGCCTCTAATTAAATTCTTACAATTTAATTAATCATGCAAAGCTATGTTAGTAAACGTTAATAGTAGCTAACTTATTCATACAGTGCATAAAAAAGTCATAATTGACTTTACACGAATACAACGCTGCATTAATATAGGCAGCTAAATATTTGGCTTATGAACGCTGTATTAAGCGTCGATCGTGGAAACGCGGCAGTAAGTAAACATAGATATAATAATTTCGCGTACATATACAAGGGCTATTACTGAATCATCATAAGCCCTTTTTTGATAGCTAAAATTTATCTTAAGTTATCAAATTGCGCACTAGTAATAGAACTATGGGTTGGATGTTATTGATTACATGAGCGCTTTAGCATGGTTCATCGGCTTGCTAGCAGGTCAAATAGGATCGTTAATACCTCATCAGATGACAACCATATTTTTGGTAGTTGATTAAATCGTTGATTAATAAGAAGCTGACATTATGGCAGGCGAGCAAACAACAACAGACTATATCTCTCACCACTTAACGAACTGGACGTACGGCTATCTGCCGGGCGAAGGCTGGAAAGTTGCCTATACTGCTGAAGAAGCTAGTGCAATGGGCTTTAAAGCCATCCACCTTGATTCTATGCTTTGGTCAATTGGTCTAGGCATTGTTTTCTGCGCCATCTTTTGGATGGTCGCTAGAAAAGTCACTTCAGGCGTGCCGGGTAAAACTCAGGCCGCGGTTGAGATGATCGTTGAGTTCGTTGATAACAACGTTCGTGATTCGTATAGTGGTACCTCAAAGCTGATTGCGCCTTTGGCGCTGACTATCTTTGTATGGATATTCTTAATGAACTTGATGGATTTACTACCCGTCGATTTTATTCCTATGATTGCTGGCCAAATCGGCGCAATGATGGGACATGATCCACATCATGTGTTCTTTAAGATCGTTCCAACGACGGATCCTAATATTACGCTTGGCATGTCTTTTTCTGTCTTTATATTGATTCTGTTTTATAGTATCAAAGAAAAAGGTTTGGGCGGCTTTGTTGGCGAGCTAACACTGCATCCGTTTAGTGCCAAAAACCCTATCGTACAAATTATTTTAATACCCATCAACTTTATCTTAGAGTTTGTTACTTTGATAGCGAAGCCTATCTCTTTAGGTCTGCGTCTATTCGGTAACATGTATGCTGGTGAGTTGATTTTCATACTGATTGCTCTAATGCCGTTTTGGATTCAATGGGCGTTATCAGTACCGTGGGCTATTTTCCACATCTTAATTATTACACTTCAAGCGTTCGTCTTTATGATGCTGACGATAGTTTATATGTCACTTGCATCATCAACTGAACATTAATTAGACATTCAATAGGTAAATGAGGATACATCCATGGATCCAGTATTAGGTGGTTACACAGTTATCGCAGTAGCACTACTTATCGGTTTAGGTGCACTAGGTACAGGTATTGGTTTTGCTATTCTAGGTGGTAAATTCCTAGAAGGCGTTGCGCGTCAGCCAGAACTTGGTTCACAGCTGCAAACTCGTATGTTCATCGTAGCAGGTCTTCTTGATGCTATTCCGATGATCGGTGTTGGTATTGCTATGCTATTGTTGTTCGCTAACCCTCTAGCAGGTTAATCAGAAAGCTCAGTTGTAAATGTTTGGTAGTCAAAGTTTGTATCTTAACCATAGCCAAAGTTTGGCTATCAAATATGATCAATGAAACTGATTTTTCATTAACAAAGAGGTGATCACGTGAATATCAATTCTACCCTCATCGGTCAAGCCATTGCTTTTGCAATCTTTGTGATGTTCTGCATGAAATTCGTGTGGCCACCACTTATTGGTGCCATCAATGAGCGTCAGCGTAAAATTGCTGAAGGCCTGAATGCCGCAGAAAAAGCAAAAGCAGATCTGGCGACCGCTGAGCAAGACGTCCAGCAGGAGCTTGATCTTGCAAAGACCAAAGCTGCTGCTTTAATCGAGCAAGCGAACAAGAGTGCCAACCAGCTTGTCGAAGATGCAAAAATGCAGGCCCAAGTGGAAGGCGAGCGCATTCGTCAACAAGCGCAAGCGTCTATCGACCAAGAAATCAATCAAGCGCGTGAATCATTACGTGCCCAAGTTGCTGAACTGGCTGTACTTGGTGCAGAAAAGATTTTGCAAGACAAAGTCGATGTGCAAAAACATGCCAGTATGTTAGACCAACTGGCGGCAAAGCTGTAACTGTGAGGATATAATGGCTGACTTATCAACCTTAGCACGACCCTACGCTAAAGCCGCGTTTGACTATGCCAACGAAAACGGGGCCGTAAACGAGTGGGAAAATTTCTTGTTTGTCGCCAGTGCAATTGTCAATGACAAAGCGTTCCGTACATGGCTAGAAAATCCAGCCGTTACGGCTGAGCATAAGTCAGCTGCTTTGGTTGATCTTTATGACTCACAAGTGGCTGGTGATAGCGACTCTGCTTTTAAACAGCTACTAGGCGAGAGCAAAGGCTCTCGTTATGGTAATAGTATTAGCTATCCTAAAGTGTCACCAGCGCTCAATAATTTTATTAAGCAGTTGGCGCAGCAAGAGCGTCTGGCGCTGCTTCCTGAAGTTTATGAGCATTATCGCCGCCACAAGGCAATAAGCTTAAAGCAGCTTGATGCTTACGTGACCTCTGCCTATCCATTGACTGACGCTCAGCGTGAAATGCTTCAAACGCGCCTTGCTGCATCGTTAAATGCTAGTGTGGTGATTCATGAGTTGGTCGATCCAAGTCTATTGGCAGGCGCTACCATCAAAGTCGGTGACAAAATCATTGATGATTCGATGCGCGGCAAGTTACAACAGTTAAAAACACAGCTAACGGCCTAATGCCATTTACCAGCGCAGTCATCTATGATTTGCGTGAAAGTAAGAGCATTTAAGTCAGTGGGCGGGTTATCATAAATTAAAGGAAACAAGGCAATGCAACAATTGAATCCAGCGGAAATCAGTAACCTGATTAAGCAGCGTATTCAAGACCTTGATGCGGGTGCAACTGCAAAGAATGAAGGCACGATTGTCAAAGTATCTGACGGTATCGTGCAGATTCATGGTCTTGAAGATGCCATGTACGGCGAAATGATTGAGTTTGAAGGCGAAATCTATGGAATGGCACTTAACTTAGAGCGTGATTCTGTCGGCGCGGTAGTACTTGGTGATTACCTAAAGCTGCAAGAAGGTCAAAAAGCCTATTGTACTGGTCGTATTCTTGAAGTACCAGTAGGTCCTGAGCTGCTAGGCCGTGTTGTTGACGCCTTGGGAAATCCTATTGATGGCAAAGGTCCTATCGATGCCAAAATGACTGATAAAGTCGAAAAAATCGCCCCAGGCGTTATTGATCGTCAGTCAGTAGATCAACCAGTAATGACGGGTTATAAAGCCGTTGATACTATGATTCCAATTGGTCGTGGTCAGCGTGAGCTTATCATTGGTGACCGTCAGACGGGTAAAACCGCGATGGCTATCGATGCGATCATCGCGCAGAAATCATCTGGTATCAAGTGTGTATACGTCGCAATCGGTCAGAAACGTTCTACCATTGCAAACGTCGTACGCAAGCTTGAGCAAACTGGTGCATTAGCATATACCACGGTTGTGGTTGCATCAGCATCAGAGCCAGCAGCACTACAGTATATTGCACCGTATTCAGGTTGTACGATGGGCGAATACTTCCGTGACCGCGGTGAAGACGCACTGATTGTATTTGATGACTTATCAAAACAAGCCGTTGCTTATCGTCAAATTTCACTATTGCTACGTCGTCCGCCAGGTCGTGAAGCGTATCCTGGTGATGTATTCTATTTACATTCACGTTTACTTGAGCGTGCATCACGCGTAAACGCGGCGTACGTAGAAAAATTCACCAACGGTGAAGTAGTTGGTAAAACCGGTTCTTTGACCGCACTGCCAATTATTGAAACCCAAGCTGGTGACGTATCTGCATTCGTACCGACTAACGTGATTTCAATCACCGATGGTCAGATTTTCTTAGAATCAAGCCTATTCAACTCAGGTATCCGTCCAGCAGTTAACGCTGGTATCTCGGTATCTCGTGTGGGCGGGGCAGCTCAGACTAAGATCATCAAGAAGCTATCTGGTGGTATCCGTACTGCACTAGCTCAGTATCGTGAACTGGCCGCCTTTGCTCAGTTTGCATCAGATCTTGATGACGCGACTCGCGAACAGCTTGATCATGGTGAGCGTGTGACTGAATTGATGAAGCAGAAGCAGTATCAGCCAATGTCAATCTCTGAGCAAGCTGCAGTTATCTATGCATCGAATGAAGGCTTTTTAGCGGACGTTCCTGTCGAAAAAATCGGTTCTTTTGAAGAAGCTTACTTACGCTATATGCATGATGAGCAAAGTGAATTGATGCGTGAGATTGATGATACTGCGAATTATAATGATGATATCGCAGGTCGTTTGAAGTCATCTTTAGAGACCTTTAAACAAAATCACAGTTATTAATTTAACGGGTTAAGCCGAATTGGTTATGGCTGTCTTTGATGGCTGATAAAGTGGCGCATTGTCTTGTATTTTTTTATTAAGACAGTAGCGCCACTGTTCTAACCATTGACGGTATTAGATCGCGTCATGCACAAAATATATAACATTAATTTGTTAGATCGATGTTATATACTAAATAATTGTCGCATGCGCCAATGCTTTTTAACCCTCTTATATTGGAATCATTATGGCAAGCTTAAAAGAGATACGTGCCAAAGTCACCAGTATTAAAAGCACCCAAAAAATTACTCGTGCTATGCAAATGGTTGCGGCAAGTAAAATGCGCCGTGCCCAAGAGCGCATGGAAGTGGGTCGCCCGTATGCTGATAGTATGCGCCGGGTTATTTCACATTTGGTGCATGCCTCATCAGACTATAAACATCCGTATATGGTCTCGCGTCCAGTTAATAAGGTTGGCTATATTGTCATTACCTCTGATCGCGGTCTGGCGGGTGGTTTGAATATTAACTTATTCAAAGCTTTATCTAAGAGTATCCAGCAGTATCAAGATCAATCTGTACAAACTGAGTTTGCAGTCATTGGCGCTAAAGGTGTGAGTTTTTTCAAAAACTTTGGTGGTAAAGTGACCTCGGCAGTAACCGATTATGGTGATAAGCCAACGTTTGAGCAGATAAACGCACCAGTTCAAGCGATGCTTGACGATTATACTAACGGTAAAATAGACCGCATCTATGTGGTTTATAATAAGTTTGTTAATGCGATGACCCAAAAGCCGACTGTCAATCAGTTGGTACCTTTACCAGACAGCGCGTTTGGTGAAGAAGAGAGCGGCATTCAAACAGAACTGAGCTGGGATTATATCTACGAGCCTGATATCAAAACATTGATTGATGAGCTGCTTGGCCGTTACATTGAGTCGATTGTTTATCAAGCGGTAATGGAAAACATTGCCTCTGAGCAGTCCTCACGTATGGTTGCAATGAAAGCAGCGACAGATAATGCTGGTGACCTAATTAACGATTTACAGTTGGTTTATAACAAGCTGCGTCAAGCGGCGATTACCCGAGAAATCTCGGAAATCGTTGGCGGTGCTGCTGCTGTTTCATAATTGAAACCCCTTATGAAACCCACTATATACAGAAGTTCAAGGAGAACGCAATGAGTAGCGGTCGTATTGTACAGATTATTGGCGCGGTTCTTGACGTTGAGTTCAACCGTAGTGAAGTTCCTCAGATTTATGATGCCTTGCAAGTAGATGGTACTGAAACCACCCTAGAAGTACAGCAACAACTAGGTGATGGCATCGTCCGTACTATCGCAATGGGTTCAACTGAAGGCCTAAAGCGTAACTTAACAGTCACTAACACTGGTGCGCCTATTGCTGTGCCTGTTGGTATTGGTACGCTTGGCCGTATCATGGATGTTCTTGGTCGTCCTATCGATGAAGAAGGTCCTGTAGAAGCTGACGAAAAATGGTCTATCCACCGTGAAGCGCCAAGCTACGCGGATCAGTCAAACAGCACTGAGCTGTTAGAAACTGGTATTAAAGTTATCGATCTACTTTGCCCGTTTGCTAAAGGTGGTAAAGTTGGTCTGTTTGGTGGTGCTGGTGTTGGTAAAACCGTTAACATGATGGAGCTGATCAACAACATCGCTCTAAAACATGAAGGTTTGTCAGTATTTGCTGGTGTTGGTGAGCGTACTCGTGAAGGTAACGATTTCTATCACGAAATGCAAGAAGCTGGCGTTGTAAACACTGAAGACTTTAGTAAATCTAAAGTTGCCATGGTATACGGCCAGATGAATGAGCCACCGGGTAACCGCTTGCGTGTTGCGTTGTCTGGTTTGACCATGGCTGAATACTTCCGTGATACGAAAGATCCTGCCACTGGCAAAGGTCGTGACGTATTGC
>Ga0208435_100151_pt1 | contig 22768 bp, 20 predicted proteins | sample 24_taG_FD_184097 | JGI IMG/M metagenome (GOLD analysis project Ga0208435, IMG submission 184097) | Marine viral communities from Cariaco Basin, Caribbean Sea - 24_WHOI_OMZ (SPAdes) (version 2) | ecosystem: Environmental > Aquatic > Marine > Oceanic | place: Caribbean Sea: Cariaco Basin...
GAGAACGCAACCTTGGTGTCGTGGTCTATACGGGTACTAAGCATCTCGGTTTTCATGATGCGCTCCACTTGTCTTACGTTGTCAGACATTGTAACGCAAATAGCGGACAAATGATGACGTTTTTCATCGCGCCTCCTATTCCTTGGAGTTAATCGAAATTCCTTTTCTGGCCACGGACACTCACGGACCCACACGGACGAAAACAAAAAACCTCACAAACACCCCAAATAAGCCCCAACCACCAAATCCTCACTAAACCGCCCTTCCATCCTCCCCCGAGCCGCCTCCCCAGCCCTCTGCACCTCAGCAGCATCCACCCCCACAACCCGCCGCATAACCCCAGCCAAAGACTCCGCACTGCGCACCTCACACAACCACCCGGTCACCTCCGGCTCTATGGCATGGCGGCAGCCGGGTACGTCGGTCACTATGGCCGGGCGGCCCATGGCGGCGGCTTCCAGAACGGTGCGCGGCATGCCTTCGCGGTAAGAGGGCAACACCAGCACATGGGCCTGCTCAATCAGCGGGCGAACGTCGTCTGTGGCACCCGGGTATTCCACAATGCCCTCGGCCTGCCACTGGCGAACCTCCTCCTCGGAAATCGCCGTGCGGTTACTCACCCCCAGCGGCCCCACCAACAGGCAACGCACATCCAGCCCTTCGGCTTTCAACTGCCGGCAGGCCTCGGCATATTCCCGAACGCCCTTATCCCCCAGCAAACGGGCAATCATAATAAAGGTGAACGGCCCGCCTTCTGGCAGGGGCGAGGCCTGAAACCGCTGCAAATCCACGCCGGAGCCCGGCAACAGGGTGTAGGGCGTATCCCCCAGCATCCCCTTGCCCCGGAACACCTCCAGGTCTTCCTCATTCTGAAAGAACAACCGCTGCGCCCGGCGGTTTACCAGGCCATACACCTGCCGCACCCGCCGGAACAGCCAGGAATCGTGAATAAACGCCGTGCCCAGGCCGGAGATGTTGTTGGCAAACGGAATCTTCTGCAGCGCACACACCAGGCCGCAATAAATGTTCATCTTCACCGTAAAGTTGAACACAAAATCCGGCCGGTACCGGCGCATCACTTTCCAGATAAGCCGCAGGCTACGCAGCTCCTGCACCGCGCCCGTGCTCTTGCCATCCAGCGGCAAGGCAATGTGCTCCGCCCCCAGCTCGTCCACCAGCCGCTGGCTGAAATCATCCGGCGGCGACAGGCAAATCACCCGGTTACCCTGCTCACGCAACGCCCGAATCGTGCTTGCGCGAAAGTTATACAGATACCAGGAGGTATTAGACGTAAGAAAAACCACCGGCTTCAAAAGCGCACCCGCCTGCCCGCTCAATGCTCCAAATACCAGGGCATGGCCCTGGCAATCCCCTCAAAAATCCGAAACTCCGGCGCATACCCCAAATTACTCGCCGCCTTACCAATATCCGCCTGAGAATGCCGAACATCCCCCGGCCGGAAATCCCGGTACACCGGCGCTTTGTCATACACCACGCCATTCTCCGCCAGGGCACTCTTCAGCGCGGCGAACAGATCATTCAGCGTGGTACGGTCACCGACCGCCACGTTGTAAACCTCATCTTTGGCAGAATCCTCCGCCGTGGCCGCCAGCAGGTTGGCCTGCACCGCATTCTCGATAAAACAGAAATCCCGGCTGGTTTCGCCATCGCCGTTGATGAACACATCCTCACCCCGCACCATGGCGGCGGTCCATTTCGGGATAACCGCTGCATAGGCACCGTCCGGGTCCTGGCGCTTGCCAAACACATTGAAGTAACGCAGGCCAATGGCCTTGAAGCCGTAACTGCGGGCGAACACCTCGGCATACAACTCATTCACATACTTGGTGACCGCATAAGGCGACAACGGCTTGCCAATGTTCTCCTCCACCTTCGGTAACGCCGGGTGATCGCCATAGGTGGAGCTGGACGCCGCATACGTGAAACTCTTCACCCCCGCATCCCGCGCCGCCACCAGCATGTTCAGAAAACCGGTGATGTTGGCCGCATTGGTGGTGATGGGATCATTCAAAGACCGGGGCACGGAACCCAGCGCCGCCTGGTGCAGCACGTAATCCACTCCCTCGCAGGCGCGGGCACAGTCTTCCGGATTGCGGATATCGCCTTCGATAAACTGGAACCGCGCCCACTGTTCTGCAGACACCAGGCTGCGAACCTCATCCAGGTTGCGCTGATAACCGGTGGCGAAGTTGTCCAGGCCTACTACGCGCTGGTCCAGCTTCAGCAGGTGCTCCAGAAGGTTGGAACCGATGAAGCCGGCTGCGCCGGTGATTAGCCAGGTTTTGGGTTGTTTGGGGAGTTGGTCGAGAAGTTGCGGGTAGCGCCGATTATCAGCAGACAGCATCAGAGAACCTTTTAGAGTTTATTGGCCACGAAAACCACGAAAGGACACGAAAAATACGGAAGAGATAGTTAGCGCCCCACCAAACGCCCGACAATCTCTTTGATCGCCCGGCTACTCCCATCCAGCGCACTGGTTTCAGGGAGCAGGTTTCGCCACAAAGGCCGGGACAGCACCTCATGGTCGGTAGCGACAGGAATAACCTCCAGGTCCTGAGCCTCGAACAATCCCTTCGCCCTTGGCATGTGATAGGCAGAAGTGACCAGAAGAATCCTGCTAATACCCTGCTCTGCCAGTATCTCCGCGGAGTATTCCGCATTCTGGGTAGTATTCCGGCTCCGGTTTTCCAGAACCAAGGCCTGGCCGGGAACTCCGAGATCCCGCATAAACTGGCGCATAGCTTCAGCTTCAGACGCAGCACTGTGTGAAGGATCGCTGCCACCGATTAGCAACACTAGCGGTGCTTTAGAAGCATGAAACAACCGGGCGGCATGCCAAACCCGATCAGCACCGGACTCCAGGTTCGGATACAGATCACCGTGGCCCGCAGGCGACACGCCGCCGCCCAACACCACAATAGCCTCCGCCTGGGGAACTTCATGAACCGCCGTGGGCGGGTGTTGATCTTCCAGGTAGCCGCGTACCCAGTTGCTGGCCATAGGCAAGGACCAGAACCAGAGCCACACTAACGCCAAAGCGCCGAGCCAGTTGGCAAATCGCCGGCGGCCCATAAGAGCTGCAACTAGAGCCAACAGGCCACCGAATAGCGATGCGCCCAAAGGGGATATCAGGGCTATCGCGAGCTTGGAGAGAACAAACATGGCCTACTCATCGATATGAAGTGTTATAAAATCTCGCGGGGATTAGGCTCGCGACTAATAGGAGGCCAAATCATTCGGCAGCACGAGGTGTGGGTATAGACCGCCTTCCGAATGTCACGGGGGCTATTTTCCGCACACCGCAATCCGCACACACAAACAATACAAAAATCACCACAAACGGGTAACGGTAACGCGCTGCCGTGCCGTAATTGAAAACAACCAACCCATAAACAGACAAAGCCAAAGCCATAAATAGCAGCCAGAACATCAGTTTTTTCGGTGCCAGCTTCCTGGCCGCCCGGATAATGAGGAAAAGCAACCACAGTACAATCAGGTTCTCACCCGCTTGTATCAGTTGCAGAGGATTGCTTGCCTCCCACGGCAATGGCTTCGCCAGAAAATAAATACCGCTCACTAAACCAGAAGCCACAAACTCTGCTGGACTTCCAATCAACTCAACATCTCCCCGCTGCCCTCCATCTTCAAGGTACATTGCAACCCTGAATTTATTGATCTCTGGCATTGCTATAGGAGAAACCGCAGCCAATACAACCGCTGCCACAACTAAGACCACCAGTGCTTTTCGTCCACTAATCCCGGTTTTCCGGATGCCCAACACAACGTAAAGTAATAAAACAGGGCCCAGAATAAAAAAGTTCTGGAACTTTATCAGATACAGGAGATATAAGGGCACGATAGCCAACCACCAGCGACCTTCCCGGGCCCATTGGACAGCGACGATCATAAACACAAAGATGAAAGTATCCCGAAGCCCCATCCCCGTATACAAAGCCAAACTGGGATACAGCAAATAAAACCACAGCGAAAACGGGGTAAAGACATTCTTTTTGTAGAGCCAGAAAAACAACGCTGAATAAAGAAAGCTATTAAAAAAGCCAAGACTCAAAGGCGTGACCGCAAACGGAAACGGCATAGAAGAGAAATACAAGGCGGCCCGTTCTACAGTACCTCCTGTCCAAGCCTCATAGATCGAAAGCTCGCCGCCCCGAATGGCGTTAAACACACGCCAGTATTTCAAAGCATCGGGCATATAACCATAGGAAAACAAAACGCCATTCAGCACCAGTGGCAACGCACAATGAAGAAGCAACACCCCCTGTTGGCTCGCCGGCACCTTCAACGCTCGGCCCGCCAAAAGCACAAACATTACACAGATTAAAAAGTTGGGCAGGTCATAAAACCGCATGCCCAAAAAACCGCTGCCGAATATCCAGTTGAGATCCATTACGAAACCAACCAACGCTTCGCCCAGGCACTCAACTGCAGCACCGCCCACAACTGCTGAGCAAAATGGCCCTTACCCTGCAAATGGTTTCGCCACATGGCCTGCACCGCACGGGGGTTGAGTGCAGGTACCATAGCAAGGGAAGACGCACTCAAAAGATCTTCTGCCCAGTCTCGCAATGGTCCACGCAGCCAGTCATCCAGCGGCACGGCGAAGCCCATCTTGGGTCGCTCGATCAGCTCATGGGGCACATGGCGGTAAAGAATCTGTCGTAAAGCCCACTTGCCCTCGCCATTTCGAACCCGCATATCCAGCGGCAATTGCCAGGCCGCAGCATACACATCAGGATCAAGAAAAGGAGCCCGAACTTCAAGGCTGCTTGCCATGCTCGCACGGTCAACCTTTACCAGAACATCGTCCACCATGAAGTTGAGGGTATCCATCAACATCATCCACTCCACCTGATCAAACCCGGCCAACGCGGGATATAACTGCTCTACAGGTTTACCAGAACAATATTCAGGTTCCAGCAAGTCTTCAGGGTGGCGATTCATGGAGGCCAAGCCACCATAAAGTGCCCTGTCAGAAGTGCAAACCAGCACATCCGCCAGTTTGTAGAGCTTCTCACCAAACGTACGGATATGAAGGCGGGAGGGTAAAATGCGACTACCCATTCCCATTAAGCGATCATAACCACCAGGCTGCACGCTCTTCAGCATACGAGCCAGAGCCTGCCGCATCGGCCTTGGCATACGCGCGAGCTTTGCCCAGACTCGGGGCACCCAAACATAACGGTTATAGCCACCAAACAGCTCATCGCCAGCATCGCCACTAAGCGCAACCGTGACATGCTGCTGTGTGAGGCTGGAGATCAGAAAGGTCGGTATCTGAGAGGAATCTGCAAACGGCTCGTCGTATAAATCGGGCAGTTTCGGAATCACATCCAGAGCCATCTGGGACGTTGCCCGTAACGTGGTATGTTTCGTTCCAAGGTGCGCAGCCACGGCAGCTGCATGTTCTGACTCGTCATAACGCGGATCATCAAACCCCACCGAGAACGTCTCAATCTTCCGGGCTGACTGGCTCTGCATCAAGGCCACAATGAGAGAACTGTCCACTCCGCCTGAGAGAAATGCTCCCAAAGGCACGTCCGCAGCCATTTGGCGTTTCACGGAAGCACTCAGCGCTGTCTCCACATTACTCAGCGCCTGATCACGCGATATTGGAGCATTCTCGCGTGCAGTACGAGCAGCATCAACGGGAGACCACCATGCTGTGGACTGAGGGCGCTCGTCCACGTTTATGTCCGCCAGGGAAACCCTCAGAAATGACCCGGGTGGTAACTTATGTACCCCTTTGAAAATACTCTGCTCGCCACCTATACAACCAAAACGCAGATAGCGCTCCAGCACCCCGGATTCAAGTTCACCCCGGAACCCGGGGTATTGCTTCAGGGCTTTGAGTTCAGACGCAAATACAAAGGCACCATCCACCCAGCCGTAATAGAGAGGCTTCTCACCAAACCGATCCCGCGCCAGCGTCAAGCATTGCTCCTCCCGATCCCACACCGCAATGGCGAACATACCGCTGGAAAGTCGAAGTGCACCCTCTATGCCCCATTCACGGAAGGCATATAAAAGCGTTTCGGTATCCGAATGGCCCCGCCAGGGGATATCCACGCCCGTGGCGGCATGCAACTGTTTTCGAAGCTCCAGATGGTTGTATATTTCGCCGTTAAACGCGATGACATAACGACCACATTGGGAAGCCATCGGCTGGTGGCCCGCAGGGGAGAGATCCAAAATCGCAAGTCGACGATGCCCCAACGCAATTCCCGCATCACTATCCGCCCATACGCCACCGTCGTCAGGCCCCCGGTGCAGAACAGCATCAGCCATTCGACGTACGGTTGATTCCGTTGCACATTCGCAGTTTGAGGACAGCGCCCCAGCAATCCCGCACATATCAGGTTGACCCAACGCTTTTTTCGCCAAAGCTCACAATAAAATTACCCATTGTAGATCGCCAACCACTTATCCACCGTCGCTTCCAGTGAGTATAAGTCCTGAATTCTCTCACGAGCCGATCGCCCGTAACCTGCCCTCTGGTCATCAGAAAGCTGCAACGCATCACTAATCGCGGCTGCTAGCGCTTCAGAGTTATTTGGCTCAACCATAAACTCTGAATCTCCAAGAAATTCGCGAACACCACCACAATCTGTCGCAACCACCACACATTCACATGCCATTGCCTCTCCCACTACCATGGGGAACCCTTCCCAGGCAGAAGAGAGAACGAAAAGATCGGCCGCAGACAACAAGTCGGGGATATCGTTTCTAACACCGAGAAAACTCACTCGGTCACTCAAACCAAGTTTCTGAGTTAAGCTGGACAACTGGTTCCTTAAAGGCCCGTCGCCGGCCACAACCAGATGCCAATCACGAATTTCATTCCCAACTCGCGCAAGCGCGTTCAAAAGGTTGGGATAATCCTTGGGCGCTGAAAGTCGGCCGACTGCAACAATCAACTTCTTATCTTCGGCCAATCCAAGTTCAGACCTGATTTTTGATACCCCACTAACCGATTTTTTGAACTGACCAAGGGAGATACCGTTATAGACAGCAACCATCTTGCCTGCAGGAACGGCCTTCTGATTCTCGAATGCACGCACTGCTTCAGTACTCACATTGGTAGAAACATCCGCCAACCAATTTGTCACTCGATAACCCGTCATCCGGAACCGCCCCTCCTCGTTTCGATTGTGGGCGGTAGTTACCAAGCGTCGCATGGGCGTGATCAATCTGCATAAACGAACAAGGAGGTTCGCATGTACCAGGTGGGTGTGGACTACATCGGGATCAAACCGAGAATGCAACTGACGAAATTCGACAAAAAAATTCGGGAGATCTTTAATTGAATTGACCCCAATCTTTACCAGCCTAACCGTCGGATTGGAGGGAGTAACAAGAGCATCACCGGTCATATACACCAGAATCACTTTGTTGCCCCGGCGTGCCATTTCATCAGCCAGCGACGTCACTACTTTTTCAGCGCCACCCAGCCCAAGCCCGGTGATAACGTATATAATTTTCAACGAGCAAAGCTCCGATTGTTCAGCATGGGAAAAACCAACAGACTTCAGATCAACCGCGAGCTTTGGAAACAGAATCGATGAGTGATAGCCACTGGTGCCGAACCTCACTTCGGGAAAATCGCTCGAGGCCAACAGGCGTATTCTTGGACATCTGATGTCTCAGTGACTCATTAACCATAAGTTCCGCCAAAGCCTCCGCCAAGCTTTCGACATTCTCCGGGGGAACGAGCTTGCCATTAAAATCATGAGTCAGAATCTCTCCAGGTCCGGCAAGACAATCGAAACTAACCACTGGTAGGCCAAAGCTCAGGGCCTCTACCACAACCAACCCAAATCCTTCAAAACGCGAGGACAACACAAACAGATCTGATTCTGAAAATTCATCAGCCATATTGCCCGAATGCCCTTCTAACTGGACCTCTAAGCCAAGACCAAGATTTTCAATCTTTTTTTCAAGAAGAGCTCTATCCTCTCCATCACCAACAATCCGGAGCTCCCAACCTGTTCGAACAGCAACCGAGATAGACGCCCAGGCATCCAAAAGAATATCAAATCCCTTTTGCTTAGTAAGTCGCCCAGCCGCTAAAACCCGCTTTGGTTTGTCTTTATTCGCAAGACCGCTGAGAGGAAGTTTGGATTCACCGTCATAGGGGTTAACATTGAAAATTCTAACTAACCTGGGTTTTGACGCAGGATACAGCCGTCGCCAAATTCTCTCATCAGCATCAGACAACACCACAATACGATCAGCCAAATGGGAGGCCAGCCAACGGGCAAGCTTGCGCGAACGCCGACCCAAGGTAGTTTGCGCATTGAAATGCTCCCAATTAATCAAAATTGGTCGCTTTATCAGAAAAAAAACCGGTATTATGTAAAGAAAGGAAATACTCTCTACTAAAACAATAACTTCAGGACGATTATTTCGAACATAAGCAAAAAGCTGAAAAAAAGTGGCCAGCACACCTAAAGGCCCCTTCTTTCTATACTTAAAAAGCTCTTGTAATCGAACATAATCAGAAACTGGATACGAACTTACACGACCACCGTATTGACTCAAGATAGTCACATCGTGGGACGCCCCGGAGATTATATCTGCAATATCCGCACAAGCACGCTCCGTACCGCCTCTCAAACCCTGAGAACCAGTAAAAAAAGTAATTCTTTTATTCATAAATAGCCCAAATATTAAAAATATACTACGCTATTCTCCAAACTTCGAACTTCGCACCAAAAAATGATTTTCCCTTTCTCAAAACCATGAACAATGAAATATTTATTAAAATAGAAAAATCAAATATAAGGCTGGATGTAAGGAAAGCAAGTATTATAAAACTCAGAATATTTAAACTCTTGATACCGACAATAGCCATTCACTTTGGCACCACGCTGATGTCGCTTAAAGGGATAGTCGGAGAGTGACACACCTTTAGTTCTTATATAGTGCATGAACATAAACTCATAGACTTGACTTCTTTTTCCTGATTGGACTTCAAGCGTATCAGCGGTGCGAATCAACTCAAAGTACTCATCTTTTGTGTGGGCGTTAAAGGCAAAATCATAGGCTGCAGTAGGATTATCGCCACACAGAATAACCGGCACACCCAACGCGGTTAACTCTGGAGCGACACTACCATAAACAGAAATGACAGCTGCCACCCCCCAATCAACAAATGCTGCGTTATTTATCCCATCATCTAAAACATTCAAAAAGCTGTAACGCTTGCAAAGCCTTTCAATGAAAACATCTTCGTACCCAAACCGATTAGGATGAGGCTTAACAAAAATTTCATATTTCTCAAACAACCTGTGACGCTCAATATAATCAAACGTTTGAACAAGCCACTCCCAAAAATCAGGAAATACCATATCTTCATAAATGTGCGGGCTATCACTAAAAGAGTGCAACATAAATATTAGAGGCTTTCCCCCGCAAGATTTCTTTAGCTCCTCGACCTGTTGTGACCCGCTGTATGCCGACCTAGCCATATATCCAACACCCTCATCAAGTTCGCCTCGCAAGCGAGCCTCAATAAGCTTTTTGCCTTCTTCTAAACAGTTTCGCTGAATTTCTGGAGCAAGAGAACTAAAGTGTTTCGGATATAGTGAATGATCTGTAGTCTGCAGCCCTCTATTCTCGTTTACTGAATGAAATGGCGGAAATCTTGAATTGAAGGTCACGAAAGCTTTTGCATCATATTTCAAAGCAAGATCACTTATAATTTGCCAATTAACATAAACCGCGTGACCCAATATAACATATCGCACATCTTCTCGATTAAAATATTTCTCAGCAACCACTAAAAGCAACAATGCTTCAAAAAACAATTCTTCCAACCTAAGGTCATTCAGATCGACAGTTGCACTTCTTGTAATACGAAGATAACTATCATAAACCGCCTTTCCTACAAAAACTCCCCCAACATCTGTCCGAAGCAAGCTTTCTTTTGATATGACTTTAGGCCAAAGCTCGTTCTTAATTTTTTGAGCTTCTCTCATATCGGATCGATTAACACTATTTATTGATATGCCATGAGCTACGCCTACTCTTCTTGAAAATCTAACTGTTCTCGATATTCGTGAAAGAATCTTACCCAAAACCATCAAAGCAAGGCCTCGACTCGCATAATGCACATTCGGCTTGTAATACTCTACCTTACATCCCGAGCCTACAGAAAAGAGTTTAGAAACTGCCAGATTTTCTACCATTTCGTTGGAAAAATCGGGTAAATCAACTAATATCAAACATCTGGATTTCGGTTTTGGCAGCTTGAGATCTGTGATTTTACTTTGGAGACACGGCCTTTCTTTACTAGAAAAAAACATCTGCCTATGAAAATAATCAAAGTAATTTTTCATTCAAAATACACCGCAATATGAAATCTTAAATCACGAAAAGCAAACTAATAGAACTCATTTAAAATGACGGATTACATCATTTTAATTTCGAGCACGCAGAAGCTTTAACTTTAAAATATAAAGAGTTAAATCAGGAAAGAGACAAAAAGAGGAGGATAAAAGTATATCCTTAAAAGAAACACCATTTCGTGCCCGCCAAATATTTTTCCAATAAAATGACTTAACAGCTTTCAATACCCTCGCATCCAGTTCTGACCGAGGAGTCAAGGCGAGCCTATTCATGTAATAACGAACACAAAATTTGATCTTTCTGGCATAAAGTAAATCTCTATATGCAGAAAGCCGGTTATCAGAAACAACCTTACTCTCAAAAGCATTCCAACTTTTTTGAAATTTCAAATACTCGGAAAATGTGAAAGATTTGCTTGTTAGACTCGTTGATCCTGCCTTCTCAAAAACATACAGTTTTCGTTCAGTTAAAGCAGCACTTTTTGCCTGCACAAATACATCAAGATTATAAAAGGAATCTTGCGATACTCTCAAATCTGGAAACTCTACTCGCTTTGCCAAATCAGAAGAAATGCATTTACCCCAAGGGGCGGACACTATTTCATCCAAAAGATACTTACGAATCAGGCTATCATTATCATGCAGACATACAGAAAAGTCGTTGCTCCGCCCTAATTTCTCAATGGAGGCAATCTCTACATCTCGGACAAGTTGGTAACCAAAAATCAAAACGTCAGGGCAGTTATTTAACTCGAGTACTTCGTGAATGAAATCTAAAGACCCCGGAACCAGAACATCATCTGAGTCCAAAAAAATTATATAACGCCCTTTTGCCGCCCTTAATCCCTTATTACGTGACGGGCCTGGTCCGAGATTCTTTTCATTTCGCAAGATCCGAGTCCAGTGTATCTCATGCAAAAATGGGTCAATTGGTTCGTCTTTTGAGCAATCATCAACAATTATATGTTCAAAGCTAACCTTAGTACCGGAAAGTGACTTAGTTGCTCGCAGGAGCTTACTTCCGGAGTTGTAGTTCGGAGTTATTACAGAGAAAAACGGAACTTTCATTAATTCAACACCATCATGTTGTAGCGGGGCCGGCCTTTTACGTTGGGGATTCTGTCCCTATAGTTGCGTTCCTGTGAGCGAGATTCCTGAACGATTTTTCAGATGTTGTCCACCACTTCGATGTTCTGTTTTTTCCTTTAGCCGCCAATCTTATAGGCTTCGCAGTGATTGCTCTTGGTTACGACTTCGTAGAGGGATCCGGTTAATTCTTTAATATGAAACCAATAGCGGTTCTGGTCGCCTTTGCCAGATACAAGGGAGCGCCTTGCTTCCCAGGTGCTGGAGATCATCAAAAGGATCAGCTTCTTTGGGAACTGATAGGTGCCTACGTTCGACATACTTAGTTCCTAGAACAGTGTTGGTGGCAACCCTGTTGTTTCAGAGCTCTCCATCAGCTCTAGCGCGCAGACCTCCCTGCTTTCTTTCCCAAGCAAAATCTGCCCAACCAATTCCCCTTCTCTACCATCCCACTCCGTATGATAAGTAGCACTATAATACTGCACAGCCTCAACATCCGGCCCCTTCAAATCACACCCATCTCCCACCAGCGCCACTATCTCGGCGGCAGAGCTCGCACGATTCGCCAGTCCGTGGCGTACATACCCGTAGTAATCCGGGTTATCTGGAGGAGTCAGTTCACAGTAAATCGGGGTTACACCTGCAAGTGCGGCTTCCAGATGAATACTACTGTTGCCTGCCACTAACCAGCGAATATTCTCCATGAAATCAGACAATGGCTCGTTTTTCGGATTGCTCAACTGTACCTGTGTCATGCCCGAAAGCTCAGTTATATATTGCTGAGATTGTCGCTGAGATTGGGCAGGGTGCCAGCGCACTCGTAGTTGCTGACCAGCATTGGCAAGCTCTTTCACAAACTGGATTGCAACAGTCGAGTCATCCAGCGCGTTCAGTGCGACTCCAATAGCCGTTGCGTATCGCTTATGATTTCTCGCCAAATGCTTTTTTTGCCCCGTGAGAAATACCTTGGGTATTGGGACTTTACGTTTCGTCGCTGGCTGGTTTTTTTCACACTCGCGGTACGTATCCAGAGCGCTCTGGCCGTCAAGAAATGCGTAATCTACTCGCAGCGCCGGGAACAACTTGCTAACGGATGCATGTTGCATGTAAGCCGTTTTTATTCCCAAATGATGGGCAACCGAAAGCAAGGATCTATTTGGTGGATTGTGATCATTTGATGTTATGACAAAATCCGGTTTGGTTTGCTTAAGAACCCGGTGAAAATAAACTAAGTTGGTATATACACTGCAAAAGTTATCAAAATAGCTCTGAATTGCAGCTGGGTGTTTTTTATGCAACTCCTTATATAGCGAAGGGCCGTTTCGACCCAAGAGCACCAGAGATTTGAAAATATCCAGAGCGGTAATACTAAAAGAGGCATAACGGACCCGCTGCCCTTCTGTAGGCAACGGTTTTCCGCAGCCGATGTTGAGCACCCGTTTTCCATTCTCTTTCAGAACGTTCGATGTGCCTTCCAGAGAACTAATCTGATTCGCAGTGCCTGCAAAAATAACGAAGTCAGCTTTAGCCTTAAGTGCCCCGGGCTGCCTCAGTGCAAAGTTCCGCGCTAAAAACCAGAAATAGCCGCATAGACGCAGAACCAAGCCCCGGAACCTCGGCTTGGCTCGGGTCAAATGCGGTATGTTATCCAACTGCTGTCCGTACAGATACGCCAACCAGGTTTCCGGTTCCTGCTCCAGTATGGCGTTGATATCTTTATACCAGCCCATCAATTCAACACATCTTCCGTAACGGGAGTATTCGCGCTCACTTCACGCCCAACCACCTGCCCAATCACCCGGCCCAGGTACTTCGGCGCCAACCCATACCCCGGCCGCACACTCCGCACACAATCCTCCGTAATCACATCCCCCGCTTTCATATCCTTCACAAAATACAGCGAACGTCGGAACTGGGCATTACCCTGCTCACTGGATTTCCGCCCGTAATCCACCTGCCCCAATGCCTTCCAGGCGGTTTTGCTGTCACGGCATAACGCGGTCAAGTCTGCCGGCTCCAGCGAGAAACTGTCATCCGGGCCGCCGCCATTACGATCGAGGGTGAAGTGCTTTTCGATAATGGAGGCACCCAGCACCACACTGGCAATCGCCGTGGTGTTGTCCAGCGTGTGATCGGACAGGCCGGTGACCAAACCAAAGCGCTCGATCATGTCGCCGATGGTGCGCAGGTTGTAATCTTCTGCCGGGGCCGGATAGCCGCTTACGCAGTGGAGAATGGCCAGTTGTTTACAGCCACCTTCCCGAGCCGCAGTGATCGCTTCTTGGATTTCTTCAGCGTCTGCCATGCCTGTGGAGATGATCATCGGCTTGCCGGTGGCCGCCACGTAGCGGATTAGCGGCAGGTCGACCGCTTCGAACGAGGCAATTTTATAGGCCGGTGCGTTCAGGTCTTCGAGCAGATCCACTGCGGTAGTGTCGAAGGGGGAACTAAAAATGGGGATACCGACTTTATTGGCATGCTCAAACAGCGGTTTATGCCATTCCCAGGGCATATGCGCTTCTTCATAGAGCTCATAGAGAGTTCGGCCATCCCAAAGCCCGCCTTTGATTTTGAATTCGTCCGCGTCGGAATCCAGTGTGATGGTGTCCGGGCGGTAGGTCTGCAGTTTGACGGCATCCGCGCCGGCTTTAGCGGCTTCTTCGATAATCTTCAGGGCGGTTTCCAGCTTGCCGTTGTGGTTCGCTGAAAGCTCCGCAATAACGTAAGGTGGCTGATCTCGGGAAATCTCCCGGCCGGCAATTACAATTTTAGGTTCACTCATTCTTCAATCCTTAGTCTGTGCTTGCCACTCGCGGTTCAGAAGACCAAAGCACACAACATCGTGAAACTGGCCACCATCAAAGTGCTGATCCCGCAGGCGGCCCTCTTCGGTAAAGCCCAGTCTGTTATGAAACGCAATTGAACGCTCGTTAAACCCGAGCGCTTGCCCACAAACTTTGTGAAGGCTTAACTCTGTGAAAGCGTAGTTGAGGGCTTGCTTGCCGAGCTCCCGACCACTGCCTTTCGGGGCGTCCGGCGCCAGGTAAAAGCCCCAGTCTGCCACTTCCGGGCAACGCGTTCGGGTGATGTTAACAAAACCTTGCGCCTTGCCACCTTGCTCATAAATCAGAAGCTCTATGGCAGGGTTGGTAGTCGCATTCATAAACCACTTGCGGTGTTCTTCCAGGCGAATCTCATGGGTGGTGTACATGTAGCGGCGCACCTCCGGATGGTTACGCCATTGCAGGACCTGCTCAAGGTCTGACTCGGTCATCGGTCGCAGGCTGTAATCCTTCATCAATCTCTCCCGCCCGCTGCACCCATCTCTTGAAGTGCCCGGAACACGCCATCTCCATCGGTGATACCCGCAGCTGCGTCACTCATCCGTTCAAGCCGGCCCGGCTCGAAAAGTGCCACCAATACAGAAGGCAAAGTGGCTCCAAGCTGGTCCGCGTCATCAATCTTTACCGCAGCACCGGATGCTTCCAAGGCGGTTGCGCCGGCAACCTGATTCTCAGCGAGGACGACCAATATGGCAGGAAGCCCTAAACAACCACGCTCCCAGGAGGTTCCCCCCGCAGCCCCGATAGACAAGTCCGCCAAGCACATCCGCTCGGCCATATCGGTTACATTCACACTCACCGTTGCCTTAAACGGCAAGCCGGTAGCCTGCTGCCGGACTTCATCCAGATAAGGTGCCGCGGCCCCCATAATGATGTCCAGCTCTGTACTCGCCGGCAGCGCTGATTCCGAGATCGCATCAAGCACCTGGCCTGTCACGTTGGTACGGTCGACGCCACCCAATGAAATCAGGATACGCTTCAGTTCCGGCTGCTGTCGCCGGTTCAAACTTTGCTCCCGAAGGTTCGCAAATTCCGGGCGCAACAAGGCATAACCCGGGCCGATCAGTCGCTGACAATCCACAGGCAGAAGCCCATCATAATCCGACTCTACCCGGCCCAGATTCTGATCCAGCAACAGCGCACACTCATGGGGTCGGCTTGCCAGATCGTCAATGACCATGATGCTGCCGACAGCATTAGCGAGAACGCGCTCCCACTCGGCGTCCAGTGCGTAGTGATCAACCACCAGCCAGTCCGGTTTCCGGGGTGTCAGGGCATCGAGTGTTTGCCGGGCGTCTTCTTGCCAGGGCACACCCAACCACCGTGCGTAGTTGTCAGAAACACTGTCTTTCGTGCCCAGCTCGTTATCTCTGCACGAGGGCAACAGGGTTAAGCCGTAGCCTTTGCTCGCAATCAGATCACCCAGATGACCTTCATGTTCACGACAAACAAATCGGCATTCGTGACCCTGGCGAGTAAGCTCATCGGCCAGTGTCAGGCACCGCATCACATGGCCGGTGCCGATCTGGACGGAGGCATCTGCGCGAAAGGCAACTCTCACTGAGAACCACCTTCTGCCTGCATCGCCCGAAACAACCATTCCGCCCGGTTCCAGTCTTCCGGGGTATCAATGTCCTGTACCCGGTGGCGTGGCAGCTTAACGGTTAGCGAGTCCTCGCCGAAAATGGCCCGCTCTTCACACCAGGCCTCAGCAGTACCCCAATAGAACTGGCCGGCATCGTGCCAGGCTTCTTCCAGGTCTTGTGAGCGGGTCTGAAAATGCTCCGGGTTAAACATGGCCACGCGACCATTATCGGTAATCCGGATAGCGCGCTGAATCGGGAACGCGTAGCTGGTTACGGAGAACGCATAACTGCTGCCCGAATCCTGGATGAGCTGCAGGCCTTGCTTGAGGTCTGCCGCCGAGACAAACGGAGCGGTAGCGTAGAGACAACAGGCGTACTCCACCGGAGAGTCATTCTGATTCAGCCACTCCACGGCGTGGCGGATCACCGGCAAAGTGCCGGTGAAATCATCCGATAACTCGGCAGGGCGCATGAACGGCACCGTGGCTCCCCATTCGCTGGCGACTTTGGCAATCTCGTGGTCATCGGTGGAGACGATGATCTGATCAAAGCAGCCGCTGGCTTTTGCCGCTTCAATGGACCAGGCAATCATGGGCTTACCACAGAAGTCTTTGACGTTCTTGCGGGGGATGCGTTTGCTGCCGCCACGGGCGGGGATAATGGCCACTTTCATTGCGCTGGTTCGGTGCGTTCCCAATAGAATCCCCTGCCCCAGGCAGCTATTCGCTGCGCTTCAAAAAACGCAGGGTCAGAAGGTATGAAATAAGACAAAACCCAGGTTGCTAAAAACCTGACACGAAAATTGAGACTGCCACGTATATTCGGGAGGCATACCGACCCAAGCTCATAGGTATTCATAAGCTTTCGGTATTCTTTAGCAATTTTTCCGGCGATCAACCAGTGCTTGCTTGGGACCCGGTCAACAAACTTACCGGCTGTATTAAAAAAATAAAATCGTGTGAATTTTCTCCTCAGAATGTCTCGCTCTTTTTCATTCGCGCATAATTGAAGACCGTATTTCAGCCCGTGCTCAGCCGTATACATGCCATCAAAAAATCTCGGACTGATGCCACTCCTGATAACAGATTCATATTCCTCGTGGTGGTAATACCCCACAATATCCACTTTCATAAACGACTTCACATAAAACGGATACAAAAACACCATTGGGTTGTCTTCGTAGATACACATCTCTGGATAGAGAAGTCCATTCTCAAGCAGCAGTTTTCGACGAATCATCTTTGTCCCGATTCGCCCAAAATTCTGAAGCAAAATCTGCTTAACATCGCCTTCCTCCCTATATTCCGCGCTACTGCAATCCATCGAGTTTGATTGCTTTCCTCTTGACACAATATCAAAATCAATAAAGTCAAAGCTGGACGGCTGAGCGTCCCTCAGAATATTGATGGCCTCAGGATTAATATCGTCATCTGAATCCACAAACCAGACATACTCACCATGCGCAACTTTCAGACCGGAATTTCTTGCTCCCCCAGGCCCTTTATTACTTTGAGGAATGATCAAGGTTGGCAGTTTGGCCTTATCTTTGAACTTAGATAGAACATTAAGTGTTCCATCCGTTGAACCATCGTCTACCAAAATTAGTTCAACGTCTTGCGCATCAAGGGTTTCAAGAGTACGAAGAAGCCTCTTGCATTTTTCCTCTGAGTTATAGAAAGGAGAAATAATCGACAACAACATTATTCAGCCCCACCAAGCAAAGTTTCAGAAAGTGCAGTGACAACGCTATCCTGCTGCTCATTCGTCAGCCCCTGATACATCGGCAAGCTGATAGCCTCACGGTAATACGCCATCGCCTCCTGAAAGTCCTCGGCGGCGAATCCCATAGCCTGATAATAGGGCTGGGTATGCACCGGGATGTAGTGCAGGTTTACGCCAATGCCCTGACCCCGTAGGGATTCAAAGACCTGCCGATGGGGTTTATTGACGCTGTTCAGCTGCAGGCGAATCACGTACAGGTGCAGGCCGGAATAGCTGTCCGGGTGCTGCCAGGGCGTGGTCACGGGCAGGTCGACCAACAGCTGGTCGTAGCGTTTCGCCAGTTCGTGACGGCGAGCGACAAAAGCGTCCAGCCGGTCCATCTGGCTCACGCCCAGCGCCGCTTGGAGTTCCGTCATACGGTAATTGAACCCCAGATCCACCTGCTGGTAATACCAGGGGCCATCCGGTTCGTGGGTCATCAGATTCTGATCCCGGGTGACACCGTGGCTGCGCAGCAGGTTCATTCGGCTGGCCAGCTCATCGCTGTTGGTCAGGGCCATGCCGCCTTCGGCGGTGGTGACAATTTTCACCGGGTGGAAGCTGAACACGGTAATGTCGCTGTATCGGCCGTTACCGATAAACTCGCCCCGGTACTTGCCGCCGATGGCGTGGGACGCGTCTTCAATAATGCGGAAGCCGTATTGCTGGCTCAGCTTGTGGATGGCTTGCATGTCGCAGGGCTGGCCGCAGAGGTGAACCGCTACCAGCACTTTGGGCAGGCGATTGTCCCGCTTGGCCTGCTCCAGCTTTTCGGCCAGCTTGTTCGGGCATAGGTTGTAGGTTTGCGGGTCAATATCCACAAAATCCACTTTTGCGCCGCAATACAGCCCGCAGTTGGCCGAGGCCACAAAGGTGATGGGCGTGGTCCATAACCAGTCGCCCTCGCCCAGGCCCAGAGCCAGACAGGCGATGTGCAGCGCCGAGGTGGCACTGTTAACCGCCAGCGCGTGCTTGCCACCCACATGGTTGGCCACCTTAGCCTCAAACTCAGGGGCCTTGGGGCCCTGAGTGAGGAAGTCTGACTGCAGCACTTCCAGCACTGCGTCAATATCCGCCTGGCTGATGTCCTGCTTGCCGTAGGGAATCATGATCAGATCCTACCGATTTCGTTGTAATGCCGGTCGATCCAGGCCTGGAGCTCTTCGTCGGTCATCCACTCCGCGTTGTTGTCGCTGGCGTAGACGAAGCCTTCCGGTACTTTCTTGCCGTCTTTGATCCGGTTTTCGCAGGTGCCCCAGTTGTTGATGTTGGGCAGGATCTTGAAGTGCTCCGGGTACTCGTAAGTGAAGTAGGAGTCTTCCGCGCCGATCATCTGCTCGTGCAGCTTCTCCCCCGGGCGAATGCCCACCACTTCCTGCTTGGCCTCTGGCGCGACCACGCGGGCCAGGTCGGTCATCTTCATGGACGGGATCTTCTTCACATAAATCTCGCCACCCACCATGTCTTCAAAGGCGTGCCAAACCAGTTCCACGCCCTGCTCCAGGCTGATCATAAAACGGGTCATGCGCGGGTCGGTAATCGGCAATACACCTTTGTCTTTGATGGACATGAAGAACGGAATAACGGAGCCACGGGAGCCCATTACGTTGCCGTAGCGCACCACGGAGAACTTGGTTTCGTGGCCGCCAGAATAGGAGTTACCTGCAACGAAAAGCTTGTCTGAAGCCAGCTTGGTGGCACCGTATAGGTTGATGGGGCTGCTGGCTTTATCTGTAGACAGAGCTACCACGCCTTTAACACCCTTGTCGATGGCCGCATCGATGAGGTTCATGGCACCGTGGATGTTGGTTTTAACGCATTCGAACGGGTTGTATTCGGCGGTAGGTACGATTTTGGTGGCTGCGGCGTGTACCACGTAGTCTACACCATCCAGGGCGCGGTAAAGGCGTTCTTTATCGCGCACATCCCCGATGAAGAAGCGCAGGCGGTCGTCGCCCTGATACAGCTTGGCCATTTCCCATTGCTTCATCTCATCGCGGGAGAAGACGATGATCTTTTTAGGGTTGTACTTTTCCAGCGTCATGGGGATGAATTTGTGGCCGAAGGAGCCTGTGCCGCCAGTGATTAGAATAGTGGAGTCGGATAACATAATTTGGCCTCGAATTAGATTATTTAAGATTCATGACTGATATTACTCTTTTGTGCCCGGGGCTTTGCGGGTAGCCACGATGAAAACCACTTTGATCGGATATTACGAGGGTACCTTTCTTACCCAGCACCGGCACTATCCTATCCCTATCTAAAAGGGGCGTTTCTGTTTTGTTCGGAAGATTCACACATAGATCTTGATTTAGCCTGCGATAAGGGCCATCAGTGTGACTTTTTCTTACATAGGTATAAGGCCCATCATCCAACGACAAACAATCCGTCAAATAAACAAACGCCTTTAGTTGCGGGGAAAATGAGTCAGCATGAAACCCCCGCGTTTTAGTTATATCTGAATTTATGTAAAAGTTTAGATTCCTAAAATCAACACTTTTACCATCAGACAACATCTCTTTAACAAATTCAGATTGATAACTAATCCTCAAGCTGGATAATTCCGGAAAGGCTAGATCTACGTTAAATACGTCTACCATACCTTGATCTTGGCCTTCTCGAATTTGGACAACCGTCTTTGGGTACGAAGCTAGCTCACCATAGCCGGACAATTTTTCTTTCCCTTTCTGAAAAAGAAATTTATCAACTTCCTTAACTCTGAGGTCAGATTCAAAGAAATCCGAAATTTCATCATTCAGTGAGGAGATAACGCCTTCAAATTTCTCAATTACATCAGAGCCCAGAAATTCAGGAACTATCACAATCCCCTCTTGTTTTAAGATTTTCTGAGCTCGCTTGACGCAACCAATATCATTTTTGACAGTCAAATCTTCCAGATTTTGATCCATTTCCAGAGCAGAGGCACGTTTCAAAAATGAAACATGATCATCATTAACCAATTTAACATCTACCAGGGACGCTCCTTTTTGCCGGCTTTTCCTCGAAATTCTCAGTGACAAAAAACCTAAATCTATAATCATTTCGACCTCTGCCCAAAAACTAATTCATAACCGATGAATAGAATTCTAAAAACATTTTAAATCCAGTTATATCGGTGCTCTTAAATCTATACCCAGGATCAGATGCCCATTCGATGCTACTATCAAAGTAATGTGCTGGAAGCCTTCGATTCAAATTATCTAAGTTGACAAGTTTTCCATCAAAATTCTGCCCATGCTTATTATAAAGCTCCGAAAAGTACTCTTTTGTCTTTTTGATACTTTCCTTCTCGCCCAAGTTTTTTCTGATTTCCTCAACATCAATATTGAATTCACTGAGCCCTTCGACTGCGTTGATAAGAGACTCATGGGCATTGTCATAGTTATCAAATGTGACTGAATTTTCCGAATTCAGGTAATCCCTACCCCCTCCTCGCATATCGCTCTTGACAACAACTGGAAGCCCACACATTTGGGCCTCTTTGATAACCCTACACTCCCCTTCTTGTTGAGAAAAAATAGTTAAAACTTTTGACTGATTATAGAGATAGGAAAGGAACGTATAGGAGAACCCTTGAAACCCTGTATCAGGGTGTGTTTTTATAATGGTAAAATGCTCTCGCTCTTCTGCAGAGAACATATTGAAGTAATCATCAAAAATATCCGTATAGTAACTTCCGCAAGGCTCACTATTATTAGAGGCAATAACAAAAACAACCTTATAGTCAAAGCCTTGATCAAAAATACGCCTAACAGACTTCATTAAATTCTGGTATTTCTTCACATTATGATTTTTTGCCACACAAATAATATCAAAATACTTTTCTTTTCCCATTCCCCGCATTACTTCCGGCGTAAAATTGGCAGAGGATAGTGGTATGACAAAGGGCTCTCCCTTAAATGATACCGTGCCTGGCGCGCTAAAGTGAAAATCTACCCATGGCGGAGTAACAACATTTCGAGCAAAATGCCCCCAATGCAGGCCTATAAAATATTTTTCTTTAATGAGAGCCAGCTTATTTTGATATCTCTGATAATCAATCGATTTTTTTATTAGTTTAATCGGATTAAGAAAATCCCGCATTACAGGCCTAGATTGAAACAGCGTATATTCTTTGTGTGTAAATACAACAATTCCTTTGTTTCCATTTTCCGGGTATTTAAATATATGTGCCATAACTCACCTTGTTCAAAGTCCTAAAACTAAGCGTGGTCTGCCATGCGACGGAAAATAGTGCTTCTTGAAGCGAGTTCCATATAGCTACCCTTATCGGTCACTTGCCCATTCTCCAGCAGAAAAACTGCATCACACCGACGAACAGTTGCGAGTCTGTGGGCAATCATGATGATGGTTTTCTTGCCGGAGAAATCATGAATGGCGTCCATAATGAGCTTTTCTGTAATACCATCCAGTGCACTGGTGGCCTCGTCCAGAATGAGGACATCTGCATCGTGGTAAAGAGCCCGGGCAATGCCAATACGCTGGCGCTGGCCACCTGAGAGCTGAACACCTCGTTCCCCAACTCTGGTGTTCAAACCCTCTGGCAGTTCTGCCAATAACTCATCCAGATGGGCCATGGTTGCAGCCCGTTGTACCTTTTCTTCATCGACCAACTCTGGCGGCAAGCCAAAGGCTATATTCTCGCGGATGCTGCTGTCGGCCAGGAAGATGGATTGCGGCACGAATCCCAGGGAATTCTGCCAGGCGCGGAGCTGCTGTTTCGTGATCGGTTCGCCGTCGATCAGTAACTCGCCTTTTTCGGGCTGAATCAGCCCGAGCAGGAGATCTATGGCTGTGGACTTCCCGGAGCCGGAGGCGCCCACAAGGCCGATGACTTTGTTTACGCCGATAGTCATCGTTACGCCTCGGAGCGCTGGCTCCGGCTTACCGGGATAAGTGAACTGTATGTTTTTAAGCTCGATCGACTCGCGGGGTGTCAAGTGTTCCCCCAAGTTCTCATTGGGGGTGCGCTGCAGGGTTGCTGTTGCGCTGGCTCTCAGGTCATCGCGGAGGCCTTCGAAGGCTGTCAGGCTACCTCGAATACCGGAAATACTGCTGTATATTTGCTGGAAGGCCGGCAGCAACTTGAAACCTGCCAGGGCAT
>Ga0208435_100152_pt1 | contig 22721 bp, 21 predicted proteins | sample 24_taG_FD_184097 | JGI IMG/M metagenome (GOLD analysis project Ga0208435, IMG submission 184097) | Marine viral communities from Cariaco Basin, Caribbean Sea - 24_WHOI_OMZ (SPAdes) (version 2) | ecosystem: Environmental > Aquatic > Marine > Oceanic | place: Caribbean Sea: Cariaco Basin...
GTACCCAGTTTCTTTACGGATTATATGGCTGAGCAAAACTAAGTGAATAGGCTTAGTAAACGCTCTTAACCACTGCATTGTATTTTTTGTAGCATTTTTCAATTTGTGAGTATTTTATGACTACTAAAGTTTATACGTCTGCTTCTCCGGCTCGGCTGTTATTAGTTGATGACCATCCTATGCTGCGCCGCGGTGTCGCAGAACTGCTCAGTCTCGAAAGTGATGTAACGGTCGTTGGTGAGGCAAATAACGGACAAGAAGCGTTGGATTTTTTGGCAAACAACCCAGTTGATCTGGTCATTCTAGATCATAAAATGCCAGTGTTGACTGGTATCGAAACCTTAAGAGAAATCAAAGCCAGAAATATTGACGTGGCTACCTTGCTATTTACAGTTTCTGACAGCGGAGAAGACGTACAAGAAGCGTTGAAATTAGGGGTGGATGGCTATTTGCTAAAAGATATGGAGCCTGAGTTAATCATCGTCGATATTAGAAAAGTGTTGCGTGGTGAGCTGGTTATTAGTCCCAATTTGGCCTCAATCTTGGCGCAAACGTTACGTACACCAAGCATTGAAGATATCGCTGGCAATCTCACTACTAGAGAGTTGCAAGTGATTCAAATGATTGCTGAAGGCTTAAGTAATAAAATGATCGCCAACAAACTGGATATCGCAGAATCCACAGTAAAAGTGCATGTTAAGCATATTTTGAACAAAACTGGACTACGCACACGGGTAGAGGCGGCGGTATGGACCGTGAATCATTTATCAAAGTAGTCGTTTGTCAAAATGGTTATTTATCGAAGTAGTTGTTTTTTGAAAATATCACTTTTTGAAAGAGCTACTTTTTGAAAGCTTTACTTTTTATAAAAAATCATGGGTCATCTGAATAATCCCTATGACATGTCTAGATAGCTCTCTATATCAGTCAAAAAAAGCCACCGAACATTGATGCTGGGTGGCTTTTTTATTTTATAAGGTAATCAAATTAGCCTTCTTCAGCGGCAATTTGACGATCGACCGAGGACATCTTGTATTCGTCACCAAAGGCATCTTCAGGCTCTTTTAACCAGAAGAAACAAAGTACCCAAGCGATAAATGCACCTATCGCAATGATAAAAAAGAACTGATTTGGTTCGACCAAGGTAAATATAAATAGGTAGAACACAGCGCCCACGTTGCCATAAGCACCCGCCATACCAGAAATTTGACCCGTTAAGCGCCGCTTAATTGAGGGGATAATACCAAAAGTTGCACCTTCTGCCCCTTGCACAAAGACTGAGCATAGAATCGTAAAGACGACCGCGATAAACAATGGCCACTCTGCATTCAGCAATCCCATCAATCCAAAGCCGATGCCGATACCGAACATGTATACCAACATCACCAAGCGACGATTGCCAACCTTGTCAGAGATATAGCCGCCAAGTGGTCGCGCCCATAAGTTAACAAAAGCAAAGGTCGATGCGACTAAGCCTGCGACGGTAGGGTCGAGTTTCCACGTTGCGGCAAAGAACATCGGTAGCATAGAGACGACCGCCAGCTCTGCGCCAAAGTTAGCAAAGTAGGTGACATTTAGGGCGGCAACAGAGGTAAAGGGGTATTTATCATCCTCAGGGATACCCGCTTTGAGCATGGGTACATTGACACTGATGGCTTTGTAAATTTGATAAATAACCACCACAGCGATGAGAGTATAAAACCCCCAAGCGCCTGTTTCGCTCAGGAATCCCATGTTTTTGGTACGATAAACCAATACACCTAATACGCCATATAAAGGAATAATAAATAGGCAATATAATAATAGATCCCTCCAACTCGATACCTCTAAAGCACCCGCCTTACGTGCTTTTTTATGGGTATCTTGTGTAGGACCATCGGTGATTAAAAACCAGTAGGCTACCCCGTAAGCGGCCATCAGTAAGCCAGATAATGCAATTGCCCAGCGCCAACCATCATCACCACCAAAGAACTGTAGCGCAACCGTTGGAATGGTAATCGCTGCGGCAGCTGAACCAAAATTACCCCAGCCGGCATAAAATCCTTCGGCAAAGCCAATGTCTTTTGGCTTAAACCAAAGGGCGGTCATGTGAATGCCAACGACGAACCCTGCGCCCACGATAGACATAAATAGGCGAGCGACGAACAGCTGCATCGCGGAATTACCAAACGCGAAGAACCATGTCGGTATCGCCATGACGACCATCAGTATGGAAAACACGCGACGCGGACCGAAGCGATCCAATGCCATGCCGACTACCACTCGCCCTGGAATGGTCAAAGCAACGTTGGCAATGAGAAATAATTTGATGTGTTCAGAAGTTAAGTAGCTTTCGGCCTCTAGCATAGAAGTGGCTAGTGGCGCCATATTGAACCAGACGTAAAAGGTCAGAAAAAAAGCAATCCACGTATAGTGAAGCGCTCTTATATCACGGCGTTCAACCTCAAGTAGCTCTTTTGCATGCATGACAAGTATTCTCCACCGTCGAACTGGATAGTTTAGATGGAGTTAATGTAGCAATAAGTAAGCTCGCTAACCATTAGGCGAAAGCAGTATGAATGTCATTTCACATACTACTTAATGGGGATTAAAAAGTGGCTTTAATATCCTATATATTGATGGTTAACTAAGATGATATGAGGATAGCAATACATTTAAAAATATGATGCGCTATAGTAATAATAACCATTACTGTGCGTGCTTTTCTTGTTTATTAATAGAATTTTATTCACAAGTACGCTGTTAATAAAAAGGATTGGGATACACCCATCAAATTAGCCAAGGAGTTACCATGAGTGATACTGTCGCCTCAAACCCCGTCATACCCAGCCATTGGAAAATAAAGCGTTCGACCCACTTTTTTACTAAAGATAAAGTCCCAAAAGCCTTGCTGACTCATCACAATACAGCAGAGGGCGTATACGGCCAAATTTGTGTCATGCAAGGCACGGTTACCTTTTACGGCTTTGCTGATGAAGCCGCCACTGAACCTGAAAAAACAATTGTTATTAAAGCAGGGCAGTTCGCGGTCAGTCCGCCTCAATATTGGCACCGCGTAGAATTAAGTGATGATGCCCAATTCAATATTAATTTTTGGACAGAAGCGGATACTGGTAATAAGTCGCTGTTCAATAGCTCAAAGATACACAGCAAGCCTATCGAAAAGTTATTTGATCAGTCGGATGAATCATAAGGGCTATATATATGAATCAGCTATTAAAAACATCCTATTCATAAGCAAAAAAATAAGGCCACGAATGGCCTTATTGTATTAAGAGTTTTGATAGTAAGGATAGTTATTATAGCCAATTTCGGTGCCACCATACATCGTGGTAGGATCTGCCTCGTTGAGTGGCCAATGATTGGCGATGCGCTCAGGTAAATCGGGATTAGCAATAAAGGGACGACCAAAAGCAAATAAGTCGCCATAACCTTTAGCTAGCATATGAACCGATTTTTCCGTCGTGTATTTACCCGCATAGATAATACGTCCTGAAAACTCCGCTCTGACCGCTTGATAAAAAGTCTCTGGTAAATCAGGGGCATTGTCCCAGTCAGCTTCTGCAATAGATAAATAAGCGATACCCGCTTGTTCAAGTACTTTAATCGCTTCCATATACGTATGATGTGGATCTGATTCCACTAGCCCTAAATACACGCGAGTTTCATCTGTGCTAGCAAACAGCGGTGCAAAACGTACGCCTAAGCGATCAGCGCCAACCACCTCACTGACGGCAGCCACGATTTCTTTTAAGAAACGCAAGCGATTGGTCAATGAACCGCCATATTGATCATCACGTGTGTTGCTATGCTCAGAGATGAACTGATTCACCAAATAGCCATTGGCACAATGCAGCTCGACGCCATCAAAACCTGCCTCCAATGCATTGCGCGCGGCTGCCGCATACATAGCGACCAGTTCACTAACTTCATCAGTACTGAGTGCGCGTGGCTCACTAGGATCGGCTAACGCGCCTGCACCTGGTGCTGTTTCGATAAATACTTTTACATTGTCAGCAGTGATAGCTGATGGTGCAATTGGCTGAGCGCCTTGTGGTTGTAAGCTGGTATGAGACACGCGACCCACATGCCAAAGCTGAGCGAAAATGATACCACCTGCTGCGTGTACCGATTCAGTGACCTTTTTCCAGCCTTCGATTTGGGCATGCGAATGTATGCCTGGCGTCCACGCATAACCTTGACCCCTTGGCTCAATTTGCGTGCCTTCAGTGACCATAAAACCTGCAGAGGCGCGCTGTGTATAGTAGCTTGCCATTAATTCATTAGGAATATTGTCCGGTTGCGTGCTGCGAGAGCGTGTCAACGGTGGCATGACAATACGGTTTTTTAACGTATATGGTCCAAGTGTGACAGATGCAAATAATGGGCTGGTATCGATATTAGATGGTTCCATAAAACTCTCTTTTAAAACAAATAGATTGGGTTATTGTTTAAACCATTGAGCTTGTTTTGATGCTTTATTACTGCGTAAGTAAGGTTGGCAAGCATAGAGTTTTATGGATACAATCGGAAACAGGATTTTGTTGTTTAAGATACAATTATAAATGGTACATATTATGAATGGAATTAACCGACTTGATATCAAGCAGTTGCGAGTGCTACATGCGTTGCTTGATCTAAAAAATCTCTCACAAGTCGCGCGCAAAATGGGGCTGACACAGCAGGCAATCAGCGAACAATTACGTAAGCTGCGTGATTTGTTTGATGATCGTTTGTTTATTCGTCAAGGCAATAGCATGGTGGCAACTCCCAAAGCGCTATCGATGCAGCAACCCATTAGTCGTATATTAGAGCAGTTAGAAGCACTGTTAGAGCCAGATATGTTTTCGCCGCAGACTTATAAAGGCGTATTTACGATTAGCGCGACCGACTATGCGACGCAGGCATTATTACCGCAGTTGTTTCATATAACACGCCGCGACGCGCCTGATTTGAAGTTAATCGTACGTGATTTTGCCTCAGACAATATCAATCAGCTTATTGCGGCAGGCGAGCTTGATCTGCTGATTACTTTCCCAGAATTTATCCCTGATAACTTGGCTTATGTGACGCTGCTTGAAGAACAACATTTCTGCATTACTGGTTGCGATAATAGTTTTACAACAGAGCCGCTGTCACTGGCGCAAATTGCTGCACACTCGCAGCTGGTGGTGTCACCTTCACGCGCTAACTTACGTGGTTCTCATGATCAGTGGTTTGCAGAAAAAGGTCTTAAACGAAACATTGTTATGTCCGTTCCTAGCTTTTCTGCAGTGCCAGATATCCTCTATACAACCGATATGATTGCATTTTATCCCTCGCGTTTATTGCCAAACAGTCGGGTTAAAGAGCTCAAAGTGGAAGCCCTGCCACCCACATTTAAGGTGATAGCAGCATGGCATCCACGTACCAGTCACAGTGGTATACACCGTTGGCTGATTGAGCAGTTACAGCAGTTATCCAAGTCTGACTAGAGCATGTCCTCATTTCTATCTTCGTTTTTAAAATGAGGGCAGGCCCTAGAGCGTTATCGTTTTTATTTTTCGTCATTAGTTGTACTAAAGCCATTTTCATCAAAGCTGCTTTTATCAAAACTAACATTACTGATGCCAGACCTACTTATGCCAAAGCCCTTTGATTGCTTCCCATTGCTGAGTAAATATTGAGTCATTGCCGTTGGTGGATTGATTGGCTTTTGGCAGTATGTGCTCGTAATAAGTACCCTTAAGAAGCTTAGTTAATAGACCTTCGCCGATGAAACCTTTACCATCGTTGAGTGTATTCGCGGCTTTTAGTAATTGACGGATATCGTATTGTAATGGGTTAATATCGGGGACTTGTTTTTGCACGTTTAGTAGCTCATAAACTGCGACACGAGCAGTACGAACAGAGCTCTCCATGGTAAATACCACATCATTATGTGTCTCGACGAACTGACCGACTAGACCCATATTGACACAACCATCAGGGACTATCTCAGGACGATCGCCTTTAGCACGAGGCATAAACATCGAGGTGATGTAGGGCATATAAGCCGTTCTGACGATGGTATTGGCCATGATATTCTCTATATCATCGAGGATACCAAGGTGATGACAGAGTTCGCTCAAGATCTCTTTGCCTGTACATTCTGGGATGGGTTTTTTGACATAATTGCCTTCTTTATCCATAAACAAGGCATATAGCCATACGACTAGCGTGTCTTTTGGCTGATCAGGGAAATGCGGTTGACGGTTACAAGTAAAGCTCATCAACCAGTTTGAATCCGTAATCGTAATGATGCCACCGGTCACTGTTTTACCCGTATAAGGATCGTTGACAGACAGCGTTTTGAGCTTATCAATAAAGGCAGACGGCTGGCAGGTCAACGTCGCCGACATCCAAGCAGATTTATCCACATGCTGATTAAATTTTTCTGGGTGACCAAAGACGGCAGATTGCTTAGCCAGATTATTCCATACTTTCCAACCAGACGATTGCCCCATACTGTCTTTTGTAAAGTCTAGCGTCGGCGCAGTATTATCATCACCATAGCGGGTATCTTCGGTCATGGAGCCAGTCGTCACGATGACGAAATCATTGCTGCCCATAGGAATGGTGGTTTGCTCACTCGCTTTCTCCGTAATGATGGCTTTGACCTTTTTGGTGCCTGTTACTTTATCAGCATGCTCAAACTCAATGTCTAAATCGGTAACGAGCGTGTCATACTGAAATTGCACACCTTTATCTTTTAAATAATTTTGTAGTGGCTTAACAAAGCTATCAAATTGATTATATCTTGGGAATACCAGTGCAGACATGTCGTTTAGACCGTCCAATGCGTGTAAAAATCGATGCGTATAAAGCTTAAACTCAAGTAAGCTATGCCAGTTTTCAAAAGCAAACATGGTTCGCCAAAACGTCCAGAAGTTGCTGCTCAAAAAGCTGTCATCGAAATACTCTTCAATAGTGATATCGTCTAGCTCTTCCTTGGGTTTTAATAGCAAACGAATTAAAGCGAGTTGGTTGGTTTTACTCAATCCCAGTTGACTGAAGTCTTTTATCTCACCTTGCTTATGGATCAGGCGTGCAATAGAGTAATTGGGATCGGTGTCATTTGCTATGCGATACTCATCCAAGGTGCTATAAGGCGCAGGCATTTCAAGAGCGGGGATATCTTGGAATAAATCCCAAAAGTTTTCGTAAGTGAAATCCATTTCACGACCGCCGCGCACCATATAACCCGTCTCAGGATTGCCGCTACCATCTAAGGAGCCACCTGCCACGTTAAGATGCTCTAAAATGGTAATGTTTTCAGCGGATACTTTGCCATCTCGGATGCAGTAATAAGCACTGGCCAAACCTGCAATACCGCCCCCAACGATATAAACCTTACTGTCCTGATAAGCATCATTGGGCATCCCAATATTGCGCTGATAATTACCAATTTGGTCAGGAAAGGGTAAGCGCTTGCCTGGTATGTTTGCTACACGGGTTTTACTGGCATCAGGCTGGTGGATAAATGTGTCGTGGTCTACCGGATTATTGATTTGAGTCTTTATAATTTTCATAGGTTCATCCTTATTGAGTAAGACTGATATAAAAGGTTATTTGACTATGGCGTATCCTCAATTCAATCGATTACTTTTTAAATGGGCTAAAAATGGCTAAATTTTGCCAAACATCGTCAAATAGCTTATCAATATCTCGATATTATTTGCGCTACTTTCCTTGTTTGACGGCAATTTATCTCATGTTTATCACCATTTTTAAAATGAGGACACGCCCTTAAATTAAGGGTTTATAGACAGACTATAGTATGTTTTTATTAAACAATAATGACATCGGTTGAAAGTAATATAAGTACTTATTTGCCAAATTATGCGTTATCCATTGGCTAATGGCTGGCTATTTATGATGGTTGCTAACCACAACAAATTCTATGCAATTACGTAGGCGCTGTTTCATACGCTCCAGCAACGGCACAACCTTGATAGCTTTTATTATCATAAGTCAACGTCACCGTAAATTCATTTTGATAGCCATTATCATCGGTACAAATCTGGCTATTTATATTCATGATAATAGGCTTGCCGCTAACGGTACTCACGTATTCCACACCTTCGGCATAGGTCGAACGAGAGACAACGATGGTCGTTGGTTTCAAGAAATCTGCTTCAATGCTGAGTTAGTTGCCATCAATTACTGTGCGCCAACTTTTTTCTGTATTACCAAAAGCGGTGAATGCTGATAACGGTTCTTCGGTGCTGGATGGCTCCATGCTTAGCTGTTCGTCAGCGTTCTCTTTTGTCGTATTGGTAATGACCGCTGTTGATTCTTTTGCCGTGGTTGGTTGATGACTACTACAAGCCATTAGTGAAAGACTGCTTGCTAAGCACAAAGTACTAAAAAACAAAGGACGCATCGCTTTTCCTTTAATATTTAAAAGAGAAAGACTTTGTGAGCGTCTTTCTTTAGGGTTAGTTGAATAGCTGTATGAGCGAGTGATATCAAGCTTTGAGTGTACAACAGACAAGCATTGCAATCAGTGATAAGTGACGGTGATCCGCGATATTATATAAAATACAAACACACCCTCTATATTAGTATTATTAATATAACATATGTATAAAATTTCACAGTATAGAACAAGATAAACTTGGCAGACTCTATAATCATAGAGATATTGATGACATCAATAGAAAAATTAGATACTGACTTGAATATGAAGAAGCCACTTAAAAAAATAAGTGGCTTTTTTGTGCCTTGCAATGGCTGATAGTACAGCTATGCGCTCAATAAGCTGTATGATGTTATTGATGATAAAAAGAGAGCAGCGCTAAATGAGTACAAGGTTGTATCTACCAACGGCAAGCTAATTTTTGTTAATTAAAAGGTGCTGGTCAACAGATAAGAAAACAAAACTTTTGTCATTATATTGTCATGATGGCATCGTATCCTTAAGCCCACTATAAATGGTGGTTGCGTATCACTGATGTCTTTATTCATTAAGTGATTCATTGATGATGGTAGACGCATCAATATAAGGTTTATCTATGAGTGTTGCTGGTCGGCTTGGTAGTATTTCCACACGCATGCTGATTATTTTAGCATTGGCTTTTTTACTAATTATCCTAATGGTGTATTGGGTTATTGAGACTCAAGCTAAGCCTCGTATACTGGAGATGACTTCAGAGACAGTGGTTGAAACGGGTAACGAAGCCATTAATAGCATTATGGCGAATATCAGCCATGTCGACGGACTGGCAAAGGCAACCAGTGCGATGGCGGGCGGCTTGCCAAAAGAAGACGGTCTTTATAGAGAAACCTTTGGCAATCTCATGCAACAAACCGATCAACGAATTGTGGGCGGCGGCGTGTGGTTTGATCCAAATATGTACGCTCAAAACCGAGAGCGCCAGTCGTTTGTGTGGGCGCGGGATGACGCAGGCAACATGCAGCCGTTAGAGCAGTATAATCAAGTGCGCCAAACGCCGAATCCTTATTATCGAGAGTGGTGGTACATTCCTGCGATGTACGCACGTCATGACCACTGCGTCTGGAGTCGTGCGTATGTCGATCCGCAAAGCAATCAGCCGATGATGACTTGCGCCAAGGCATTGTATGACAGTCGCAATCAGGCTTTTGATGGGGTGGTGAGTTTTAATCTGCTCTTGGATAATCTCGATGAGGCGATGAAAAAATGGCAAGATAAGCTGGGCGGTTATGTATTCTTAGTGGACTTGGACAATCGATTTTTGACTTTTCCAGATCAGTCGATGGTCACAAAAGCAACTAAGGATAATCCTCAAGGTGAAATGGTAACGGCGCATCAATTGGCCAAGAGTAATCCTAACTTTGCCCCTATTGCAAGTAGCTTAGATAGTATTAATCAGACGCTTATCAATGAGGCCATTACCAAAGATGAAAGTCGTTATACGCTCGCGGCACGTAGTATTTTAAGTACGACCAACTTAAATAAAATCAGTGAGCAAGAGTCCAAATTACTCTCTGCATTATTACTGTTAAATATCGACCAAACGTTTAATTTGGTCGACAGTCATCTAATCGATACCATTGCTGTGCCTAATGATTTGGTATTGCAGCAGCCCGCTACCGCCTTCGTATTTCGTATGCCCTTTACTTATTGGAAAATGGTCATCGTCAAGCCTAATGATGACATGATGAGCGTCGCAAATGCGCTGTCCAATAAACTGATTCAAGCCATGCTGTTGGGTTTTATTCCTATTTTGTTATTGACCGCTTGGGTGTTTCGTCGCTACTTTACACGGCCACTAAAGCATATGGCGCAGGCAGTAGCTGATATGGGTGCGTTGATTGAACAAAAAAAATATCAACAATTAAGCGCGCATAAACTGCCGCACTCAAATGTTAGTGAGATTCAAATCATCAGCGAGCAAACCAATCAATTGATTGACCGCGTCGTCGAAAATGAAGGCGCGCTCGCCGAAATCAATGTTCATTTAGAAAAACAAGTCGCTGCTCGTACTCAAGACTTGCAGCAAGCTATGGATGAATTAAAAGCCTCACAAGTGCATCTAGTGCGCTCTGAAAAAATGGCCACACTGGGCCAAATGGTGGCAGGTGTCGCTCATGAGGTCAACACACCGCTAGGCTATGTGCGTAGTAATATGGAGCTGGTCGGTGATAATCTCGTGCGTTTTGATGAATTGCTACAGCATACCGATCAATTATTGCAGGCGTTAAAAGCGCCAACTATCAATCAAGAGCAAGTCAAGATACTGATAGAAGAGACTTTACAATGCTGTGAAGAGATTAAAGAAGATGAAGTCAGTGAAGATTTGGCAGATTTAATCAAAGATGGACTGTATGGCGTCGATCAAATTGCTGAACTGGTCGTCAGCTTGCGCGACTTTTCTCGACTAGACGAATCCAAAGTAAAAGATGTCGATATCAATGATTGCATCAATACCTCATTGATTATGGCTCGCAATAATTTAAAAACCTTAGACGTCAATACCAATCTAGCGGAGCTGCCGCTCATTCAGTGTAATCCTTCACAAATTAACCAAGTATTACTAAACCTATTTAATAATGCCGCCCAAGCCATGCCGCCAGATCATAAAGGGACATTGCAAGTCAGCTCGTCTGTCGATGAGGCGCAGCAATATATCGTTGTATGCATTATAGACAATGGTGTCGGTATCGCAGAGCATATTTTAACGCATATCTTTGAGCCGTTTTTTACCACCAAAAAAGTAGGCGATGGCACAGGGTTAGGATTGGCCATTACGGCACAAATCATCGAACAACATGGTGGACGCATTGAGGTTAGCTCAATCGTTGGCGCGGGCACGACGTTTACCGTCATGCTACCGATACAGTCTATCGTTCATGAAAAGAAACCTGCGCAAGTCTTATTTGAAAGTTGAGAGACTTCCAACCATTTATTTAAAGAGAGCGTCATGCAAAAACCAAAAATCGCTTTTATCGATGATGAGCCGCGTATCTTGCGCAGCTTAAAAATGCATTTTCGCCAGTCACATGATGTATTTATTACTACTGATGCCACTGAGCTAATGGAATATGTCAGTACGAATGAAGTACAAGTGGTCATCAGCGACCAACGAATGCCAGATAAGCAAGGTACGGAAGTATTGAGTGATATCAAAGCAGCTTCACCAAATACTATTCGTATCTTGTTAACTGGTTATGCGGATCTGAATGCCGTGATGGATTCTGTGAATGAGGGCGAAATTTATCGCTATATCACTAAGCCATGGCAAAATGACGAACTCAAAAAAATTGTTAATAAAGCCACAGAAATTGCTCAGCAAACGCAAGAAATCACACAAAACACTATGAAAAATGATGCAACTCAAAATCATGTTAATAGTGGCACGGTTAGCAATCGCAATATATTGGTATTAGACGATGATGAGAGTGTCTATCAACAAATAAAAAGTCATTTTAAGAGCGCTTATACTGTGAGCTGGGCGAGTAACCTTGAACAGGCCGCAAAGTTATTACAAAAAAACGCTTTGGTGTCACGATTACAGATTCGACGCTCAATAAGGAAAATATTACGCCCATCGTTTATGCCTTAAAAAATATCCAGCCAGATCTGATGGTGCTGATGTTGACTGAATTCAAAGATGCCCATATGGTCATTGATTTAATTAACAAGGGTCAAGTATATCGCTGTCTACCACGTCCGACTAACTTCTCTATCATGAGTATCAGTCTTGATCGGGCTTTTGATCATCACGAAAGATTGGTGCAGCAGCCGATACTGGCAGCTCGTCATCATGTTGAAGAAGTGCCGGAGTCAGAGGCTTTTAACTTTTCTGAAAGGCTAAAGGGTTTTTTTGCTAAATTCAGAGGTTGGCGCATTAGTAGATAAAAAAATAGGGCACGCTAAAAATGCCCTATCCATAGTTTAAAATATCATTGCCTCCTATGTACATGAGAGACGTTTTTATTGCTCGTGATTCATTTGCTCGTGATTCATTTGCTCATGATTCATTTGCTCATGATTCATTTGCTCATGGTTCATTTGCTCATGGTTCATTTGCTCGTGATTCATTTGCTCGTGATTCATTTGCTCGTGATTCATTTGCTCGTGATTCATTTGCTCATGATTCATTTGCTCATGATTCATTTGCTCGTGATTCATTTGCTCGTGATTCATTTGCTCGTGATTCATTTGCTCGTGATTCATTTGCCCGTGTCCACCATGCATATTGGCCATGACCATCGGTACCGCTATGACGGCTAAGCCAGATAGCATCATGATTGCGCCATTCACTTGCCTTAGGCGCAAACGCCCGATTTGATTGCGCATCCAGTTGACCGTTTCGTGCGTGGCGACGAGCATGGGTACGGTTCCTAGACCAAAGACAAACATTAACACAGCACCTGTGAGCGGGTCATGACCGACGACCGCAATAAGTAATGCGCCATAAACGAGACCACAGGGTAAAAATCCCCATAATAAACCTGCCGTCAATGCTCGAGGAAAAGTGTTTAAGGGGAAGACTTTCTGCCGCAGAGGTGATAAAGCTTGCCAAAAATGCATACCAAGACGTTCAAGCTTGTTTAAAAAAGGCAATCCTAGCATGGTTAATCCTACAAATACCAAGACCAACCCTAGTAGAATGCGAGGTGTGCTATTGCCAACCATCAGGGGGGTTAATACCGTGGTGCCAATCACTCCAGCAATTAAGCCCAATAGGGCATAACTGAGTAAGCGCCCCAAATGGTAAGTCGCAATGAGACCGCGTTTTTTTGCTGGACTGGTTTCTTTCATCGATAGTCCGAATGCGGTGACGATACCGCCACACATACCTAAGCAATGCGGCGAACCAAAAAATCCCATTAAGAGTGCTGCAATTAATAGTGCCATAGTCATGAAGGTGCTTCCTAAGATATAAGATAAATAAAATCTGTTGAAGGTTTAATCGTTATGTTAGTCAGTTAATGACCTATCTTAATGACACCTAAAACTTATAGTTGACACCCACATACAATGATCGGCCTGCGCCAGGAACGGCAGTGCCCCAGTTAGAACCGTTGCCTATTTCGCCATTCATTGACATGGTTTTGCCTTGACCCATGTATGCGCCCCCTAGAGGTAGGTCATAGTTTTTATCGAATACGTTATCGATACCAGCCTCAATCGCTACCTCTTTAAACTGATAGCCTGTACTGAGATTTAAGAGACCATAACCCGCCGTTTTAATTTCGTTGCGAGGGGTTGAGATATCATTTTTAGCCGCGACGCCCACCACTTCGATTTGGTTTGTCCAACCGTTATTTTCCCGATTCAGAGCAACACTGCCATTGAATGGCATGATGTTATATAAGTCTGAGCCGCTGTCTTTATTTTCCCCTTTGGTATAGCTTAAGGAGCCTACTATATTCCAGTACCCCCAAGCATTTGCTGCCAGCTCCCGATTGGCTGAGATATCTATGCCATATATCTCAGCATCTTGGTTGGTATAGCGCAGCACATTATATTGATTCGCTGTTTGAGTGCTAGCTGCTGTGTTTGCCATGGGGTTCCACTGTACGGCATCGACATAGTCGTCAATTTTTGAATAGTAAGGAGTGGCTTTAACGCCCCAGCTATCATCAGCACCGCGCCAGTCTAAGGTGGCAGATAGGGTGTTGGATTTTTCTGGGCGTAGATTAGGATCACCAAAATAGCCATTACCGTCACCAACGGTATTATTCATGATGGCCGCCATTTTCCAAGTGGACCAGGTATAGCGTTCATATAAGCTTGGCGTGCGCTCTTTGTGCGATAGACCTAATGCTAGATTTTTTTGTGAATCAATGTCGTAGCGTGCGAGTGCAGTAATATCAAAGTTGTTATCCGTGGTTCGGCGGTCACTGGCATTAAAGTTAGCGCTATCTCGCAGCTGATTGGTCATATTGTTTTGACCCTCGATTTGATAGCCATGTACTTCATCAGCACTGGTACGTACGTTTTCATAGCGAGCGCCAAGCTGGGTGCTCCAGTCAGGCGAGATGTCTTTTTCCCATTCGCCATAGATACCGATGCGCTGACGCTGACCATTGTTGATATTTTGAAAGTCGTTTGGCGACATCATACCGTCGCCAGATGCCGCCCACGTATCATCGAGCGTGTAGTCTTGATATTCAGCACCTATATTGAGCGTGCCTTGGTTGGTTAAATCAATAATACCTTTAAGATTGGCACCGATGGTCTCGCTACTGGTGTACATCGGCATACCTTTGGCATTACCATATAAGAACTGTTTGTCTTCCCCAAAGTTCATATAGTGATCGACATCTTCATGATAGGCCTGTGCTTCTAACTGTCCCCAATTTAACTCGCTTTTGTAGCGCAAATTAATGCGGTCAAGCTGATTGTCGAGCATGTCCATCCGCTGATTTGGATATAACTCTTTTGGGACGTTTTGCCACAAATAAGTGCCTTGTAGCAGATGATTGCCATTCTTATAAGCCACATCTACTGACTGGTTTTTGCTTTCATAGGCGGTTGAACCAACTTCGTCTTTCGCTAAGGTTTTACCAGCGTTTCCTGTCTCTGTATAAGATTTAAAATCACCACCAGCTTTATAATTATCCGCCTGCGCAAAGCTGCCTTTATAGGTGAGGCTAAGCTGATCGTTTGCTGCTGTGGTAGATACATTGGCACCATAAGCGTCACCATTGCTACGATAAAATGTGCCGATTTCACCTGAAGTTAGTATGTCGCTATCCGTTGAAAAGATAGGCTCTGCTGTTTCGACGACGATGGTACCGCCAATACTATTACCACCGACACTCACAGGCGTCACACCTGCATAAACGGTGGTCTTTTCTATAGCGCTTGGCGCAATATAAGACAAGGGTGAGTTCATACTGTTTGGACAAGAGGCGATTGAGTCAACGCCATCCACTAAGATACGCAGACGGTTGTCCGCCAAGCCTCTTATCACAGGCAAGTTTGAGATGCCACCGGCACTTTGGACATTCAGACCGGGTATTTTTGTCAGGATAGTGGCCGTATCACTGCTTGCCACTTGTTTACTGCTAATAAATTTTTGATTAAGGCTGGCTGCTGTTCCAAGTGCATTGGTACTAGAGCGCTTATCCGCTGCTGTCGCATAAACGACGATTTCTGGCAATTGAATATGTGGCTCATCATCCGTAGTAGGCATGTGCGCCTTTACGGTTGTGGAATCCGCATAAGCGCTACTGATATGCAATAAAGACAAGGCTAAAACACTTAGTTTTAAAATAGGTACAGCATTCATTGATGAAGATGACATCTTTTTTTCCTAGAAACTTGCAAAAATATTTTATGAAATCGGTTATTCAGTTTTTACCAAGAGGCAATGTCAGCCAAGGTAAGCTAAGCCACTTATGGACTTAGACTAGGCACTTACTGAATATTTTCCGATATAAATAGATAGCATTTTGAGCACAATATTATGAGCACAGTTTTGAGCGTAATGTTTTAGGTAAACGCATACAAGTGCCTCAATCAGAGCGTCAAATGAGCGCGTTGATTGAGAGCATTGTCACTAATGCTCTAGGGCGTGTCCTCAATTCAATTGATTACTTTCGAAATGGGCTAAAAATGGCTAAATTTTGCCAAGCATCATCAAATAGCTTATTAATATCTCGATATTATTTGCGCTACTTTTCTTGTTTGACGGCAATTTATCTCATGTTTATCACCATTTTTAAAATGAGGACACGCCCTAAAAATATTGGACTATAAATGTAGATAGTTATGTGGGTGTGACTGGAGGAGCGCGTGCGAGGGGTCGTAAAAAATTACTAGGAGAGTAGGTATGTGAGCGATACAAAAACGTAACTGAGACAGTAGACAGCTCAATCAAAGCCGAGTCAGTATGTGTAAAAGCGACTGGCAATAGTGCCGCAGACATGGCAGTGCAAAGGTCACAGCCAGTGTATTTTACGGCATCAGGGTTAGATTCAGAGCTTGCAACCTTATCTTTGCTATATAAGGCTTCCTGTGAAGGTGCTGCGTCAACCGTTATGACTGGCTTAACGGTCGCAGGCGATACTAAAGATAGGGATGCATTATGATGAAGTAAATGACGAGCGGCACTATCAATGGGTATGTTGTGATTTGTTTGCGCAATATCAGTCTGTATTTGCTCATACTGCTTAGCTGCCGATACAATCGGTGCAAGCTCTGCACAGATACCATGACCTAAGTGGGCATTATCATCCCACAGAGGTGTGAGCAACAGCGTGATGTGCATGATCCAAGCAAAACATGCGACCAACATGCCGAACCACATCGTTACCGGTGATGAATATCGTAAAACAAGCTTACGGCGCTTAGTAGACATGATAGGGTCATCGTATTACCAGCATGCTGATGATGCATAGGTAACATTTATAAGTAAGGAGGTGTGCTAACTTAAAACGTCAGTTTAAAGCATTTTAGAAAGAATACTTAACAAAATAGACATTATCATTAACAATGCCATTCTAAGACAAGGGGTATGCTCTTTACAAGTCTTGTATAGAGATATATCGGGCATTCTAGAGAAATCGGTCACAGCGTCGTCATGTTTGCTCAGCCTGCTATTTGCCGTACTTTAATTTGCCGTATTATCCTTTGCTGTACCTATTCATCTTGTACGGAGAAGACTATATGACTGAAGTAGCTAGACGATAACCAAGCAAATGGGAAAGAGCTAATAAAACCCAGCGGAAAAGATAGGCTAATGTAATGCGGAGTGCGATTTTTTGTTTTACGCGACCAATATTGATGGTGCTAGCGACTTAAAAATAGTGAAATTTTTCGGTAAAAAAGAACACTTTAACAACTATTGCTCTCTATACTGTTTTTCTCGATAATATCGATTTTTCTCTCTAATTCTATAATCTGTAACTTACAGCTCTTATAGTGATCTTCTTGGTTGCCCTCTATGTCCTTAAGGGTTCTTTGATAGATACGGTCATACAGTGAGGTTAGGGCTTTTTTAATTGCTTTGATTTCTTTCGAGGATAAATCCATTTGCTTATCAAAATCAGGTGCTTTTATTTTTGCACATAGCTCAAAAAGTGTGAGATTAAAATCTTGATAGTATTGCTGCACTGAGTTTTCTTTTGATTGATCGCTATATTGGATGTTTTTTTTCATCAGAATGAGCAAAGCACTATCAATCAAGTTTTTTTCATAATCTGTCAAACATAAGTAATGGTTCATTACATTGATTCTCAGTTATTTCAAAATTGCTATTCAGAATGCCATCAGTTGGCTACTTTAAAAAGATCCCAACGCCAACGACCCTTGCAAAATACTTATCTCGCCTGCTTAGTTTGGTCTTTACTCTTTAAAAGTCTTTATTGTGATGCGGCATATCGTCAATGGCTTTGAATAATCAACGCATTTTATAGGGTGAAAATGAAAGTATCGTGACAACGTCTACGTTTTATAAAAAATATGCCAAAGCCAGTCGCCCTAATCTATATATAAGATATCTTTTCATTCGCTATTACTTGCCCGTCTAGAAAAGCGCCAATATGACGCTTATAGCGTACCACTTAAGAAACCTTCCCTCATTAAGGTTACCTTTCTTTAATCTTCATAAATCTACTTAACGTTTGAATCATTTATCATTCTCGTTGTCGATAGAGCAAATTTTTATCACGATGCTTTTTATCACGTGAATGCTTTACTTGATATTGAGTAAGGCAGTTTCAACCACACCTCATAACTAATATGACTTTATACGAGAAAAAATAATGAAAAAAATAATGATAAGTTCAATTCTAGCCATTACTGCTTGCTTCACAATGGTTAGCCAAGCAAGTGCTGCGCCGCAAATCGCTAAGCATCATGTTGCTCAAGTGAAGCATCAAAAGGTCAATGCAAAGTTTGATAATAAACATCAGCATGTGAAGAAAAAGGCAGTAGTGTCAAAGCATCAATCAAAAAAACCAGCGGCTCATCTCAAAGCAAAAAGCAAATATCAAGCTAAGCATACTCATGGACATCGTTCTTAATCGTTCAGCTGACTGATATAAAAATAGCGCCCATATTAGGCGCTATTTTTTTGTTTCGTTGTTATGTAATAAGTGCTATGTGACGAAAGCTATGTAACAAGGCTATATGGTAAAGGGCATGTCACCATGATAATCACTACTGACTGTTTAAAGTCACCGTCTTAGTACTACCATTACTACTAGGCTGACTCAGTGTCACTTTGCTTGCTAAGATATCGCCTTTGGCATTGATCTTGTAGCATTCTGATGAAGTGCCTGCAGGGTCAAAGCTGAGTAATAGATTGCCTGAGGTTTCTATGCAGAACCATGCGGTATTATTCGTATCACGCGATAAAGACCAGTCTTGGTTATAAGTCCCTATCTTGTTACGCATACTGCTATCGGCATAGACATTTTCCGTCAGTAGCTTACTAGAAGCGCCCACTGTCGCCACTTTAGGAATGGTGGTCGTCTGGTTAGATAGTGAGTATTTACCTGTACCGTCTGTAAAACCATGGAATATCAGTGGATTTAGGGTGAAGTAATTGATAGCGACGGATTGATTGGTGATTTGATTATTCATCTTATTGATGGTGTTTATTTCGGTACCTTGTACAGACTTATTATTAAATACCATACTGCCTTTAGGCGTCACTTGAATCTCTGCTGACACGCTTTGACTGCCGACAACTGCAACTAATTTATCACTGCGTTGTTTGGTATAGATGTTGAGCATGGCAGTTTCAACAGGGTATTGAGTGACGATACCATTGTCATTATTGTTTTGACCCGTGCTCCCTGTCATTCCACCAGCACAAGCGCTTAAACCCAGTCCTGCTGCAATACATAAACTTAGTGTCTTCATTATTTTGTCCTCAACTTTTAAATGTATGATTTGATATCTACTATAATCGAATTTTTAAACAATGACATCTGCTAACTGTCTTAGACTCTGCTATTTTTAGTCCGCCCATACCAACGGTACTTCGTGAAATTAACGAGAGATTAACGAGAGATTACTGGTGCAAAGCGATGACAGTCGCCAACGATTTTATAGTATGGCAGCACCGCAGCAATTATGACCAAATGTTCTATCGATACCGCATTAAGAGAGTTTAATGACTTAGTAGAGCAGGGGATGCCGCAAAAATATGAGGCTTCGGGGCGTAGTACGAGTTATGAGTTGGCTTTATAATAAAAATTATTTGGTTGAGAAAACCTGCAGGCAACAAAAAAGCCAGACAACTGAAATTGTCTGGCTTTTTGTGCAGTATTTCTTATCAGCTGTCTTAATTAGTTAAACATTAACCATCAATCTATAGTCGCGATACTGCTACCGCTTAGAACTTCGACCTTTTGCAGGGCGCTTACCATTTGCAGCAGGTTTGCCATTGCCCACAGCCTTCTTGCCATTACCAAAAGGACGTCTATCTTTACCTTTAGAACCCACTGGTTTTCTCGCATCATCCTTGGCGTGTTTCTTGTTGCCCTTTGCTGCCCCCGCTGATTTCGAAGACGTTTTTGTCTTTGATGAATCATCAGTACGAGCATTTTTTCGTGGCGCATTACGAGATTTCTTGCCCGGATTACTGGCATCTGAAGAAGAACCTTCTATGGACTTAAGTAAAACAGACAACTCTTTTTCGGTTAAATCTCGCCAATCTCCAACGGGAGTACCTTTAAGACTGATATTCATAATCCGCGTACGCTCAAGCTTCACGACTTCATAGCCAAAATGCTCACACATACGACGAATTTGACGGTTTAAACCCTGCACTAGCGTGATGTTAAACACGGTGGGTGCCACCTTAGTAACTGGGCATTTCTTGGTCATCTTCCCAAGCATTGGCACGCCACCAGCTAAACCCTCAATAAAACTATCTGTTATCGGCTTGTTCACCGTCACCAAATATTCTTTCTCGTGGTTATTACCAGCACGTAATACTTTATTAACCAAATCACCATTACTGGTCAAAAAGATTAAACCTTGAGAGTCTTTATCCAAACGTCCAATCGGAAAAATACGTGTACTATGTCTAACGAAATCAACGATATTATCTTTTTCTGAAGCTTCTGTAGTGCTCACAATACCCACGGGTTTATTCAAGACAATAAAAACAAAATCATCCGCCTCTCGCGGCTCAATGAGTTGCCCGTTGACTTTTACCGTATCTCCAGCAACCACTTGATCGCCTACTTGAGCACGCTTACCATTGATGTATACATTACCTTGTTCAACAAAGCGGTCAGCGTCTCGCCTGGAGCAAATACCGCTTTCGCTGATGTATTTATTTAAACGAGTTGAGGAAGCGTTAAACATAAAGCACCGTTTTACCTGATAAGAAGCATTTTTTTACTAAGAAAAAAGCCTAAATTAAAGGGGTTATCAATAAAGAGATGGCTCACATTATATAGGAAATTCAATATCCATTTCGGGAGAGAAGGGCAAAATCTTAGAAATATATTCAGTATCGTATTTGTACCTATTAAAATCAATATTATCCCAATTTTGTTTCTACGGATTTGACGGTAGAGGTCAATAACTCAAGCGTTGTTGAGGCTCGATATGGCTCATTGGGATCGCGGGCACTTATGTTATTGAGAGCAGGTATAGTGTTCATTTAAGCTTGTCCGTTAAGTGTTGAGCCGTAAATGCTTATCAAAACTTATCCCAGTACGGATTATCACCAAAACGCTCGGCAATAAAGTCAATCAAATAACGACAACGCTGCGATAAAAAGCGATTTTTAGGATAGACCGCATAGGCGTTTAAAGTGGGTAATTGATATTGCTGCAGGATAGGCACAAGCTCACCGCTGATTAAGGCTTTATAAGTAATAAAAGTTGGCAGAAAAGCAATGCCATGACCTTTGACTGCCATCTCCCGCAAAAAGTCCCCATTATTGGCTTTGATTTTACCGTTTACGGCGACTTGATGCTTCTTACCTTGCTCATCTATCAGTTCTATCGTGCTAGATTTGCTCATACCATATTGTAAAAACTCATGTTCTGTCAGATCGTCAAAAGTCTTTGGCGTACCCATTCTCTCTAAATATGCGGGACTGGCGCATAATGCATAGCGGATCAGTGCTAGACGTTTGGCTTGATAACTGGAATCTTGCAACTCTCTAATACGAATCGCTAACTCAAACCCTTCCTCAATCAAATCAGTATGCCGATCAGAAAAATCTAGCTCAAACTTTAGCTCAGGATGCTTATTGGCGTATTCATCGATAACATCGTTTAAATGCATCAAACCGAAGGATAATGGTGCAGTCATCTTTAATGTCCCTTCGATACGCGTCGGAGTACCACTCGTCTCTTCATTCAGTGCATCTACTTCACTGAGTATATGGTGCACCTTTTGATAATACTGCTCACCGGCTTGGGTTAAGTTTGATTGACGAGTGGTTCGGCTAATCAGTTGACTGCCCAAGCGCGTTTCTAACTCTTTTAAACGCCGGCTTACCGCAGATTTTGCGATGTTCAGTTGTTCTGCGGCTTTGGTAATACTGCCTGCTTCGACAACACGCACAAACATTGCCATATCTTCTAATTGTCCCATGTAAACCACCCCTTAATTGTTCTACAAATAAGAACTTACATTTGCAATTATCACGGTTTATCTAATTATAAGCAACGAATACAATAGCACCGTCGTATAATCAAATAAAAGCTTAAAAAACATTCTATTACTGGAGAAAACCCATGGACAACCTGCAAGCGTTAAGCGCGCCAATTGGACGCCTGTTGTTATCAATGATTTTTATCTTTTCAGGCTTTACTAAAATTACCGGCTACGCGGCCACTCAGGGTTATATGGAATCAATGGGTGTACCTGGGATGTTATTGCCGCTGGTCATCGCGGTTGAACTTTTCGGCGGCCTCGCTATTCTCTTTGGTTTTAAAGCGCGTTTCGTTGCTATTTTACTCGTTGGATTCAATATCATATCAGCGCTGCTTTTCCATCAATTCTGGATAGATGAATCACAGATGAACCAATTTATGAAAAATATTGCGATGGCGGGTGGTTTCTTGATGATATTTGCTCATGGAGCAGGTGCTTATTCAATTGATAACAGTAATCATCGCAGAATATAGTAGAGTAAATGGCTTAGAAAATATTGTTTTATCATCATAATCAAGGAGCCGCTATGAGCGCATCCATAAACATCGCCTTAATTATTGGCAGCTTGCGAAAAGAATCTATCAATCGTAAATTTGCAGAATATATGGTGTCGCAGATGCCTGAAAGC